>Ga0315314_1000830_pt1 | contig 30316 bp, 33 predicted proteins | sample TDP9_MG_FD_203631 | JGI IMG/M metagenome (GOLD analysis project Ga0315314, IMG submission 203631) | Freshwater sediment microbial communities from Lake Towuti, South Sulawesi, Indonesia - TDP9 | ecosystem: Environmental > Aquatic > Freshwater > Lake > Sediment | place: Indonesia: South Sulawesi... | reverse complement strand
GAGACTCGCATGTCCATGGTGGTGACCGGTGCGGCAACCGTCGCCGCGATCATTGATCCGTATGGCCGTCAGGTGGCGCTGGATGTCAACCGGGACGGTTCGCGCCTGACCCTGGTTGGTGATGTGCCTCTCGGCTCTGGCAATACGCCCTATCTCTATCTGGGCGACTGGCTGGGTTGGATCAGTCTGGCAGGGTACGTTTTCTTCGTGGTCTTCCAGATCGTAGTGGAAAGACGGGCAAAGAAGGCCGCGAAGAGCTAACCGGCAACAAGGGACCTCCGCAATGAGGCAGACGAATAGCGGAGGCGACATTCAAAATCAAAATGAAAAGGAGATAAAAAAATGAACAAGTCAAAACTCATCTGGGGCATCATCTGCTTGGTCATCGCGGGAGGACTGGCGGTTGCAAACCTGACCCTGCCGCCCGAAAACCTGATGTTCCAAATCGGCGATACCAATATGCCCTGGGTCCCGCCGCTTGTCCTGGGGATCGTGGGAATTGTGCTGCTGTCCACCGCAGGCGGCACGCAGGCAAAGGCTGAAGAGAAGCAGCCGGAAGTGATTGTGGACCCTGAAAAGGCTGCCCTCAACAAGCGCCTGGAAACGATTGGCTGGGGCTGCTTCCTGATCATGCTCGGCGGGTTCATGTTTGTGCCCCGCGAGCAAATCCCCAAAGGCCTCTGGTCCATCGGCGTCGGCGTCATCATGCTGGGGCTGAACGTGGCGCGCTACTTCTACAAGATCAAGCTGAGTGGCTTCACCACCTTCCTGGGCGTCATTTCCCTGGTCAGCGGAGTGCTCCAGTTGTTGGGGATGCACACCCTCGAGGGGGCGATCCTGCTCATCATCCTCGGCGCCTATCTCATTATCAAGCCGTGGTTCGATAAGAAGCGGCTCTTCGGGAAGGCCGAGGAAGGCTGAACGAGCGAAAGTGTAGCACACAACTGCCGTGCAGTGTTCTAGATTCGAGCAGCGGCACCTCAGGATGCAGCCTATGCAAAACGTTGAGATTCGGGTGAAGGGGCAGATTGACGAGCACTGGTCGGATTGGTTTGAGGGCTTGACAATCACGCATACAGACCAGGGTGAAACGGTTTTGACCGGCCCCATCGCCGACCAGGCAGCGTTACATGGTCTGTTGGCCAGGCTGCGAGACTTGTGCCTGCCGATTGTGTCGGTGAACCTTTCGGAGGTGGCAGATCAAGAGGCTGCGACACAATAGCCCGCCGCAAAGGTCCAAAACAGCCCAAGATTTGGTTCCCCCGCAGGCTCGTCGAGCCTGCGGGGGCGTTTTTTAATGCAAAAGCGTGATTGGACACAACAAGCGAGTTGTGCTAGAATACGTCTAGCCTATCGCCAGTACCACCAGCAACTGTTCAGCGAGGCAGATGAGTGAAGCCAAGTGAAGGAGATAATCTGTTCAGGAGAATTGGCTATGGGGTTCGAACGAGAAGGAGGAAGAAATGAACCTGTTACAACTTTGGTGGACCGGATTGACCTCTCCCCGGCGTGCCTTCGCCGAACTACGCTCCAAGCCCGCGCCGCAGTGGGGATTCTGGGTCGTGCTGGTTTTTAATCTTGCCATTTCGGCGACTACCCTGCTGGCCCGCTACCTGCTGGGCCGCGACCTGCTGATGCCATCTGCTCTGACCTTCCTGCCGACCGAGAAGTACCTGCTGGCCGAGATGTTTTTCCTGCCTCCCCTGCGGGTACTTGTCTGGCTACTGAGCGCAGCGGTCGTCCACCTGGGTCTGCGGCTGGCCCGGCAGCCCGGCGGCTTTGACCAGCTTCTGAACATGGGTGGACTGGGCTATCTGATCATCATGCCTTTCATCCTGGTCACAGACTGGCTCTTTATTGCTGTTAACCGCTATGAAATCGCAGAGTATATCCACTCACTAGCGGCGCCGTGGGGAATGATTCTGACCGTGATCGGGCTGAAAGAGCTGCTGGGCGTCAAGTCCGCCGCGGCCTGGGGTCTGGCCTTGTTGAGCGCGCTGCTGACGATTCCCTTCCTGGCCATTTTCGCTCGCTGATCGAGCCACTACCGAAAGGAGGATGAAAGATGTTGGCAGCCATATATCAGTCCATATTTCGTCCAAGCGCGTTTTACCAGAATCCCAAAGGGCAGGCACCGATCCACAAGCGGGTTATGAGGAATACGACCCGGGGACGGGGCTCAGAGCTGAAGTTGTGAAGCCAGAGAGGATGAGATGCCTACCCCGCTCCTGACCACGAAACTGTACATCCCGCCCGTCCGCCCTGACCTGGTGCCGCGCCCGCGCCTGATCGAACGGTTGAACCAGGGGATGGCGTACAAATTGACGCTCATCTCCGCTCCGGCCGGCTTTGGCAAGACCACGCTGCTGAGCGAATGGATCCCCCAGAGTGAGCGCCCCGTGTGCTGGGTATCGTTAGATCCGGGCGATAACGACTCTACGCGCTTCTGGTGCTACTTGATCGCTGCGCTGCAAATGCTGCAACGTCAACTCGGTGAAAATGCCCTGTCGTTACTCCAGTCACCCCAACAGCCCCCGATAGAATTTTTCCTGAACACCCTGCTCAATGAAATCGCCGCCTGCCCCGACCGTTTCGCCCTGGTCCTGGATGATTATCACGCCATCGAAACCCTCGCCCTCCACGACGCCATCGCCTACCTGGTTGACCACATGCCGCCCCAGATGCACCTGGTCATCGCCACACGTGCTGACCCGCCTTTGCCACTTGCCCATTGGCGAGCACGCGGCCAATTAACCGAACTCCGGGCGAGCGATTTACGCTTCACCCCCGATGAAGCCGCCCTGTTCCTCCGCCAGGTAATGGGCTTGCCACTCACCGCTGAACAAGTCGCCGCACTGGACACGCGCACGGAAGGCTGGATCGCAGGGCTGCAACTGGCAGCGCTCTCCATGCGGGGATGCCAGGATATCTCTGGATTCATCGAGGCCTTCACCGGCAGCCACCGCTTCGTCCTGGATTATCTGACGGAACAAGTGCTCCAGCGGCAGGCGGAAAATATTCAGGCCTTCCTATTGCAAACCTCCATTCTCGATCGTATGAACGCTGAGCTGTGTAATGCGATCATGGGACGCAGGGATAGCCAGGCCGTGTTGGAGCAACTGGAGCACCAGAATCTCTTCCTGGTTCCGTTGGATGACGACCGGCGCTGGTATCGCTACCACCACCTCTTTGGCGATGTGCTGCGCAACCGCTTGCGCCTGCACGAGCCTGACCAGGTCGCCGCGCTACACCGGCGGGCCTCCGAGTGGTATGAGCACCACGGGCTGATGGCCGAGGCGGTCGAGCATGCCCTCGCAGCGGGGGATATCGAAGCCAGCGCGCGCCTGGTCGGGCAGGCGGCCCAGGCGATGGTGATGCGCGGTGAGATGGCGACGCTGCAAAGGTGGGTGGCCGCGCTCCCCGAGGCGGTGGTGCGCTCCTGGCCCGGCCTGAGCCTGGCCCACGCCTGGGCCCTCACCGCCGTGGGCCAGCTCGACGCCGCCGAAGCGCGACTGCAGGACGTCGAGCGGCTGACGGCTGGGGATGAGACCGTTCAGGGACGCCAGCAGCAGGGCGCGGCAGCCGCCGTTCGGGCGATCATCGCCATCCTTCGCGGCCATGACCCGGTGGTGATAGAACAGGCGAAGCTGGCCCTCGAACGGTTGCCTGCGGACGATGCGTTTCTGCGCGGCCTGGTCACCTGGACCTTGGGGCAGGGCTATCGTTTCGCCGGGGATGCGGTGGCGGCGGAGCAGGCCCTCGCCGAGGCGAGCCGGCTGAATCAGGCAGCGGGCAATCTTTTCTTCGCCGTCCTGGCCGCCAGCCACCAGGCCTACATGTTGATCGAGCAGGGACAGCTCAGGCGGGCAGAGGAGGCGCATCGCCAGGTTCTGCAGTTTGCCGCCGACAGGGCACGCCAACTGATCCCCGCTACGGGCGATTCTTATGTTCGCCTCGGTGAAGTGTTGAGGGAATGGAACGACCTGGCAGGGGCGATGGATGCTATCGCCCGCGGCCTGGAGCTGAACCGAAGCTTTGGCCTACCGGAACTCATCATCACCGCCCTCATCGCCCTGGCGCGGACTGAACAGGGGATGGGGGATTGGGATCAGGCTCACGCTGCAATGCGCGAAGCCGTGCAGCTTGCCGAGTCCTATCAGGTCCCGTACCTGTTGGCCCGCGCCACAGCCTGGCAGGCCTGGCTCTGGCTGGCGCAAGGCGACCCTTCGACAGGCTCAGGGCAAGCTGCGGCACAGGCGCGACGCTGGGCACAGGCGAGTGGCTTGACCATTGATGACGAGCTGAGCTATGCCCGCGAAGACGAGTATGCCATCCTTGCCCGCGTGCTCATCGCCGAGGGGGAACCCGGGCCGGCGTGCCGCTTGCTGGAGAGATTGCTCCAGCAGGCGGAGTCCGGCGGGCGGATGGGGCGTGCCATCGAGGTCATGGCGTTACAGGCCCTGGCACATGCAGCCCAAGGTGACCGTCCCCAGGCCATGATCACCCTGGAGCAGGCGCTGTCCCTCGCCGAGCCCGAAGGTTACGTCCGCACGTTTGTAGATGAGGGTGCCCCCATGGCAGCGTTGCTGCGGCAGGCCGCATCGCGCGGCATAATGCCGGACTATGTCGGTAAGCTGCTGGCAGCGTTTGAGCAGGGGAGGGAAGGATTTCCTTCCCCTCCCTCTCCTCTCGTCGAGCCATTGAGCGCCCGCGAGATCGAGGTCTTGAAGCTCATCGTGGCTGGCCTGTCGAACCGTGAGATCGCGCAGCACCTGTTCGTCGGAGTCGGCACGGTTAAGACGCACATCAGCAACATCTATGGGAAGCTCAACGTACATAGCCGCACCCAGGCTATCGCACGAGCCAGGGAGTTGAGGTTGTTGTAGGGTTTGCAGCAGGTTATGGGAGTCCTGAGGGGCGTCCGGCGGACGCCCTTTTGTTTTGTCCCCCAGTTAGCCTTCGATCTACCCCCTCAATCTACCTTTCGGTAGATGACACTCCACCCTCCTATCGGGTATAATAAGTGCAGTAAAACTTAACTGAGGTTGAATCACAGACGATGACTCAATCAACCACCATCTACGTCATTCGCGTCCAAGGCCATCTCGACCCTCAGTGGTCGGCCTGGTTGGGTGGACTGACGGTGAACCATGAAGCCGACGGGAACACGACTCTCTTCGGCCCGGTGTTGGATCAGGCTGCTTTGTACGGCCTGCTGACCAGGATATGCGATCTGGGTCTGACTTTGATCTCAGTGAATCCAGGTGAAGCGGTGGGGGCGTTGCCTCCACTACAAGAGCACACAGGAGGTGCATCATGAAAACGGCATTGAAACGGGACACGAGAATGATACTTGGGGGAGCGCTAGCGCTGGCAGTTTTGGCGCTGCTGGCACTCGTGCTCGTTCCCCGGCTGCAGGGGCCTGAACACGTCGCCACGCCGGCCTACTGGCCCACTCAGGGCTGGCAGAGCAGTACGCCGGAGGAACAAGGCATTGACTCCGCCAAGCTGGCGGAAGCCTTGCTGGCCATGCGGGAGCAGAACATCAACATCCACAGCTTGATGCTGATCCGCAATGGAATGGTGGTGACGGATGCGACCTTCTACCCGTATGACGGAAAGACGGTCCACGATGTGGCTTCCGTGACCAAGAGCATCATGACCACTCTGATCGCCATTGCTGCCGACCAGGGCAAGTTGCAGCTCGACCAGCCGATGGTGTCGTTCTTCCCCGGGCGCACTATCGCCAACCGCGATGCCCGCAAAGAGCGCATCACCGTCCGGCACCTGACCAACATGGCCTCCGGGCTGGACTGCACGAAGGAACGCGACGAGGCGACCCTCAAGGAGATGTGGACCACCGACAACTGGGTCCAGTTTGTCCTCGACCGGCCGGTGAAGTGGGAGCCGGGGACCCAATTCGTGTACTGCAGCCCCGGGATGCATCTGCTTTCCGCCATCCTGCAGCAGGCTACGGGGATGACGGCGCTCGAGTTCGCCCGCGAGAACCTGTTTGAGCCGCTGGGCATCCGCGACGTCATCTGGCCCGCCGACCCGCAGGGCGTGACGCGCGGGTGGGGCGACATCCGCCTGCTCACGCGCGACATGGCCAAGCTCGGCTACCTGTGGCTCAACCAAGGTGTATGGGAAGGCCGGCAGATTGTTTCCCGCCGGTGGGTGGTCGACTCGGTCAAGCCGCTGATCAGGACGGATGGGGACATCGATTACGGCTACGGCTGGTGGGTATCGACGGCCCGCGAGGAGGGGGACCTCAGCTCGTACCGTGCCGACGGGCGTGGAGGGCAGTACGTCATCGTGGTGACGACGGGCGGAGGCTTCGAAATCGGTGAGATAGACGATCTGCTGATAGCGGCACTTGTCGACATGAAGAAGCCACTGCCTGCCAATCCCGCGGGACTCGCGCGGCTGCAGGCGGCCGTAGAATCGGTCGCACAGGCTCCGGCGCCGAAGCCGGTGGCACCGCTTCCCGGAACGGCCAAGGCCATCTCCGGCAAGACGTTCGTCTTTGAGCCCAATCCCGTCGGGATGGAGAACGTGCGTTTCGAGTTCGACGACTCGGCTACGGCCATCATGCACATCACGCTGACCGGGCGTCCCGGACCCCTACGTTGGCCGGTGGGTCTGGATGGCGTCTACCGCATGTCCACAGCAGACTACGACGCCCCGCAGGGGGTGCGGGGAGACTGGGTCGATGCGCAGACCTTTGTCTGGGAGTACGCCGGAATCACCAACAACGATCACTACACGTTCCGGGTGCGCTTCGAGGGCGATCGCGTGGTGGTGGAAGGCCAGGAGACCGCGCATGAACTGGGTGTGAGGTTCGAGGGCCGGCTGCAAACTCCATAAATCATAAAAAAGGAACGCAGTTACGGTTAGGCCAGGGCGGCGTTGCCTCCGCTGCAAGAGCACACAGGAGGTGCATCATGAAAACGGCATTGAAATGGAACGTGAGATGGATCCTTGGGGGAGTGCTAGCGCTGGCAGTTTTGGCGCTGCTGGCACTCGTGCTCATTCCCCGGCTGCGTGGTCCAGAGCAACTCCCCGCGCCGGTCTACTGGCCGACTGAGGGGTGGCAGAGCAGCCCGCCCGAGGCTCAAGGTTTCGACTCTACCAAACTGGCCGAAGGGTTGCAGGCCATCCGGCAGAACGGCACACGCATCCACAGTCTGATGATCATTCGCAACGGCTCGGTCATCCTCGATGCCTACTTCTACCCGTACGATGACTCAATCTACCATGATCTCGCTTCGGTCACGAAGAGCCTGATGACCACCCTGATCGGCATTGCCGCTGACCAGGGCAAGCTCGATCTCAACCAGCCGATGCTGTCGTTCTTCCCTGAGCGCACCATCGCCAACCGCGATGCCCGCAAAGAGCGCATCACCGTCCGGCACCTGGCCAGCATGACCGCCGGGTTGGACTGCGATCCAATGGGCGACGAGACGACGCTGAATGAGATGCGGGCCAGCGAGGACTGGGTGCAGTTTGCGCTGGACCGCCGGGTCGTGCGGGAGCCGGGCACCCACTTCGTCTACTGCGGGCTCCAGATGCACCTGCTCTCGGCGATCCTGCAACAGGCAACGGGGATGACGGCGCTCGAGTTTGCGCGCGCCAACCTGTTTGAGCCGCTGGGCATCCACGACGTGTACTGGCCCGCCGACCCCCAGGGCTACACCCACGGCTGGGGCGACCTGTGCCTGCACCCCCACGATATGGCCAGGCTGGGTTTCCTGTTCATGCATCAGGGCCGGTGGGCAGACCAGCAGATAGTTTCTCGGCAGTGGGTGGCCGAGGCGACCGTGCGGCAAGCCGCGGCGGGGGAGGGTCGTAGCGAAGATTACGGTTACGGCTGGTGGGTCTCGCGGCCAGATAGTGAGTTCACTTTCTTCTGTGCGGACGGGCGCGGCGGGCAGTACATCCTGGTCGTCCCATCCTTGAATCTGGTGCTGGTGACGACCGGCGGCGATTTCTCGATGGACGAGATTGACCCTTACTTGGTTGCGGCGATCGGCGACACCGAGAAGCCGTTGCCCGCGAACACCGGCGGGGTTGCCCGGCTCGAGGCCGTTGTGGCGGAGGTCGGCCAACACCCACCAGCTCAGGCGGTTCCGCCGCTGCCCGAGACTGCACAGGCAATATCCGGTAAGACATACAGGTTCGAGCCCAACCCGTTGGGCCTTCTGTCGCTTCGTCTTGACTTTGACGATACAGCGGAAGCTATCGTTCGGCTTGAGTTTTCAGGCGAACCGAGCGCACGCGTTGTGGTCGTCGGCCTGGATGGCGTATATCGGCCGAGCCACGGCGGCCGCCCAGCGTTGGCGCGCGGCACTTGGGCCGATGCCTCCACATTCGTCGTCGACTATAACGACGAAGGCCCCGGTCTGGCGGCCTATACGCTGCGGATGCACTTTGATGGCGACCGGGTGTTATTTGAAGTGCTCGGACTCGGGAGCCTCGAGGGCCGGCTGCAAAATCCATAAATCTGTTCACGTGGGGTTGCATCTCTGTGCGCATGTCAGTCGGGGTTGGACTCGACAGCCTCGCAGGTGCACCAGTCCAACTCCCGTACCCACGTTAGGTGGATAGGCGATGCATACAACAAAAAGGAGGAGAAGTACCATGCAGAACTCAATCGTCTCACAACAAACAGGCAGTGCCACTCGGGAAGCGGGGCGCTTGCACTATGTCGACTGGTTGCGCGTCATCGCCACGTTAGGCCGCACGCGCATCGCCTAATCCTGCGAAGGGGTGCACTCGGCAGCGGCCCGATCGCGCCCCCATGACAGACCGCCCCGTCAGGGCGAGAGGAGTTCCCGATGACACCTCAAACAGTTGGCCTGGAGAACGCAGGCCCACAACCGTCTCTCTCTGAAGCTCGACCCCTGGCCAGGCCCCGCCTGGCCTACCTCGACAACCTGCGCACGGCGCTGATCACGGCCGTAGTTGTGGGCCACCTGTCCATCACCTACGGCGTTGAAGCGGACTGGTACTACTACGAGGGCGGGGAAGTAAGTCTGTTCGCCTCCCTCCTCGGGCTGATGGTCGTGGTCATCGTCATTAGCTTTGCCATGGGGCTCTTTTTCCTGATCGCCGGCTATTTCACTCCGGCTGCCTACGATCGCAAAGGAACCAGGCAATTTCTGGCCGACCGGTTCAAGCGGCTGGGCATCCCGTGGCTGATCTTCGAGGTGGTAATCAACCCGCTCGTCCACTATGCGGTGGACGTGCACGGCGGCAACTGCAAGGGGGCATTCTACGACTGCCAGTTCCAGGGCACGTTCTGGCAGTATCTCAAGGAGTATCCCCGCAACATCGGCAGCATTGCCGCCAGCCCGGTCTGGTTTCTGGAGGCGCTGCTCATCTTTTCCGTCTTCTACACGCTGTGGCGTATGGTCACCAGGCCGGCGCATCCGCCCGCGCCCAGCGCACCGGGCCAGGCCCGCGCCGTGCCGGGCAACGGCGCCATCGCCCTGTTCGCCCTGGTCATCGGCCTGGTCACCTTCGTCGTGCGCTTCTGGTTCAAGGCGTTTGTCCAATACGAACCGTTCCACCTCGAGTTCGCCCGTTTCCCGCAGTATATCGCCCTGTTCGTCGCCGGCGTGTGGGCCTATCGGCGCGACTGGCTCGTCGCCTTCTCCGACCGCCAGGCCAGGACCTGGCGCTGGGTCGCCCTGGGGTGTGTCCTGGCGCTGCCCGCCCTGACGGTGGCGTTTGGCGCACTGTCCGGCACGATTGACGAGCGGTTCGTCGGCGGCGTGAACGGGCTGTCACTGGTCTCCTCTCTCTGGGAGGGATTCCTGTGCGTCTCGATGGTCATCACCATCGTGACCTGGTTCCGCCGCCGCTTCGACCACCAGGGGCGGCTGGCCCGGGCCATGTCGGAATCCGCCTTCGCCGTCTACGTGCTCCAAGTGGCGATCATCGTCCCGCTGGCGCTGGCCCTGAGCGGCATCCAGATTAACCTGAGCCTCAAGTTCCTGCTCGTGGCGCCCATCGCGGTCGCACTTTGCTACCTGGTCGCGTATGGGCTCCGCAAGGTACCGCTCGCCAGAACTATCCTGGGATAAGCCGCCTGCTGCCCAGAGGAATCCCGGTGCGGCCCAACACCACATGCAGCGGGCTGGCCTTCTAATGAAAGGAGAAGTACCATGCAGAACTCAATCGTCTCACAACAAACAGGCAGTGCCACTCGGGAAGCGGCGCGTCAGGTCCGGGCCCGCTGCCCTGCCTGTCGGGTGGTCGCGTTGACGGTCCACGGCGACGAGGCGGCGCGCCAGCAGGCCCTCCAGGCCGGGGTCGACGCCTTCATCGTGAAGGGGGCCGCGTTGGAGACCCTGATGCGGGCGGTCTCAGGAAGATAGGAGGAAAACGATGGACACAAGAACAGTTCAGAGAAGGTTCGACCTCGATTGGCTGCGCGTGCTGGCGTTCGCGGCAGTGTTCTTCTATCACTGCAGTCGCTTCTTCGACGAGAGCTGGTGGCATATCAAGAACAGCACGACGAGCGCCCTGGTGGACGCCCTGAAGGCCATCTTCGATCTGTGGGGCATGCCGCTGATCTTCGTGATCTCCGGGGCGAGCATCTTCTTCGCCCTGCGACCGGGTGGGGCGGCCCGGTTCCTGCGGGATAGGGTATGGCGCCTGCTGGTGCCGCTGGCATTCGGGATCCTGGTGCTGGGCCCACCGCAGATCTATCTGACGCGGCTGACGCACGGTGAGTTTCAGGGCAACTTCCTGGAGTTCCTCCCGCTGTATTTCCGAGACTTGCGCATTTGGGGCGGGAACTTTGCCTGGTCGGGGGTTCACTTATGGTACCTGGAGGACCTTTTCCTGTTCACGCTCGTCCTGCTGCCGCTGTTCGCTGCCCTCAAGAGCCAACCCGGCCGGCGCCTTACGGCGCTCATCAGCCGCCTGTCTGCCCGTCCCGGAGCGATCTTTCTGTGGGCGCTGCCGTTTGCGCTGCTGCTCATCCTGCTCGATCCGTCGGGCCTGACCCGGCCCGCCTGGTCGTGTTCCCGCCCTTCCTGGTCTACGGTTTCCTGGTGTTCTCCGACGGCCCTATCCAGCAGGCGATCGTCCGCCAGCGCAGGATCGCCCTGGCGCTGGCTCTAGCCCTTACCCTGGCCGCTTCGATAGTCGCCGACGCCCTGGGTGAGCATCCTACCTTCCTGCTCTTCGCGTTGGTGACGATCCCGGTGAGTTTGCTCATTTGGAGCTCGATCCTGGCAATCCTGGGCCATGGGATGCGCTATTTGACCGCGAGCCGCCGTCTGCTCTCGTACGCCAATGAAGCGGTGTTGCCGTTCTACATCCTGCACCAGCCGGTGATCTTGATCCTCGGCTACTTCATCATCCCCCTGCGGCTGAGCATCCTGGCCAAGTACCTGATCATCGCCCCGTTGGCCTTCGGCATCACCCTGGCGCTGTATGAGTTCGGCGTCCGGCGCATAAACCCGGTGCGGCGGGTCTTTGGGCTCAAGCCGCGCAAACCGGCCATGCCAGTGGCGGATCTGGCGGCTTAACCAGCGTCATGACCATGCACTCGTGGACCCGATCGAGATTGGCAGAAGCCTTAAGTAGTGAATGCGAAAGGAAGGACCAGAATGAATGCCCAATCCGCGATACCACAGCGAAGATACGAGCTGGACTGGCTGCGGGTGCTGGCGATATTGGCTGTCTATGGCTTATGCACTCTGGGAGCCTTTCCTGTGCATGAGCATGTGCATTGGCCTGATCTATGTCTTCCGCCGCTACGCCAATCGCCAGGGCAGGCTGGCAAGCTTCCTCTCGCGCAACGCCTACACCGCCTATCTCATCCATGAAGTGGTGATCATCGCCATTGCCTATGCCGTTGCGGGATGTTGCGCTTTATCCGTTGCTCAAGTGGGCCGTGATGGCGCTGGTGGCTGTCCCGCTATGTTTTGGGCTTAGCAGCCCGATCCGCAAGTTATCCTATGCGGATCGAGTCCTATGAATGTCAGGTGAACTGACGTCAGAGGTGATTTCCCAACCTGATCCCGCATACGCCAATTTGATTCCCCCGCAGGCTCGACGAGCCTGCGGGGGCGTTTTTGATCAAAGGGCTTTTCTTCCCCTTTGGGGGGACAGCTTGTCACCAGCCCATCTATCCCGCAGATGAAAATAGGACGGCGACTGCAGCGCTAAGCGGGGGCTGCCCGGCGCCGACGCAAGGCCTCCCGGCCCATCAGCCAGAGGCCCCCCAAACCCATGAGGGTGACGACCAGGCCGATCAGCCAGCCCAGGATAGGGATGGCCCTGACGATGACGAAGAGCACTACCCCTATCACCAGCGGCAGGACCCGGCCCGCTGCCCACCTTGGCTGGATGCGCTCCAGAAGCAGACGCCCCGTCAGAAAGCCGAAGACGACCTTGGTGACGTAGAGGGCCGTGATGAGGAAGCCTACCAGGATCGCCGCATCCCCGATAAGGCCGAGGCCCGTGAGCGATGCGACCAGCCCGCCCAGACCCAGGAGGCCCAGGATGATGTCCAAGACGATCACCCCGATGAGCACGATCGGGATCGCGAGGAAGACAGCGATGGTGACAACGATGCCCCAGCCAAGGCTGCCCCACGGCCTGGCCCGCAAGGCGGTTGCCGCCTCCCGCATCTGGCCGGGCACGATCCCAAGTGCCAGTAAGCCGACCACGAGCAGGGTGGCCAGCCGGCGCAGATGGCCCAGGAACCAGTTCATAGTGGCCTGCGCCGGGGTCACCTCCTCTATTACCTCTTCCACCTCCTCCGGGGGAGGCACCGGTGTCTGGTAAACGATGCCCCCGGAGACCTCGGCTCCGCTAGCCACCTCCGCCTCGGCGCCACTGGTATAGGTCAGCTTGCCCTCGATGACCGCCTCGTCGCCCAGCCTGAACCCCGGGGGCATCATCGGCGCCGGCATCCACATGGCGAAAAAGGGCTGCGCGGCCTCGAATTCGGGATCGGGTTCCCCCACTTCGACCATCACATCGCCCCCGATATGCCCGGCGATCTCTAGTGCGCCCATCGCCCCTTGGAAGTCCTCCTCGACTTCCCCGGCCAGCTTGGCTTGATAGCCGGCCATGAAGAGCGCGCCCCCGATGGTGCTGCCCGCTGCGGCTTCGAAGCCATAGCCCGCGGCGAAGACGTCGTCGTCGATCTGCGCCTTCGGGCCCACGCTGAGGACGCCACCAGCGATGCGCACGTCGTCCTTGACCGTGCCGTTGACCGTGAGGGACCCGCCAGCGGCCATTAAATCACCCTCCACCGTGCCGTTGATGGTGATCTCGCCGCCCGCGGCTACGAGGTCGCCCTTGATCGTCCCGTCAACGATGATCGTCCCCGCCCCGACATAGAGGTCGTCTTCGATCACCTCGTCGGGGCCGATGACCACCTTATCGCCGCCCCGGAACTCGGCGGCCAGGGCGACCGGGGCGGCCAAAAACAGGCTCAGGAGCACCACCCCGACGATCAGGGACCGCTTTGTGCAAGAGATACGCTTTGTTGCCATTGCATTCCTCCTTTAGATTTAGATTTCGCCTCGTTGCTCTTGGCCTCAGGCGGCACCAAAGGCCGTCTCGGCCTCGTCTGATAAGCCCTCTCTGATAAGTCCTCTCGCCGCCAAGCCTTTAGCAGCTAATGCGCCAGAGTGCGAGAGGACTTATCATCGCCACATTGCCTAAAGCAGCTAATGCGCCAGATGGCGAGAGGGCTTATCATCCTGGAGCAGGTGATGAACCTTCTCCCTATAATCGAAGGGCGAAGCCCCTCCTTTAGAGGGGAGAAGGTTCATCAGGTACCAGATGATCGCTCCCCGATGACGGTCCAGATAGGGAAGCCTGGGAGCACCAGGATCGCCAGCACGATGGCTCCCCAGCGCGCCCAACCTCGCAGTTGCAGCAGGCCCCAGCCAACCACCAGGAAGGCCAGGCCGCCGAAGACGGTGAAGAAGAGCCCTATCCCTATGCCGAACAGGCTCCAGAAGAGGCTTGTTCTTTCACCGACGTAGGCGAGGACAGGCGCAAGGGCGAAGACCGAGAGCGCGCAAGCGCCGATCAACAAGGGAATGGCCATCAAAAAGTGGTAGATGCTGATGGATGATCGTGACCCCATCAGGTCGCTTCATGTTTCCTGCCTCCTTTGCAACCCCTATCAGTTATGCTGCCTTCTTCTGGCCGAAGACCCTGGCCAAGGCCCTTGAGATCCAAAAGATGCTCCAAGCGGCCATAGCCATGCCCGCCAGGAAGAGCTTGGTGGAATCGAAGATAGGGGTGAGTTTGGTCTCTTCAGCAGTGACCTCCAGGACGGCGATGGGCTTGGCCGAGACGCCACCGCCGCCTCCCGCACCGCGCCCGGTGGGGGCTTCCTCGCCTTCGGCTTCTGCGGGGGCTTTCCCCTCGCCGAAGCCCATCCCGAAGCCATAGGCCACCTGTGCAATGGGTATGATGGTCTTCTCGCCGATGGTCTCCGGCTCGCCGAAGACCGCTTCCACGTTGGCCTTCTCCCTCAGGCTCTCGATGGTCTCGAACAGTTTTTCCAATTCCATGCTGATCTCCTTTCTAGCAGAGGAAATAAAAGGAACTAATGGGAACTGCGGCGGGGCTGCTTGAGGAGCCTCGCCGCCAGCTCCAGGAGGATAGGCAGAGCCAAGGCGGCCGCTAACATGCCCGCCAAGGCTCGCCTCGTCTCATCGCGCACCGGTATGCGCCGCTTACCCTTCGGGCTGAGGCCCTCAAGGGCGAAGCCTTGAGGCGAGGCCTCGATGACCACCGTTGGTTTGATGAAGACAAAGCCGCCTCCCCCGCCAAAGACAGCCCTTTCTTTGACCGTTCCGCTCCTTTTAACGAACGAGACGACCCTGGCCACCGGGGTGAACTCCTTTTCGCCGATGGCGATGGGTTTCCCCTGAACTGTCTTCACCCTCACTGGGCCGATCTTGCTCATGATCGTTGCCTCCTTCAGTTAAACCCATTCGGCGGCTCTCTAGCCCTGAGCCGATAGCCTCTTGACTAAGGCTTCCTCCTCGGCCAAGGTCCTTACCTCCCCGTCCAGCCGCGCGTCGAGCAGCGCATCTAGGACTTTCTTGTAGATGGGGCCGGGGAGCAGCCCCATCCCCTTGAGGTAACTGCCATCTATTTCTGGCTTAATGTAGCGCAACTGACGGTGATAGAGCTCCAGTCGCTGTCGCACTGGCTCCACATCGGTCGCCACCCAGAGGACAAAGATGGCCTCGGTGGAGAAGGGCTCTAATAGCTGATAGATGGCGCTGAGTTTGAGCTGATCCTCCGCCAGCTTCGGCGAGAGGGCTCGCAAACGGTGCACCTGGCGCAACGGGGCTGCATCATCGTGAGCCAGTTTGAGGCGATCAATGAAGCCATCTAGCTCCTCAGGGCTCATATGGAAGGTCAAAAGGGCAAGATAAAGGATGCGGGTTGCTAGCTTCCAGCTTCCAGCTTCCAGGGATTCCCGCAGCCTTCGGAACCTCTCCCTCAGCCAGTCGTCACACTCAAGGCCGGGGTGTATCTGCGCGAGCACTCCCAGTTCATGAAGGCGCGCTAGGGCTCTCTCCGGCTCGTCCTCCTGGAGGATCAGATAGAGCTCTTGGCGGATCCTCTCGCCGCTGACGCGATCCAGCAATTCCAAGGCGTCCCTAAGCAACTCCTCCGTGCGCTCCTCGATGGCAAAGCCCAGGCGCTGCTCCAAGCGCACGGCCCTCAGCATGCGGGTGGGGTCTTCCACGAAGCTAAGGTTGTGCAGGACGCGGATCAGCCCCCGATTCAGGTCCTCCTCCCCGCCATAAAAGTCCAGAAGCTGCCCATAGCGCTCCTCGTCGAGGCAAACGGCCAAGGTGTTGATAGTGAAGTCCCGCCGATAGAGGTCCTGCTTGATGGAACTGCGCTCCACCTGGGGCAGAGCCGTGGGGTGCTCGTAGAACTCGGTGCGGGCGGTGACGAAATCGAGGGAAGGGATGGAGAGCACCGCCCTGGCCGCTTCATCGAAGATCCACTTCGCAGTGCCGAAACGGGCATGGCTGGTCACCCGCCCCCCGCCTTTCTCGGCCAAACGCTTGGCCAAGCGGATGGCATCGCCCTCGACCACCAAATCGAGGTCCAGATTGGGTATCCCTAAGAGGAGGTCGCGCACGAAGCCGCCGACGAGGTAGAGGGAATAGCCCATCTCGTTGGCGGTCTCGCTGGCTTTCAGGATCAAGTCGAGGAGCGGAGGGGGCAGGGCCTTTTTGATCCTCTCCGCTATCTCGATAGCACGAGAAGGCCTCGGTTTCGCGCTCCAGAGCTTGATCAGGTCGGTGCGGGTGACGATGCCCACGATGGCGCCATCCTCCACGACGGGTACCTGCCCGATATCGTGCTCCATCATCACCTGCTGCAGCTTTTCGATCGAATCATCGGGCGAGACGCTGATCTCCCCTTTGTGCATATAGGACTCGATGGGCATCTCATGTAGTCCGTGGTGGAGGGCCTTGTCTATCTCGCGGCGGGTCAGGATGCCCACGAGCTTATCCTCCTTGATGACGGGGAAGCCCTCGTGTCCGTAGCGGCGCATCATCTCCGACGCTTCCGCTACGGTGACCTCCGGGGGGAGGGTGTGGACGCCGTAGGACATGATCTGGCGCACGGTGACCATGGGCTTGACGTGGGCCGTCAGCAAGTCGAGGAGTTTTCGGCGTGCTTCCACCAAGTCCATGCGGCGAATCATGGCTGCGGCGGCGTTGCTATGCCCCCCTCCGCCGAATCGGCGGGCGATCTCCGCCACATCAATGGCATGGGTGCTGCTGCGGGCGACAAGGTGGATGCGGTCTTCGAGGTCAACGAGGATGAAGGCGGCCGCCGGATCGAAGAGGTCGCGCAGTTTATGGGCCAGGATGGCGATCTCCTCGGCGTAGTCGGGCGCCTTGGCAGTGGCAGTGATGACCAATTGACCAGCGAACTGGTGGAACTCTGTGTTCTCGACCAGTTGGTTATAGAGCTCGTGCTGCTTTTCGCTGAGGGGATAGTGGAGGAAATCGTTGACCACAGAGAGGTTGGCCCCTTGCCCCAATAGCCAGGCAGCGCAGCGGATGTCTCTCGGGGTGGTGCTGAGGTAAGAGAGGCACCCTGTATCCTCGTAGATGCCCAGGAGCAAAAGCGTCGCCTCTAAGGGGGAGAGAGGGATGTGCGCCTCGCTTATCTGCTCCACGAGTATGGTGGTCGTCGCCCCTATCTCCTCCCCGTGGTAGCTCATCCCCTTTCTCAGCTCCCTGGCCAGGGGGTGATGGTCTATGATCCTTACCTCGGCCTCACGGCGGATGCCCTTCAGGGAGGGCAGTGTCTGGGTATCAACCAGGATGACCCCTTCTATCCGGCGGCGGGGGAGGTCGTTGGCCTTGACGAAGGGGAATTCATCCCCATAGAGGGCTAGGAAGTCCCGCAGGTTGCTGTTTAGCGTCCTGGGGAGCATCGCTATGGCATCAGGGTAGAGCTTCGCCGCCGCCAGGAGCGAGGCCAAGCCATCGAAATCCGTGTTCTCGTGGGTCAGAATCACTTCCATTTTGTTTCCTCTGCCAGCTCTCATCTCCTTTGCCTATCCCCATTATAACAACAAAGGCACCTTTTGGCAACTAAGCTAGTTTTGTGAGAGGTTAGCTCGCTCACTACTGGAGTGCAGGCTTCAGCCTGCCGATGACGAGTGGCCTCACATCACCACTATAGGTGGCGGCCTGAAGGCCGCACTCCATAGTTTTAAAAACTAAGCTAGGGGCAGGACACAGCACTCCTCGCCTCGCCGGATCTCCAGCCCCAGCTCCTTCGCCAGGCGTACCGCCGTCGAAGCGGGGCTGACGATTCCGTTCACCCCGGCCCGTACCGCTAGGGGGTCCAATCGGTGGCGGTAATCGCCGTGGGGGCGCATGCATCCGAGGCGGATCGGCTTGTCGGGGAAGCGCAGGCGAGCCTCCGCCATCACCTCGGCGACCGCCTCGATGCTGGGCGGTTGCCGCTGGGCGTAGCGCGTCCCAGGGGTGGGGATGAAGACGATCAACACCAGCCCATCGAGGCCCAGGTCCTGGAGCATCTCCAAAGCTCGATATTCGCCGCTGATCTCGCCCCCTCTGAGGCCGATGGTGATGTGGGGGATGACGGTGGTGTAACGGCGCAGCATCTGGTAGGTCTCCACATACTCATCAACAACCCTCTTGAGGCCGTAGACCTCGCTGATGGTCTCGTCGTCGCCGACGAAGTCGAAGGAGACGACGTCTACGTAAGGGGCAATGGCTTGCATCTCGGCCTCGGTTATCAATCCCACATGCCAGTTCATCCTGCGGCCGGGCTGTATGGCCTTGACCATCTCCAAGTGCCTCATCACTGGCACCTTCCCCGAGGCATCGTATCCGCCGGAGATGAGGCAACTTGTAGCCTTCCCCACTTCGGCGCGCTGGATGGGGGCCATGGAGCGGAGGTAATAACCACCGCAATGGGCGCAATTAAGCTCACAGCGGTCGCCGGTGAGGCTGATGGCAACCGTGTTGAAGGGGTAATAGAACTCGATCTCCATAGGGAAGTTGGCCCGCCTGACCTGCCAAGCGGCTTCCAGTCGGTCGTCCATAATCTCCTCTTGATAACAGACAACGAGTGTGTTTGCAAACTTGCCTTAGGAGGAAATCTGTATTATAATAATAACACAATTCACCCTGAAAGAGGAGAGCTGGATTTGAATAACATCAACGAACCTTTGGAGCCTCAAGAGGCGGATTCGCGAGCGAAGTGGAGAGGCGTCAAGGAGGCGGTGCGCGAGATCGTCGAGACGGCGTTCCTGACCTTGGTGATCTTCCTCCTGATCCGCACCGTCGTCCAGAACTTCCGCATCGAAGGCTACAGCATGGAGCCCAACCTGCACGATGGCCAGTACCTCATCGTCAACAAGCTCATCTATCGTAAGATCGGGGACAGGTTCCTTTTCCACCCTCCTCAGCGGGGGGACATAATCGTCTTCAAATACCCGAAGGTTCCTGACCGGGATTTCATTAAGCGGGTGATTGGCCTGCCGGGCGAAACGGTGGAGATCAGGGAAGGACGTCTCTTCATTAACGACAAGTTGGTGGAGGAGCCCTATATATCCGACTCCGGCGCCTACTCCTGGGGGCCGGCCCAGGTCGGCGAGGATGAGTTCTTCGTCCTAGGGGATAATCGGAGGAGCAGCAGCGACTCCCACACGTGGGGGATGTTGCCCAGGGAGAACATCATCGGCAAGGCATGGGTCTCCTATTGGCCTCCTCGATATTGGGGCCTCGTGCCCCACTACTCCTTCGCCTCTGAAGGGTAGGAGGGAGGGGTGAAAACGGCATACGACTTGGCACGGATGATCGACCTCACTTTGCTCAAACCGGATGCTACGCCGGAGCAGATCAGCAAGCTCTGCGAGGATGCTCGAGAGCATGGTTTCGCGGCCGTCTGTGTCAACCCCACCCACGTCAAGCTAGCGGCTGAGCTGCTAAGGGGCTCGCCAGTGAAGGTGGACACCGTAGTGGGGTTCCCTCTCGGGGCCACCCTAACTGAGGTGAAGGCGTATGAGGCGAGGCTGGCCATCCGCGATGGGGCCGAGGAGATAGATATGGTGATCAACATGGGGGCCCTTAAGGCAGGCGACTATGACCTGGTGAGGGGAGATATCGAAGCGGTGGTGGAGGCCTGTCGCCAGGGCGGCGCCCTATGTAAGGTCATCATCGAGGCCCCGCTCCTCACCGAGGAGGAGAAGATCAAGGCCTGCGAGCTGGCCAAGGAGGCCGGGGCGGATTTCGTGAAGACAGCGACCGGCTTTGGCCCCGGCGGGGCGACAGCAGAGGACGTGGCCCTGATGCGACGGGTGGTTGGGGAGGGGATGGGCGTCAAGGCCGCAGGTGGGATAGGGAGCCTCAAGGATGCCAAAGCGATGATCGAGGCTGGCGCGACCAGGATCGGCGCCAGCGCGGGGGTGAAGATCATGCAGGAAGCCCTCGCGGAGATGTGATTATAACGAAACCTCTCCCCGGAAAATATGAGAGAATGCGTAAGTGGGGAGGGTGGAATACTCCGACAGTAAACGGGGAGAGGTTTCGTTAAATACGCCCCCATCGTCTAGAGGCCTAGGACACCACCCTTTCAAGGTGGCAACACGGATTCGAATTCCGTTGGGGGCATTCCCAGTTAAGCAAAAAGAGCACCAAGTTACAGTCTTCTCGGTGCTCTTTTTGTTTCCCAGTTGCCAACTAATCTTATCGCACCCCGCCAACCGCTCCTGGGCCAGGTTCCGCAGGAAAATCCTCCTTCCCCATATGGTCCCGCACCCCCTTCTTCCCTAACCCCTTGACCGATGCCCGGTGCTCTGCGGCATTAAGTCTGCCTCCCTGTAGTGCTCCTCGTAAAAGGCCCTGACCTCCTCAGGCAGGTGGATGCTGCATGCCTTCCAGACCTCGATCACCGGCATTCTGCGCCTTGGCCTACGCCGATTGAGTGCAGTTTCCATACCTTCTTCAACGCTATTCTGCTGCCAACGTGACGATGTATTTCTTGGTCATTCCTACCTCCACTGGGAGCAGATGATCTTCACGCAAGACTCACACAAAATTCACGTAAAATTCACCCATAGCTTGCCGATTTCATGGTATATTATTAATGATTCTTACTTGATTTTCCTGTTTTTTTGGTTATCTAGCCTTGGGGGTACGATTGGAAAAGAAGAGGATTTGGCTTACGGCCAGTGAAGCAGCCAAGTACTTGGGTATAAGCTTGCCCACTTTGAAAAAAATCGAGGGGGAAGGGAAGCTGATGCCCTTCCACACCCCAGGAGGGCATCGCAGATACAGCATAGAGATGCTGGACAAGTATCTGGAGAGCACCAGAGCAGCACCCCAGGGTGAAGCACCGCCAGTAGAACGTCTTCTGAACCTCAGTGAAGGCCTCCAGCGACTCATCAGCCGAGTCCTCCGCGATGTGGCATTTCGCGCCCAGTTCCTGGGGGACCCCATCGGGGCCGCACTGGGGGCAGGGTTCGATTTGAGGGAGGCGGAGCTGGCTGCTTTGAAGGAGATGGACACGCAACAGTTGAGCGCTGCCCTGGAAGAACTAGACGAGAGGGTCTCCAAATCGGGGGTGGGTATAGAAGATTTGGCTGGACTGCTCGCCCTTTTCCACTGAAAGGGAAGGGATATGCCGAATTCGGATGAAAGCGCAAGGGGACCAATGTCTTTGGGGCTCTGGGAGAAGCTGGGAGAAAGGGTCGAGGAGGCACCTGGCGAGGCCACGCTCAACCTGTGGGAGGTCTTGGGTGCCAAGGTGGATTTCGCCAAATACAGGCCCAGGCGGATCAGCCACTATGAGTTGACAGAGAGCAAAACGGCCCAGGGCCAGGTCTACTACATGCTGAAGAACCCGGATGCTGGAACCTATTTGCGGCTGGGGGAACAGGAGCTCTTCCTCTGGAACATGATGGACGGCGAACACTCTGTCAGGGATATGTCCATCGCCTTCCTGTTGAAGTACGGAGCCCTGCCCATCGAGCTGATCATCAACATGTTGGCCACGTTGCAAAGCAAAGCCTTTCTGGAGAAGAAACCCGTTAACCTCTATCAGAAGACGGCTCAGGCGCTGTTGAGGCGGGCCATGCAAAGCAAGGGTGTGCTCTATGTGACCACCCTAAAGGTCGTTGGATTCGTCGTCAAAGCCTTCTTTTGGCTGTTGGGAGGCAACATCGTGACCCTGCGGAACATTGATCGGCCGGTGAGCATTTTCTATCGTCGGGGGGGCAGGCTGTTGTTTCACCGAGCGGCTCAATATGCGTATATCCTGCTTGCCATCTTGGGAATCGTCGCCCTCTTCGCAAGGCCCTCGGGCTCTCAGGGCAATATAGCCATAGGGGCCTCGACTGTCACCTTTATTTATCTAGGTCTGATAGGGACCGTCTTGATTCACGAGGGAGCCCATGCCCTGACCTGCAAGCACTATGGCCGGGAGGTCAAGGAGGGAGGGCTTTCTTTTTACTTGGGGACGCTGGCCGCCTTTGTGGACACCACCGACATGTGGATGGAGCCAGATCGCAAGCACCGCATGGCCGTTTCCTGGGCCGGACCTTACTCCAACCTCATCCTGGGAGCCCTCTGCTCTCTGGGCATCCTCATGGCTCCCTGGCCTGAGGTGGACATGGTCCTGACCAGTTTGGCTATGGTCAATTTCATTCTCTTCTTCACGAACCTCAATCCCCTCCTGGAGTGGGATGGCTACTACATGTTGATGGACTATCTGGAGATCCCTTGCCTGCGCAAGCGGTCCCTGGATTTCGTGCGGAACCATCTTTGGGGCAAATTGAAGGCCAAGGCGAGCTTCAATCGGGAAGAAAGGATCTTCGCCGTCTTCGGGCTATTGGCCGGGCTGTGGACCGCTGTAGTGGTGGTTGGGTTCATTGTTTTCCTGCCCCAGCGGATCATGGGCTGGGCAAATTCGATCTCAGGATGGGTGAGCAAGCTCTTAACAGAGCCTCGCTGAAGGGCGCTTGCTCAGATAACTAATCAAAGAAAGGAGGTGAAAGGAAATGGCCGAGATCTCAGGGAAGCAGTTGCAGGTCTTGGAGAGGCTGATCGGCGACGCAGAGTTCCGGAAGGGCTTCTTCGAGGATCCGGATGCCGCTGTAGCCAAGGCGGGCATCGAGCTCACCGAGGAAGAGATGGCCGGGCTGAAGGGGCTTGACTTCGGGCTCCTGAGCTCCGCGCTCTATGACCTCGACATGCGGCTTTCCAAGACCGCTGCAACGGCAGCCACGACTGCGGCATCGCAGGCGGCATCGGACATGGCATCTGCTGTAGCCAACGTGGTAGCCGCGATGTTCGGGACCAAGGGTGTGATAATCTAGGAAATTCACTCGGGTTGCGGTCGTGGAGCCAACCGGTGTGGGTGTGGGGATGGCCGGCCATGGCCATCCCTACACTCCACCATAACACGTCCTGTAGGAGAGGTCAATGGAATATTCTGAAGTACCCCTGGCTAACGGCCTGCGCGTGGTGTGCATAGAGCGGCCAGGAACGGGGACGGTAGCTACCAAGGTGCTGGTTAAGTGTGGCAGCCGCCACGATGGGGGAAAGCATGGCCTGGCCCACGCTTTGGAGCACATGTTCTTCAAAGGCACCAAGAGCCGTACCACCCAGCAGATTTACAACGCCGTGGAAGAGATCGGGGGGCAGATTGATGCCCAAACCACCAAGGAATATACGGCTTTCAGCGTCGTTACCCAGGACCGGTTTCATCGCAGGGGATTAGAGGTCCTGGCCGATATTGTGCGTCATCCCCGCCTGGACGAGGCGGCCTTCTTGAAGGAGAAATTGGTCATCCTGGAGGAGATGCGGCGCCGCGCCGATCAGCACCAGGCCATCTGGGATTTTTACGCTGGGGCCCTGTGGCAAACTCATCCCCTGAAAGACCGGGTGCTGGGCTACAAAGAGGACCTCCTCAAGCTATCCGTGGAGGACCTGCGCCAGCATCACACCACCTTCTTCGTGCCCCCTAACACAGTCATCGCCATAGCCGGAAACCTGACCTTGGAGGATGCCTTGGCTGTCGTCGAAGAATTCTTTTGCGCTTGGGAAGGAGAGTTGCCCTCCTTTCCCCCGGTTTCCCCCGAGCCGCCTTTGACCGAGAAGCGAGAGGTCTGGGTTGAGAGAGAGGTGAGCCAGGTTCACCTCGTCCTGGGCTGGCCGGCGGTGGATATGAAACACCCAGACCGTCATCCCCTGAAGGTCATCGGCCGTCTCCTGGGTGTGGGAGGCAGCTCCCGCCTTTACCAGCGGTTGCGGGAAGAGCAACCATTGGCCTACACCGTGGCCACAGCCACTGCCACCTACGAAGACATCGGCCACTTCGCCATCTCTACCGCCTGCGAGCCGGCTAAGGTAGAGGCCGTTCGCGCTGTTATCCTCGAGGAGATCGCGCGCTTGAGGGAGCAGCCCGTTGGCAATGAGGAGCTGGGGCGCGTCAAAACCAGCTACGAAGGGTCGCTGGCGGTCAACTTCGAGACGAACCTGCAAATAGCCGGCATCCACGGCGTGGAGGCGCTGCTTGATCGTATCGAGCCCTTTGAGGAAAGCGTCCGCCGGATCCATGCTGTGACCCAGGAGGACATCCTCCGGGTGGCCCAGCAGTATTTCGATCTGGACCGCTACGTCAGCGTGGCCATGGGGCCCAAACCGATCACAAGTACATAACGTTAAAAGGAGGGTACTATTCACCTTGTCACTCTGAGGCGGAGCCCTTCACTTCGCTCAGGATGAACTCCGCGGAGCCGAAGAGTCTCCACGCCGTGAAAACGGGAGTTTCTTCGCCGCTTCGCTCCTCAGAATGACAAACAGGTGAACAGTCATAGTCATAAAGGAGGCGATCACATGTCGAAAACCATTTCTATTCACTCATTCCGTGGTGGCACGGGCAAATCCAATATCACTGCCAACGTAGCTGCCATGGTAGCTCAACGGGGCAAACGGGTGGGCATCATTGACACCGACATCCAATCCCCCGGTATCCACGTCCTCTTCGGCCTGGACGAGGAGAAGATAGATAAGTGCCTCAACGACTACCTCTGGGGCAAGTGCGCCGTCGAGGAGGCGGCCTACGATGTGGGGGCCATTTTGAAGATGGGTGAGGGTGAGATCGCGGTGATGGGCGGAGGCCTCTACCTCATCCCCTCCAGCCTCAAAGCCGGGGAGATAGCCAAGGTGCTCAGGGAGGGGTACGATGTGGGCCTCCTCAACGACGGCTTCCGCGAGCTGATTAGCCGGCTCAGCCTGGACTGCCTCTTCATTGACACCCACCCCGGCCTCAACGAGGAGACCCTGCTTTCCATCGCCATCTCCGACGTCCTCCTGATCATCCTCCGTCCCGATCAGCAGGACTACCAGGGGACGGGGGTGACGGTGGACGTGGCCCGCAAGCTGGACGTGCCCAGGATGTTCCTGGTGGTCAACAAGGTCCTCACCTCCTTCGACTTCGCCGAGGTGAAGGAGAAGGTGGAGAAGACCTATGGCTGCCAGGTGGCTGCAGTGTTACCCCTCTCCGAGGATGTGGTGAGGCTGGCCAGCGCTGGCATCTTCTGCCTGCGCCACCCCGACCACCCCTTCACCGAGGGCCTCATCGCCGTCGCCAACAGGATTATGGAGGCACCGAGCTGAGGTGCAGGTCGGGGAATGGAGGGCGGCAGATGAAGCTACAAACGAAGATTTTTCTATCCATCATCGGGTTGCTGGTGATCACGGTTATCGCCACCGCCTTTGTTACCACTCGAGGGGCAACCCAGTCCATGCTGGCCCAGATGGAGGAGGACGGCATCGCGATCGCCCAACTGCTGGCCCGCAGCAGCAACTTCGCCGTGCGCGTGCCCCAGCAGGTTGAAGACGTTATAGGCGATCAGATGGTGGTGGAGGCGCGCATCGCTGCCCATCTGGTGGCTGTGGCTGAGGGGCGGGCCGGCATGTCCTCTGAGGAGATCAACGCCATCCTCCAGGACATCACCGGTCACACCGTCCTGGACGAATTCTGGATCACCGACGAGACGGCCCACGCCTATCTGCGCAACAAACCGGAGATTGACTTCAGCTTCAGCCCCGACCCCGAGGAACAACCCCAGGCTCACGTCTTCTACCCACTGCTCAGTCAAAAGGACGGGGTAGTGATACAAGAAGCCCGCCAGCGAGAGGTGGACCCCAAGGTCTTCAAGTATGTGGGTGTCTCTGGCATTGACAGGCCGCGCATTGTCCAGGTGGGCTACGAGGCTACCTTCCTCGAGGAACTCAGCCAAGACATGAATGCCCAGAGGCTAGTGGACGAGCTGACCGGCCAGGGCAATGTGGCCTCCATCCGCGTGGTGGATGCCAAGCGCCAAAACCTCGCTGCCAGCGCCCAACCCATCAGAGGCATCGGCCAGAGGCTGAGCGGTGATGATGTAGACTTGCTATTGGAGGCCTTCGAATCTAAGGGAGTGCGTTCTGCCCTGCGAGAGGATGTCTTGCGGGTGGCAGTGCCGTTGTTGGACCGGGAGGGGGAAGTCCAGGTCGTGGCCTTCGTGTACCTGCTAACCGATAGCGTCAGGGCTGCCATCCAAACGAGCATCGTCCGCAGCGTCCTCGTTTCTGTGGCAGTGATCGCCGTTGGCGCCCTCATCTCCTTTCTCTTGAGCAGCAGCATCACCCAACCGGTTCGCAAACTGACCGGCGCGGCTCAGGCTATAGAACGAGGCGAGCGGTTCGAGCCGGAGCGCATCGCCAGCTTGACCAGGGCCAGGGATGAGCTAGCCCACCTGGCTCGGGTCTTCAGCCGGATGGCCGTCGAGGTGCAGGCCCGCGAGGAGCGGCTGAAGCGGCAGGTGGAGGAGCTGCGCATCGAAATTGATGAGGTGAAGAAGGCCCGTCAGGTGGCGGAGATCACCGATACCGAGTACTTCCAGCGCTTGCGAGAGCATGCCATGGAGATGAGAAGGAGAACGAAAGGGGAATAAAATGGAATGCTGGAAATGCGGCAAGCCAGCTCGGGGTGTCTGTCGCTTCTGCGGGCGGGCCCTTTGCCAGGAGCACGCCTCCAAGATGCCCTTTATCCTGACCATCTATGTCGGCGAGAATCGGATTCCCAAGGCGGTGGTGGTGGCCGATGCCCTCTTCTGTGGGATCTGCAAGCCCCAGCCGGAGCCCATCGAGATGCCGGAGATCGCCTAGCCGAGCGCGTGTTGCAGATGAGGAAAGGAGCAACAGATGGCCGGTCTATTTGACAGATTGCAATCGGAGATCGAAGCTCGCCAACGCATGGAGGGCATCACCCCTGCTGACCTGCTGGAGCTCTCCCCCGAATTACGTCGCATCGTCAACACGATCACTCGCCGGGGGGAGATGAGCTTGGCGGAGATCATACTGGAGCTGGACATGAAACCCTCTGAAGCAAGAGGGCTGTTGGATACGTTGGTGGAAAAAGGGTTCCTGAAGGCCTTCGAGGCGAAGGGAGAACTGCGCTACAAGACCTTCTTTGCCCGACGGCGGGTGCGCGAGGTGCCGGTGAATATCTGGGATGCCTTGAGCGACAAGGTAGAGTAGGAGTTGTATCCGAGATCGTTGCCAAAGACCATGTATGAAAGGTTCGACGGATGGGAGGCGACCCGATGGAATATGGCGAGGTTCTGAAGCGCACCACGGTCGAGAAGGAGCGTATGGAGCGGGAACTGGAGATCGCCTATGAGATCCAGCAAGGCTTCCTGTCTCAGACTCTCCCGGAGGTGCCGGGCGCCGAGATCGCAGCGACGATGCATCCGACCCGCGAAGTGGGCGGCGACTTCTACGACGTGATCCCCCTGAGCGGCGGGCGCGTGGGGGTGCTCGTCGCCGACGTGTCCGACAAGGGGATGCCGGCCGCCCTCTACATGGCCCTGGCCCGTACCCTGCTGCGGGCCCATTCCCTCAGCGCTCGACCCCAATATCTGAGCGATGCCCTGGAGAGTGCCCAGGTACGCCGGCTGATGCGCACTGGCTCGCTCGGCGCGCTGGAATTGGCCGGCTTGATCGGCAGGGAGAAGCCTCTCTTTAAAACCTTTGACAATACAGTATTGGCCGTCGGCAGCTGCTGCCCAACACGCGGCTGCGCAAAGCACTCTTTAGCTTGTGGATGATCGAAGACGTAGAACGCAGAACATAAGACGCGGGAGGTGTGATAATGAAAGGACAACGAACTCTCGTCAGCGTGCTGGCTCTGCTCCTGGCCCTGGCCCCGGCGGCAGGCGCTGCGCCGCCGGACCGTCCTGCTGCCCAGCCTATCGCTTGGAGCCAGGTCAACGCCGATGGCTTCGGTGACGGCGATAACCGGGGTGCCTACTCCATGGCCGTCTTCGGCGACTACCTCTATGTGGGGACCTATCACCGGAGCCCTTCCGGAGCTGAGGTCTGGCGCAGCGCCGATGGTACCACTTGGAATCAGGTCAATGCCGACGGCTTCGGCGACAACAACAACCGGGTCGCTGACTCCACGGCCGTCTTTGGCGGCTACCTCTACGTGGGAGCTGCAAATGCGATCACCGGGGTCGAGGTCTGGCGCAGTGCCGACGGCACCACCTGGACTCAAGTCAACGCCGATGGCTTCGGTGATGGCCATAACACGATTCCCCGATCCATGGCCGTCTTTGACGACTATCTCTACGTGGGGACCTATAATCCGATCACCGGGGCCGAGGTCTGGCGCAGTCCTGACGGCACCACCTGGAGCCAGGTCAACGTTGACGGCTTCGGCGACGGCAATAACTGGGAGGCCTACTCCATGCTCGTCTTCGGCACTTACCTCTACGTGGGGACCTGGAATTGGACCACCGGGGCCGAGGTCTGGCGCAGTCCTGACGGCACCACCTGGAGCCAGGTCAACGCCGATGGCTTCGGAGACGAAGATAACTGGGGTGCCCAGGCCCTGGCCATCCTGGGTGGATACCTGTACGTGGGGACAAGCAACCCGGCCAATGGGGCTGAGGTCTGGCGCAGCGCCGACGGCACCACCTGGAGCCAGGCCAGCGCCGACGGCTTCGGCGACGGCGAAAATCGAAGTATCGAATCCATGGCCGTCTTCGGCGACTATCTCTACGTGGGGACCTATAATCCGATCACCGGGGCCGAGGTCTGGCGCAGTCCTGACGGCACCACCTGGAGCCAGGTCAACGTTGACGGCTTCGGCGACAATGGCAACACGGATGTCACGTCCATGGCTGTCTTCGGCAGCAAACTCTATGTGGGAACTAACAACGGCATGACCGGAGCCGAGGTCTGGCGCACAGGCGGCACGCCGTTTCATCTCTATCTGCCGATTATCGTGCGGGGAGCAAGTGAGCGGTAGCTTTAGTGAGATTCCGGCCAATGAACAATCTCTACCAGCGTGTCTTCGAGGGAGGGCTGGAGCAACTGGCAGCGATCCGCGCCTTCGTCGCCCAGGCCGCAGCGGACCTGGGCGCTGGCAAGGATGACCTCTTCGCCTGTCAACTGGCGGCCGACGAGGCGGCGACGAACGCTTTCCAGCACGCCTACGCTGGTCGAGGTGGCCGTGTGGAAGTGCGTGTCCGGCGCGAGGGTGGAGGCCATCGTGCTCCAAGTGCGCAACTGGGGTGCGCCCTTTGACCCCACTGCCATACCGGAGCCTGATCTGTATCGCCCCCCGGAGGAGCGGACCCCTGGCGGTCTGGGCATCTACTTGATCCGGCAGGCTATGGACCAGGTATCCTTCCGAATTTGACCCGCATGAGGGCAACACCATCACCATGCGACGCCGGATCCGTCGGTCGTGAGGGATTGCAGAACCCTCGGAAGACCTATGAGCCCCACATTATTTGGGTGGGCCAGCCTCACGGTCCCCATCGGCGAGGCCAGGGCACCACACCGAATCTATACGAGGAGGTGATGCACATCGGCGAACCACTTTCACCAATGGCTGGCAGAAACCTTTCATACTTGTTTGAAGAAGGAGGTAACCCATGCAAACCGTGCAAACCGCTCACATTTCCAAGCCGCCCATCACCTGGCTCCATCTCGTCACCTTCGCCATCGTCACCGGGATCTGCACCGTGTTGGCCATCTTTGCCGTGATCAGCGCCCCGGTGCCCCCGGCCCCCGGCGTCTCCGGCCTCTACATCGCCGCTGCGGTCTACGTCCCGGTGGCGCTGTGGTTTGGTCTGTGGGGTGCGATGGCCGGCTACGTCAGTTGTGTCCTCCTGGGCCTCTGGACCGGGATGCCGATCCTCTTCGTCCTATGGTGGTCGCTGGCCGACTTTTTTGAGGGGCTGCTGCCGCTCCTGGCCTTCCGCCTCTTCAAGGTGGACCCGGAGTTCCGGATCGAGCGCCGGGGGCCGGCAGCCGTCATCCTGGCCCTGCTGGTGGTGGATCTGGTGGTGGCCGCCTTCGCCACCGCTGTCCCGGCCATCGGTGCCGTAACCCCGATCACCGTGCCTGGCCTGGGCGAGTTCGGGGCCATTTACCTGCTCTCCTTCCTGGTGGCTGTGATCCTGATGATCGCCACCATCATCGTAACCCGCTCCGAAGCCTGGACCTTCTACGTCATCTTCGGCATCCTGGGAGCCTCCTTGGTCTCGGCTTTGGTGGGTGCCAGTGTGGTGGCCATGGGCGACCTCTCCGGCGGGGCGACGCTGGGGTTGGCCATCGCCGGCGTGGTCGTGGTGGCGATGGTCACCGCCGTCGCCGCTTTGGTGCGTCGCCGCCCAGCCCTCTCGGCGGCGGTCTACATCGCCTCTTGGCTGGCAATGCTGGCCGCAGTGATCATCGCCCTC
>Ga0315314_1000829_pt1 | contig 30322 bp, 32 predicted proteins | sample TDP9_MG_FD_203631 | JGI IMG/M metagenome (GOLD analysis project Ga0315314, IMG submission 203631) | Freshwater sediment microbial communities from Lake Towuti, South Sulawesi, Indonesia - TDP9 | ecosystem: Environmental > Aquatic > Freshwater > Lake > Sediment | place: Indonesia: South Sulawesi... | reverse complement strand
CTGGCGCGCGAAGGGGTAACCAAAAAATATTTAGGGTCGGAGATCAGAGAAAAATCCGGACAAATTGAGAGGAGGTGATATCTATATCTCAGAAACCATTTAAAGACCGGGAAGAAATAAAGAAAGAGATTAGAGTCTGGTTCAATATTAGTTTAGTATTAGAATGTCTCGGCTTACTATTAGCTCTGATAGGAATCATTGCGGATGCATTAGACAGAACTCTTGGCTTGGAAACAATGTCTTGGTTCCTGCTGGCAATTTTTTTCAGTGTGTCTGCTGCAGCTCCTCTTGTAAAATCAGCGGTTGCTAAGTCTTTGTATGGTATAGAGTCTGAAAGTAAAGCCAGTTAAAATTTCTTTTCCTTTTTTTATTTGATTCGCACAAAAAGCACTGAGCATTTGCCTCTGTATGCTCTTCTTTTTTTACCGAATTGTTTTGCGAAACGGTTGCTTATATGGTTAAGACGTTTGTTGACGAGTTGAATAGTGGAGAACTGAAGAAGTCTGCAGATGTTATTGAAATGATTTATAATTCTAAAATAGGGAAAGATGGTTCTGCTTAGTGTTTCGTCGCGCGCGCGTCATGTGTGTGAGTGTGTGCGTTTTCAGGTGCGGGAGGTGGGATTTGAACCCACGAACCCTTCCGATATTCATCTTCGGGACAGGCGCCTCTAGCCAAATTATATTACAGGCCTGCGCCTTTGACCTAACTTGGCAACCCCCGCCCTATTTTTTATAAATTTAGCTAGCTTTTAAGCTTAAAACATTGATAAAATTATCTTCTAGGAAGCTTCCAATTCATCCTTCTGAATATATCTATAACTTGAGGATTTTCAGCAGCAGTTTTCACATGAATACAGTCTTCAGATTTATCCAATTCACATATCAGCCTACCTTCTCTAATATTAATGTTCACCCATCTACTCAGGGCTTCATCATATATCGTCATGCGATCTGCAGCTATATCCCAAACTCTAAATGGACTAACTACTTGACCAGCTTCATATCCTAGCTCTGATAACCTTTTCCTTACAGCCTCTTTGATGAATTCTGGGCGGCTATCATATCCAAGCGTACCAGCCTTGATAATTAAGTCTACCTTATCCACAAGGTCTTTTGGGAGGCTTATAGAGACGAATTTCTTAGCCATAGATCGATTTTTCATTAATAAATCACGTATATATAAGTTATGGGTATCTGTGAAAGCCCCGAGGGGGATTTGAACCCCCGATCTTCCGCTTTCTTGTCTATACGAGGCGGACGCATTAGACCTACTATGCTATCGGGGCTAATTTAATTCATCATAATATGTTTATATTGTTTATCGACCAAGCTTTATGAGATTTAATTTGACTATCTTATCTGTATCTGGCTTTAGAGGGATAGTAGGCTATGATCTAAATCCTGTAGAATTAGTGAATATTGGTAGATTATTTGGAAATTACATCAGAAATGGTTCATGCGCAATTGGCAGAGATACAAGAAATTCAAGTACTATGGTTTCACATGCAGTAATGGCTGGGCTTTTAGAAGCAAATTGTGATGTCCTTGATTTTGGCATAGTATCGACGCCAGCTTTATTCAGAGAAGTTGCTCGAAGGAAGTTAGAAGGAGGTTTGATGATAACAGCATCTCATAACCCTCCTGAATGGAATGGTTTAAAGTTCATAGTTGAAGGAGGAAGAGGGATCTTTGAGGAGGAGTTAAGTTCCCTTTTAAACTTAAATTTAACTCCCTTAAGTTCAAAGATAGGTAGATATTCAGAGTTTTCTTCGATTTACCCAGAAGAATTGATTTCTTATATTGGTAAAGATTCTTGCTCAGGGCTAAAAGTATTATTAGACCTTGGAGGAGGGGTAGGGAGCCTATTTGCTCCAAAATTGTTCAAAAAGATAGGTTGCAAAGTTTTAACACTTAACGATTCTTCTGGCATATTCTCAAGAACTATAGACCCTATTGAAGATGAACTTAAAGATCTTTCAGAGAGCATAGTAGCAGATGGTTTTGATGTAGGGTTTGCCTATGACTGTGATGCAGATAGAGTTGCTATAGTCGATGAGAAAGGAAGGAAATTACCAGCAGATTTCACTCTTATACTATGCTTGAATTATTTGATGAGGAAGATGGGATTAAGAGATGCTGTGGTAAGCTTAGACACATCTATGGGTTTAGAGAAAATAGTTAACGATCTAGGTGGCAATGTCTTCTATGCAAAAGTAGGAGAGGCGAATGTGGTTATGGAGATGATGAAGAGAGGATGTAAATTAGGAGGTGAAGGAAGTAGTGGTGGCTTGATATTGGCAGATTTCGTCTTATGTAGAGATGGAATCTTAGCCTCAGCATTGATATCAAAGATGATAAAGCAAGAGGGGCAATTGAGCGATTTGATAAAGGATTTACCTCACTATCATCAGATAAGAAAGAAGATTCCTTGTAATAAAAATGATGCTAAGAAGGTATTGTCTATACTAATTCAAAAGCAACCTAATGTTGATACTAAAGATGGCATAAAATTTAAGCAAGAAGATTCATGGATTCTTATAAGACCATCAAGAACTGAGGAAGTATTGAGATTATCTGTTGAAGCCAAATCCAAGGATAAAGCTGAAGAGATTATGAACAAATACTTAAAGCGAATAAATTCAATAATGAGGGATGATCTTGAGAGAAACTCTTGATGAATTTGAAATAATTAGAATAATCGTCGAAACGATAGGGCAACCAAAGCCAAGATTCTCTAGGATAGGAGACGATGTAGCCTATCTTCCTAAAAAGAGAGGAAAGGTTGTAATAAAGAGCGATATGCTTGTTGAAAAGACAGATGTTCCTAAGGGCATGAATTTATGGCAAGTCTCAAGAAAGAGCATAGTTATGTGTGTGAGCGATTTTGCTGCTAAAGGAGTAATACCTTCTGCTGCATTGATCTCATTAGGCATACCTAGAGGAATGGGAGAATGGGAAATTAGAGAGCTTGCAAAAGGATTCAAAGAAGCAAAAGAAGAATTTGGCATAGAGATTCTGGGAGGGGATACGAATGAGGCAGAAGGTCTTGTAATAGACTGCTGCATGATAGGATTTGCAGATAGGATCGTGGAAAGAAAAGGAGCAAAGCCTGGAGACTTAGTTATAACATCTGGTTTCTTCGGCTACTCCTCTTCTGGATTGAAGATAATGCTCAATAGTCTAAAGGCTGAACATGAATTTAGGGAGAGAGCCATTTCAGCTGTTGTAATGCCCAATCCACGGCTAAGATTAGGAGTAGCTTTGTCAAAGAAAAATCTAATTTCATCATCTATAGACTCTAGCGATGGTCTAGCCCTCTCACTCTACGAAATAGCTACACATAGCAAAGTCGGGATAGAGATAGATAATCTGCCTACTACGGATGATGTTAAGAACTTTGCTGAGATGAACAATCTGAGTTTGAATGATCTAGTCCTTTATGGCGGCGAAGAATACGAAATAGTTGCTACCATTCCAAGAGATAAATTGAATAAAACTCAAAGATTAGCTAAAAGAATAGGAGAAAGAATAATAGCGATAGGGAAGGTTACAAATGATTTTCCCAAAGTTCATCTATCTCTTGATGAGAGAGAAACTGAGATAGAGAGAAGAGGGTGGATACATCTCAAGTGAAAAGTTTATATCTCAATGAGATATGAGATATGATGAGGTTATGAGATATGTCCTCTAAATATACGAAAGGTCAGACATGGGGAGCATTGAAGAAGGCTTGGAAGGCTTACAAGATTGCTAAAGTACAAGGCGATAAAGTAAAGATGAAGGAGTACGCTCTAAGGATTCGTACTCTTCAAGAAGAGCTCGGGGTAACCAAGGCGAAGTTTCCTGATTTAGGGCTCACTTAGCCCTCTTTTTATTTTTTCTATAATCTCTTTTGTCATTGATGAGTATCTTTCAATCAATTCATCCAATTTTTCAGCATGTTTTGATTCTCCAAAGACCCTTATCAAGGGCTCTGTACCGCTAGGTCTTAGCAATACCCAAGTGCTTTCATCAGCCCATATCTTGACACCATCTATCCTCTCAACTTTTCCAATAGATTTCCTCTCTATCTCTTCCATAACCTTCTTCTTTATCTCATCAGGGCACTCAAATTTAGCCTTTCTTTGATGAAACTTAGGAAGATTTGCAAGAATCTTAGAGAGTGGCTTATTTGAATATGATAATGCTTCCAATAGCAAGGCTGAGGTCATCAAGCCATCCCTCGTTTGCATATGAGGAGTGTAAAAGAAACCACCGTTCTCCTCTAAGCCTAATAGAGCATTATGCTCTATCATAGCCCTTGATACATCCACGCTACCTACTCTAGTCCTTAGAACTTTAGAAGAATTTCTCTCAGCAACGAAATCTACTATCTGAGATGTGCTAACAGTAGTAACCACAAGGGTTCCTGGATTTTTGGCTAAAAGATAATCTACTAATAAAGCTCCAGTCCTATCTCCCCAGTGAATAATTCCTTTTTCATCACAAAAGATAGCCCTATCACCATCACCATCATAAGCAATACCAACATCAGCTTCATAGGATTTAACAGCATTAGATAGCCCAGATAATGATGCTGGTGTAGGTTCAGGACCTCTTCCTGAGAAGTCTCCATCTACATGCCCATTTATTGTCAAGACTTTACAGCCAAGGCTTGATAGAGCGTAGGGAGCAGCAATAGCTGCAACTCCATTACCAGGATCTAAGACTACTCTCAAAGCTCTTTTCTTTATTATCTCAGCATCAACATGGCTTAAGACACCTTTTATGTAAGTTTGAATTACTGAACTCTCTTTTCCACAACTACCTATCTCTTTCCAATCTGCTCTTCTGTAAACTTTTTCAAAGTATATCCTTTCAATCTCAGCTTCATCCTCACGAGGTATCTCTACACCATCCATTCCTACGACCTTTATCCCATTGTACTGAGGAGGATTATGAGATGCTGTTATCATAACCCCGCCTTTATAGCCTAATTTCTTCACAGAGTACTGTAAGCCAGGTGTTGGTGTTAAATTTGCTTCCATTACATCCAATCCTGAAGCCATGATCCCAGCAGATACAGCCTTTGATAGTAATGGGCTTGAGAATCTACCATCATATCCTATGAGGATAGGACCTTGATCAAAGTAAGTCCCTATGGATTGTGAAATCTCAATTATGAAATCAAGAGTCAAATCTTTTCCTGGTATCCCTCTTATCCCATTCGTTCCAAAGAATTTCCTTTCAACACTCATTTTAGTAGAATAGATCGATTCAAAAATATAACTTTATCCAAAAAGGGTTCTGTAAAGTTAAAGGACATGGCTCAATAGTAAAGGGATAATTATTTCTTAAACTTCTTTCCTTCGCGCTTCATTTAGTAAGTGCAATAAAGAATTACCAACGTCTTGATACTCGATCGAGATTTATTAGATGCGAACCCAAAGATTACAGAAATAAAGATAGTAAAACCATCGAATCTTATGACGATTAAGGAATTGTTTTCGGATAGACAATAACATCTCAGCTATTATAACACATAGCCCATTAAAGTAAAATCAAAAATCTATACCCCTTAACTTAATCTCTTGACGAGAATATGAAATAGATTATTAATACTTCATTTAGGATTAAAAGTTTTTAATATTATCAATATTATTTATGAATCTATCATGGATGCAATCAGGATGAAAGATAATTTTAGTGCTTTGAAAAAGATGACTTATAGTGGTAGGGGAATCATCATAGGTATGACTCCTTCAGGAAAACCTCTCATAGGTTATTCTTTAACAGGAAGGAGTCCACTCAGTCAAGCAAGAATACTAGTACAAGAAGGAAGAACAAAGATAATAAGAACGGATGTAAGGGATCGAAAACAGTTAGAAGAAGGAAGCCCTGCTTTGCTACTGTATCCGGCTATCGTTCCTTTTGAAGAAACATTAATTGCAGGCAATGGAGCGCATACAAAATTGATATATTCGGCTGTTTTAAAAGGTTTAAAAAACTCAAGTTGCATTGATCCAAAATATGTATTAGAAACTGCTTTTAGAGAACCTTTTTTTGAATATGATGAGAAAGACGACAGATGGATAGATTTGACAACATATGAACCAGATACTCCAAATAATACTCCAAGAATAAGTGCTTGTGTTATTGAGTCTCATGGAGCAATGCACATTGTAAGATGTAATGAAAAAGGAGAGAAAGAACAAGAAAACCATAGATTTTATTTAAGACCTAGAGTAGGCAAAATGATAACAACTTATTCAGGAGGTAATGAGAGACCTCTTAAACCTTTCACTGGAAGGCTGTTAGATGTTAAATTTTCATCTGAAAGCGCAGAAGATATTGCAGAAAGTCTATATGCTGCTATTAGAGGTTCAAGTCCAGAATGTAATTACAGAGTGGCGGCTGCAGTAATGATGATAAACAAAGGAGGTTTTGAAACAAAAATAATCAATAGAAGCGATAGAGGTGAATAAAAATGCCGAGAGGAACCGATGTTACTAATATGACAAAGACTTATAGAACTCGAGTAATGGGGGAGTTTCCTCTCGAGCTTATAATAGGCTTAGAAAAGGAATCAGATTTAAGATACGGTGAAAATCCAAATCAGCCTGGTTCAGTTTATAGATTAAAAGGAACAAGTCTAGCAGAATTTACAAATATACATGTAGTAAAGGAGGGAAAAGGAGGACTATCTGCTATAAATTTTATGGATGTTACAAGAGCCTTGGATATATTGAAATTTTTTGATGCACCATCTGTAGCTGTGATGAAACATAATATACCTTCTGGGTTTGCAACACAATTTGAAGGAAACAGTTTAGACAAGATTTATGCACTAGCAAGAGATTCTGATGCAAGGAGTGCTTTTGGGTCGGTTGTTGTTTTAAATAGACCTTTAGATATTCCAACTGCTGAGGAAATAATAAAAACTTATGTTGAATGTGTTGCTGCCCCTGGATTCAAAGATGGAACAATAGAAATCTTAGGAAGAAAAAAAGACATCAGAGCAGTATGTTATTCAAATTTGGATAAATTGCCTAAATTCGTGGGGGATGATGTTGAAGGATTGTATGATATAAAAATTCTGCCAACAGGCAGAGCAATCGTCCAGAAACCCTATCTGAGCAGTATTAGAGGTCCTGAAGATCTAGTTCTAGATCCTTTAGTAAAAAGAGTGGATAAGGAAACAGGGATTGAAAAAGAATACATCGTTGAGAGGAACCCAACTCAAGCAGAATTGAGAGATTTACTAACTGCATGGTATGTGAACATTGGCGTGAGAAGCAATGGTATTGTTTTTGTTAAAAATGGAGTTACAGTTGCAATAAGTTCTGGGCAACAAGAAAGAGTTGGTGCAGTTGAGCATGCAATAATAAAAGCTTACCAAAAAGCCATGAATAGAGAAAAAATTCCTTACGATCCTCTCAATGGTGCCTCAGCAAGAAACAAACTATCAGTTAATCCTTTGGAAGGAGCAGTAATTTCTTCAGACGCTTTCTTTCCTTTTAGGGATTCGATAGACCTTATTGCAAGAGCAGGTGTGACCGCCATTATTCAGCCAGGAGGTTCTTTAAACGATCATGAAGTTATAGAGGCAGTTAATGAGTATAAAATGGCAATGGTTTATACTCTAGAAAGGTGTTTTGGACATTTTTAGTCTTAACTTGTAATTCAAAAGTCTATAAGATATTGTGAAGATTTAGTAACCCTTTAACAGTTCCTAAGTAGACCAAAGGCTTTTTTTATCTGGCATGCTTTATTCGATGATGGATATGCTCAGGCTATAAAAGAGTTACGAACATATCCGGTTGGGCCCGTGGCTCAGCATGGATAGAGCATCGGCCCTCTATTTTTGAGGATAGCCGGGGGTCGTGGGTTCAAATCCCACCGGGCCCGCTTTTTGTCTTAACTTCGTAAATGAAAAGCCCATTAAGCCTATATAGCCTATATTCATTAATGCTTTACTGGTCAGAGTTGGATGAGCAAGATAAACTCTTTAATACTTATTTGCCTACTCTTCTTACTGCTCATTCCAACTGTTTATGCTCAAGATGAAATTATAGCATTAAACCCATTCTCTATCCTTTTTTATACTTTAAGCTCTTTGATTAGGATGCTCATAGCCTTTCTAATATCTCTAGCCTTTGCCATAACTTATGGCATAATTGCTGCAAAGAAAGCGAGAGCAGAGAAGATACTGATTCCTATTCTTGACATTCTTCAATCAGTACCAATTCTTGGCTTCTTCCCTGCTGCTGTCTTCTTCTTTATAGCCCTTTTTGATGGCAGTTGGCTTGGAGTAGAATTTGCTGCAATATTTCTTATCTTCACCAGTATGGCTTGGAACCTTACTTTTGCAGTTTATGAGCAAGTATCATCGATACCAAAGGATATAGAAGAAGCATCGGAATCCTTTGGTGTTAAAGGCTGGACGAAGATTAGGAAGTTGTATATACCAGCTACTGTTCCTAAATTAGTTTATAATAGCATAATGTCTTGGGCTGCTGGATGGTACTTTCTCGTTGCAGCTGAGATAATATCCCTTGGCTCAAAGACTTACATTCTCCAAGGAATAGGAAGTTTCCTTGCTACCTCTGCTTACAAGGGCGATTTTGGAGATGCCTTTCTAGGGCTAGGAGCCCTTGTTACAACAATTTTACTCATAGACATTTTTGTGTGGAGACCCTTAGAGGCTTATGCAAACCGTTTCAAGTATGATTATGTTTCTGCTATTGAACCTTCAAAAGAAGCTGCCTTTCCTCTCTCTAGATTGACAAGTTTCTTAGTCAGACATCCAAGGCCTCTTATACATACACTGTCGAGTAAGATTGTGACAATCTTCTCAAATGCTTTCTCCATGGCAGGTAATTTTTTCGCAAGGGTCTATAGTAAATTAATTGAAAACATTATAGTTACAAAAATATTTTCATATTCTATTATATTGGTTTTGTTTTCTGCCTTTGCGTATGGATTAGCCTTGTTGATATTAGAGCAAGGGTCTCCTTTTATAGAGTCTTTTGAGCTACTTTTTGTAAAGAATGGAACTGCTCAGTTAGTCTTCTCCATACCTTCAGCCATAATCTTATCAATGGCACGCCTTTTTGTAGCTTACTTGATAGCAGTGGGCTGGACTCTTCCTGTTGCTATAAAGATCTCTAAGAGCCCAAGATTGTTCAGTTCTCTTATGCCAATTTTTCAGACTTTTGCTTCTATTCCTGCTGTAGCCTTCTTCCCCTTCATATTTGTCCTGTTTATAGGTTTACCCTATGGGCAAGAATTTGCTTCCATTCTGCTCATACTCACAGGAATGCAGTGGTATCTACTCTTTAACCTAATAGGAGGGGCAAAGTCAATTCCAAGTGATATAGAAGAGGTTGCTAAAACATTCAACGCGAAGGGAGGAGTTTATTGGAGGAGGTTTCTCTTACCATCTATTTACCCTTCTTTGGTTACAGGCAGCATAACTGGTTGGGGAGGAGGCTGGAACGCCCTCATTGTCTCAGAATATATCATGTTTGGTGGTAAGATTTATTCAGTTTTAGGGATAGGTGCATTATTAGATATAGCGGCTTATGAGTTGGGAAATGTTGCCTTGCTTCTATTGTGTGTTTTTGCAATGATTATTGTAATTTTTACAATTAACAGGCTTGTCTGGAGAAGGCTATACAGAATAGTTGTAGGGAGGTATAGAATTGAGTATTAAAGTACGATTGGTAACACCTGTTCTCGATGTAAAAAATGTAAGTAAGGAATTTACTTACCATGGTAGAAAAGTCCCTATCTTAAAAAATACTGGTTTCTCTGTCCATGAACACGAATTCATATCCATAGTTGGGCCATCAGGCTGTGGCAAATCCACCCTTCTAAGAATCATAATGGGCTTAGTGCCTCCAGATAAGGGTGAAGTTATCTATAAAGGTGAGAGGGTTCAAAGTGTAAATCCTCATATGTCTATGGTCTTTCAATCTTTTGCACTATTACCTTGGTTAAATGTGACTGAGAATGTTGAGTTAGGCTTGGAAGCTCAAGGCATACCTAAGGAGCGAAGACGGGAGAGAGCTTTGAAGATAATACAGGAGGTAGGGTTGGAGGGCTTTGAAGATGCTTACCCTAGAGAGCTATCTGGCGGGATGAAGCAAAGAGTGGGTTTAGCAAGAGCATTGGTAACAGACCCTGAAATTTTATTGATGGACGAACCATTTTCGTCTCTTGACCCTCTCACTGCTGAAGGTCTTAGAGAGGAGATACTAAAGCTATGGAGTGACAAATTCACTTCGCCAGAGATCATAATTATGGTTACTCATAATGTAGAGGAGGCTGTCTACTTATCTGATAGAGTAATAGTCTTAAGCCATAGACCTGGAACTGTGATGGCAGAATTCGATGTAGACTTGCTAAGACCAAGGGATAAGCGAAGCCAAGAATTATACGAATTGGCAGATAGAATTACATCCCTCATAGCATAAAGTTGAGCGCAACATTAAAATTTATGGTGAAAGCATCATGATTCAGATGTCTATACCAAGGGTTCATTACAGCCGTGTTATAGGGCTCCTAGAGGCCTTAGAGGATTTTGGCGGTAAGGTTGATGTTGCCAAGATAGCCGATGACTTAAGCTTAGAGCTTGACGATCTTCTTCCTGTTATTGAAGCTGCAGAGTTCTTAGGGTTTTTAAGAGCAGAGTCTGGAGATATTTTGCTCACAGATGAGGGTTCAAAATTCTTGAGCGATGGGACTAGAGGTAGAAAGAAACATCTTGGCAATAGATTGATTACGCTAGATCAATTCAAAAAGTTGATAGAATTCGTAAGCCAAAAGGAGGAGAAAGAGATTACAAAGGAAGAGTTATCGAATTTCTTAACAGAAGAGCTTCATGAGATTGATAGTGATGTAGCGTCTGAATGGATGATTGAATGGGGGCGCCATGGATTGTTATTGAGATATAATAGCAAAGAGGATAAGATCAAACTCTTATGATTAGTTATCATTCCATAGATTCTAGATGCTTCTCACCATCTATGGGCTATTTTTGGGATCAATTGAATAGCTCTATTCTGTATTGATGTGAAAAAACTGCAGATGAAGAGAATCTAAGGGAAGTTAAGTAGCTTTGACAAAGACGATGGATTCAAGAAATAGGTTCTCATAAATGCAATATTACTTAAACTAAATCTTTATAAACTAATGAAAATGATGATAAAGTGGTATAATATTCCAAAAGAGGGAATTTGAAGATGAGCATATTTCTGAAATCCAGTAGATTTACTCCACCTAAATTGGCAGTCAAAGAAGGTGATCTTCTAATGCTGGGAGGGAGCGGAGGTAGTTAAGCTATGACATTAGAGAGAGCTCCACTAGCACCAAACCCAGTCATCTGCGCATCCTTTGGGCATTGTGGGATCGGGATAGGGGCAGAAGCCTACCGTTGGATCCTCATCGATGTTGGTGCTGACCCACGCCGTCCCGTTCTCAAGGGCGAAAAGGAACAGATTATGGTTTTGAGGAGGTACGGTAGCACAGTGCTCAGGTTAGGACTCCCTTACAAGAAGGCTGAAATACCCATGGTCCCGAGGGCCCTTCTGATAGACCTTGACCCGAGGGCTGCGAACCTGATCCTACAGTCTTACCCTGAACTATTCGCCATGAAGGATAAGCATGCTCTCTATGGGATGGGAGGAGCTGCCAGGAACTGGGCAGAAGGTAGGTCGAGGTTTAGGAATGAAATTGAGACCAAATATGATGTGCAAAGGAGGTTTGAAGAGCTATCACCTGAGCCTGTTCGAGGCTTCAATGTACCCTTTGCTATGGGCGGGGGGACAGGCGGCGCCTTTGCCAGTGCATTCATGGAGCATATCAAAAGTACAGGGGAAGGGACCCAAGTAGTGGCGACCTTTGGTCTTCTTCCAGAGTTCGGATGGGACCCTGTGATCCTTGGCCCAGCAGCCATAAGCATCGTGATGAACCTTGACTATCAGATTAAGTACTCTGATGTACCTATGCTAATAGATAACAAAGCCCTGAGGAGCCTAGCGGCCAGGTTTTCTGATGGGCTTTCGAAGAGATCATCCGTTGTGGATGAGCTTCCTGAAGAGCTTGAAATCGGATGGAGGGATTATAGGAACATGAACCTAATCCCAGCCCATATGATGTCACTGTTCGTGGCCTCCTTTACGAGGGAGACGGAGTGGGATATGTCCAACTACAGGACCTGGTTAGCCAGCTCTAAGCCCAGGTTCATATTTCCATGGCTCATCCCTGTAGTGCCAAAGGAATCTGAAATTAATGGCATACTCACCTCTTTCTCAGAGGCTAGGGATGGTGTACTCTTCGACTTTGAGGGCGAAGAGCCCAGTCGTACAGTTGGGGAGAAGGGCTCCGCTTGTGTATTGGTGAAGGTCCGGGGCAAGTTTGAGCATGAGCATAGAGAGGGCTTGAGGAGGGTAATCAAAGATAGGTTTCCAACGGAGGATAAAAGAATAATCTTCATAAGAATTCCCTGTCTGGGAAAAGAGCCAGGGGGCGTCTTGGTTCTGCTGAACAATAAGGCCATCGGCAGCAAGATCTTGTCCATAGCCAAAGAGGCCGAGGATGCTTGGGATGGGTACAGGGCTGAATACGAAAGGTGGGGACTGAAGCAGGAGGAGTTCAAGCAGAGTCTCATCAACGTCGTTAAACACTTCAGCTGATTTGAGGTAATCTGAGTATGGATTTTTCTGATATTGAGAGCCTTTCTCTTAGGCTTGAAGATGATGAGGAGAAGCTTAGGCAAGTAGAAGCTGAGCTGGCCTGGGTTAAAGATGAGTTAAAGCAGAAGCCCAAAAGGGATGTGAGAGAGTCTAAGTTCGCCAAGCTGGCTGGGTATCAGTGGAAGGACGAATCAGACCTTATTGAGAGGGCAAAGACTTTGAAAGAGAAGAGAGAGACATTGACGAATGATATCAAGGCAAATTATCAAAAGCTCTTGGAGGGTTTCTCCTCAAAGGATCTTATCGTGCCCTTGGAGCCAAAACCCAACCTTGAATCAGGGGTATTCTCCTTTAGCTATAGAAATAATGTAACATATCCCAGAACTATCAGGGTCATGAGCAAGATCCTTGGACTGTCTCTGCCTATAGTGATTGGGCCTGTTACAATTTCAGAGCGTGATGTCAAGGTCGCCGAGGAAGATCAGTACCTAGCAAAGGAGGAGGTTGTGGAAGCCTTTGAAGGTTTACAGAAGACTTTAGCATTGAAGCTGAAGCAACCAGTTAGGAGAAGGCTCTAATTAATCACACATTCCATAAAACTCAAGAAATAGTCGGTTAGGAAATACTTCATGGGAGCAGCAGTACTCAGACTGAATCGGAGTTTCTTCCCTATCCTTCAATCTTTTTCTCTTAAGCAGTATAAGAAGCGGTGCCTAAATAGATAATTAGTTGTCATTCCATAGATTCTAGATACTTCTCAGCATCCATGGCTGCTTGGCAACCCATGCCTGCTGCTGTTATAGCTTGCCTGTATCGATAATCACAAACATCCCCAGCTACAAATACTCCTTTTATATTGGTCTCAGTATTATTTCTCTTTATTATATACCCCTTATCATCGATCTCTATCTGCCCCTTGAAAAGATCTATATTTGGCTTGTGACCAATGGCTATAAAGACTCCTTGGCAGTCCATCTTACTTTTCTCTCCTGTCTTTACATCTTTTGTTATAATGCCCTCAACTTTATTATCACCAATAATATCCTCTACTACACTATTCCACTTGAAATTTATCTTCTCATTCTTAAAAGCTCTATCTTGCAAAATCTTGCTGGCTCTAAGCTTATCTCTTCTATGTATTATTGTAACCTTTTTTGCATGTTTTGTAAGTAATAAAGCATCATCTATAGCTGTATCTCCTCCTCCCACAACTACTACATCTTTATCCTTGAAGAAGGGGGCATCACACGTAGCACATGATGACACTCCTCTACCTATAAGCCTTTGCTCAGACTCTAATCCTAGCCATTTTACAGAAGCTCCTGTCGCTATTATAATCGCTTTAGCTTTGTACACATCGTCTTCAACTCTCACTTCAAAAGGATATGATAAGAAATTAACAGATGTTACATCATATTCTATGAATTCTGCACCAAATTTTTCAGCCTGTTTTCTCATCCTATCCATCAATTCAGGTCCTTGAATGCCATCAGAAAAGCCAGGGTAATTCTCAACTTCAGTAGTTAGCATTAGTTGCCCTCCAAGCGGCAATCCTGTAATTACAAGAGGCTTAAGATTTGCTCTAGCAGCATAAATTGCTGCTGTCAAGCCTGCAGGTCCTGAACCTATTATTATGAGCTCTCTCATAAAATTGGGGATGATTTATCAATCTTTAATAATTTTTGGTAATTAAATGGAACATAAATAAGGAAATTCACTTTTTCTTTGGCAATATCATCCCTTGCGTAATACATGCTCTATCTATAGCATCAAGAACAGCTTCTCTTATAATGTATCCAGCCTTATGCAATATAGTATCCTTTAGCTCAGGGTCAAATTCCATGCTCGCTGTACAGGGATAGCCATGATGAGCATTCGATATCACTTGCTCTATACCATCTATCTCACTCAACTTGATCTGCTGAGCTACATACCATGTAGAACCACAAGGTGCACTTCTTAAAACTGTGGTACTCTCTATTCTATCTCCCTTCAAATAGACTTCAATTATAGGCTTACCAATTTTGTATCTCCTGATGAATTCATCTATGATCTTCCTTCCGCTTTCCTCAAGAGAGCAAAAAGGCTTTGGAAAGGCATACTCAATTCCAAAATCCTTTAGCTCTAACTCAAGCCTTTTCTGAAGATTTAGTGGGCACCAGTTTCTATTCTCTATGGGCACGATAACAGCTTTGGCTTCTGTCTTCTCTACGAGTAGAGGCAATGCAGCAAGAAGGTCTGGATGAATGCCTATTGGTAAAATAATATCACATTTTGGTGGATTTTTTGGAAGGTATCTATTGGGATCCTCTATGAAGTTACTTAATTCTTCCTTTATCAAATCAACTCCACATATATCGGATGCAAATGGACCGTATTTGATCCTACAGTAACTGCATGCTAGGTTGCATGCTTTGCAAAAATTTGATAAATTTACTAAATTCCCTATAACTTTCTCGCCAAAATCATTCCCTACTATAAAATACAGTTGCATTTACCCTTACTCGCTCCTTGACTTTTCTGTTAATAAAACCTTCCAACATATTTTACATATAAGATATACTACTATATAACCATACGAAAAGTTTATAATTACTAATTTGTAATTACATATCATGGTAAACTATGAGTCCTTGGAAAAGGCAAAGAACTACAACGCCATCACTACTATATGCAAGATTCTAGGCAACATGAATAGGCTTAGGATAATCACGTGCTTGGAGAAGAAATCCTATTCTTTTGGAGAACTTTTAAAGGAATTAGCCATAAATCCTAAGGTCCTTGACGACCATCTTAACGTTCTAATAGCTAACAAGCTTGTTGCAAAATCGTATCCATATAGGGTATACACATTAACTCCTGCAGGTCATGTAACTAAACAAGGATTAGATGCCTTCACTGGCTATATTACGAGAATAGCCGATGTGCTTAAGGAGGAATAGCAAAAATGACTACTAAGCTGTCTATTGAAGAGTTAGAGTCGAGCTTTGCCAAGATCAAAGGGCTTGAACTACTGATAGGAAAGATAGTTGAGGAAGAGTGGGATGAGACTATGGGTCCTACTCCTTACCCATCTATAACTGATTTGAGAGCTTGGGATCATCGCCTCCTTCAGAGATATGAACCCTTCTACTCGCCTTTCTGTGATATGTGTTGCCTCTGCACCTTTGGAAAGTGTGACCTGACTAAAGGGAAGAAGGGCTCTTGTGGGATAGACATTAGAGCTCAGCAAGGAAAGATAGTTTTAATTGCTTGTCTTATGGGTGCAGCATGCCATACTACTCATGCTCGTCATATTCTCGATTATCTGATAAAAAAGAAAGGTCGAGACCATCACATTGATCTTGGGGAAGAGGTTGAGCTTGAAGCACCCCTAATCCGCTTAGTTGCAGGCATTAAACCTAAGAATCTTGGCGATCTTGAAGAGGTGCTCGACTATATTGAGAAGCAAATAACCCACCTTCTCTCAGCGACAGCTACAGGGCAAGAGGAAAGCTACATAGACTTCGAATCAAAAGCCTTGCATGCAGGCATGATAGATAATGTTGCTTTAGAAGTTTCAGATATAGCCCAGATCTCAGCTTTAAGATTCCCAAAGGGAGACCCAGATGCTCCTCTCGTAGATTTGGGGATGGGTGTTATTGATAAGTCCAAGCCTGTAATACTATGTGTTGGGCATAATGTTGCTCCGGGGTCAGAGATAATAAACTATCTTGAGCAATCAGGCATTTATGGCTCTGTCGAGGTTGCTGGAATATGCTGTACAGCTCATGATCTAACTAGATACTCTACTGGTGCAAAGATAGTAGGTCCTCTATCAAGGCAACTGATATTCGTGAGGTCTGGAGTAGCAGATGTAATGGTTCTTGATCAAGAGTGCATTCGCACAGATATAATAGATGAGGCTAAGAAGGTTGGAACAAGGGTTATTACTACTATAGACCAAGTCTGTGCAGGACTTCCAGATATGACAAAGAGCCCTGTAGAATCTATAATCAAAGAACTTGTTTCAGGAAATACTCCTGCAATCCTTATACATGATCCAGTAAAGGCTGGTGAAGTGGCTGTCAAGGTAGCTTTAGGGATTGCTCCTAGTAGAAGGGCAAGCATTATCTTGAACGAGCAAGAAATTCTTGATACAGCTTTAAGATGTAAAAATTGCGAGCGTTGCAGAAGGAATTGTCCCATAGATTTACCTATAAATGAAGCAATTTACGCTACCCATGAAAAGAACCTCGATTTATTAGCTCAAATTTATGATCAATGCCTGAACTGTGGAAGATGTGAGAGTGAGTGTCCTGAGCAAATACCGATAGTCTCTGTGATAAGAGTAGCAGCTATGGAGAAGATAAGGAATGAAAAGTACAAGATGAGGTCAGGAAGGGGACCAATAAAAGATGTTGAGATCAGAAATGTTGGAAGACCCATAGTCATGGGCGAAATACCTGGGGTAATAGCTTTCGTAGGTTGCGCAAATTACTCCAATGGAAATAAGGAATTGGTGGATATGGCTGATGAATTTGCGAAGAGAAGGTACATAGTAGTAGCCTCAGGCTGTGCAGCTATGGATATTGCACGCTATAAAGACGAGAATGGTCAGACTTTATACGAGAAGTATTCAGGAGATTTCGATGCAGGTTGCATACTCAACACAGGTTCATGTGTATCTAATGCCCATATAATAGGAGCTACCATAAAGATTGCTAACATATTTGCGAAGAGAAGGTTAAGAGGCAATTTTGAAGAGATAGCAGACTATATCTTGAACAGAATAGGAGCAGTAGCCATAGCTTGGGGAGCTCAGCATCAGAAAGCAGCTTCAATAGCAACAGGTGCAAATAGGCTGGGCATACCAGTAATTCTAGGTCCTCAAGGGGCTAAGTATCGTAGGGCTTATCTTGGAAGGGCAGATAAGAAGGAAGACTGGATGGTCTATAACGCAAGGACAGGCGGAAAAGTTTATGCTGGACCTGCACCTGAGCATCTTCTATACGTTACAGAAACAAAGGAAGAGGCTATGGTGACTGCGGCAAGGCTTGTAATGAGACCAAATGACATGAGTAAAGGTAGGATGATCAAACTTTCACATTATGTAGACCTTCATCAAAAACTCTATGGGATAATCCCAGACGATCTTCATCTATTCGTGAGGACTGAGGCAGACCTACCTATAACTATGAAAGATCAGCTGTTAAAAGTGCTTAAAGAAAGGGGCTGGGAACCTATAGAGATTCCAGACCCTACATTACTGGAAAGGCAGATAGTTAGGAGGGAGTAAAATGTCAGCAACACCATGGCAGATAGGAGATATACCAGGTCCAAAGCAAGCCCATATCATAAAGCCTGAGATGTTTCTGAAGGTGGCAAAGACTTTAAGGAGACCTTTGATAGTGGTAGGGAGCAGAAAGGAAGCTTTAGAAGGTAAAGATATAGCAAACTATATAGTAATGCTGGCTAAATCAATAAATTCACCCTTGGCCGTTTCTCCTAGCCTTTTCAAGAATTTCATGAAATTTGAGGATATAAAAGTAGTGTGCATGGGAATCGAAGATTTAGTAAACCGCCTAAAAGAAAAAGAATGGGAGGGATTCGATGGTAAGGGAAATTATGATTCTGTTTTATTCATTGGAGGCGTATACTATTTTCAATCTCTTATGCTCTCAACTTTAAAACATTTTGCTCCCTATTTGAAGACTTTTTCAATGGATAGATTCTACCATCCAAATGCAGACTTCTCTTTCGAGAACATGAATGAGGAGAGATGGGTGCAAGAATTCAAGAATATGGTTGAAATGATAAAATCATCTTTAAGCAGTTAAGGTGATATGAATGGCTGAACCATGTGATGTATTTAGAGAAAAAACCAAGATAGGACTTGAAAGACCTGAATTTCCTGTTGATGTTGGAGAGATGTATGAAGGAGAAAGAATTCGCAAGCCAGATATGTATTTAGAGTTCGGTGGCATGAATGTTGAGAAGAAATGGGAGTTAGTCCAAACAAGACCTGTAGATCAATTAGAAGATGGAAAAGTCACAGTGATAGGGCCTGACCTCCCAGAAATGAAGCCTGGAGGCAGCTATCCTATTGGTATATTGGTGGAAGTTGCTGGTGCTAAGGTGGAGAAGGATTTAGAAGGAGTTTTAGAAAGGAGGATTCACTACTTCTTAAACTACATTGAAGGAGTGATGCATTTAAATCAGAGATACGATATTTGGATAAGAATAAACAAGAGATCTTATCAAAAAGGTTTGAACTCTTTAGTCTGGATTGGAAAAGTCCTTGCATGGCTCTACAAATCTAGCTTTCCTGTTATAGAGAAGATACAAGTAACCATTTACACAGAGAAAGCGAAGGTTGAAGAATTATTTCCTATGGCTATGGATGTATGGAATAAGAGAGATGTTAGAGCCAGGACTTTGAAGGATGAGGATGTCAACGAGTTCTATGCATGTGTTATGTGCCAGTCCTTTGCACCTACTCATATGTGCGTCATAACTCCGAACAGAATAGGCTCATGTGGATCCATAAGCTGGTTCGATGGTAGAGCTGCTTACAATGTAGACCCTAAAGGTCCTAACTTTCCAATACCTAAAGGCGAATGCTTGGACCCTATAAAAGGCATCTATGGAGGTGTTAACAAAGTAGCCCAAGAAAAGTCTTTAGGCGCTATAAAATCTATTTCACTTTATAGCATGTTCGATAATCCTCATACCTCTTGTGGTTGTTTTGAAGGTATAGCCTTCTATATACCTGAAGTTGATGGCATAGGCGTTGTGCATCGTGATTTTAAAGGAGCTACTGTCAACGGTCTAAATTTCTCAGCCATGGCTGGACATACAAGCGGAGGGACTCAGAATCCTGGCTTTAATGGAATTGCTATAGAATATTTGAAATCATCAAAATTCCTTCAGTCTGATGAGGGATGGGAGAGAGTTGTTTGGTTGCCTTCACAGATCAAAGAAAGGGTAAAAGATGCTATACCTGAACATCTTCGTGATAAGGTAGCCACTGAAGCTGAGTGCAAAACTATAGGGGAGCTAAAAGAGTTTCTGAAGAGCAAGGAACATCCTGTAGTGAGTCGTTGGAAGGTTGAAGAGGCTAAAGAAGTTAAAGAAGAGGCACCAGAGATTGTTTTGCCTGCCCAAATCCCTGCTGGCATCGAGATACCCGCTCAAGGTGGATTAAGAATAATACTGAAGAACGTCAAGATAACAGCTGAGAAGATCATAGTGAGGCGTGAGAAGAAGTAAGGGGATTTTATGGAAGAGAAAGAGGTAAAGGCTCTAACAAAAAGTCTAATCCAGCTCATAGAAAGGTTCGGCGATCTTGAGATAGAGAACGTCGAAATCAGGGCTGAGGAGCTTACACTCATCCTTCAACCCATCATAGGGGCTGTAGCACAGGCACCTCAATTAGTACCAAGAGTTGAGAAGGCTATAGAAACTCTGCTTAAAGCAGAGTTTTTGCCACCTATAGAAGCCTATCCAGGAGGGATTGCTGAAGTCCAAATAGGAGCTACAAGGTCTGATGGTGGATCTAGGAGAAAGGTCATAAAGATAGGCGGGGAGAAGACTATGCCCTTCTATAGCTTTGAAGCCCTAAACCCGAATAAGCCTGCCTTCGCCATGGATGTATTCGATATGCCTATAGTATTGGCAAAATCAGTGACTCAGCACTTTGAGGATGTTATGCACGATCCTGCTGATTGGGCGAAGAAATGTGTTGAGGATTTCGGTGCTGATATAGTCTCTCTTAACCTCATAAGCACTGATCCATTTATAAAAGATACATCTACAAAGGATGCTGCCAAGACAGTTGAGAGAGTATTACAAGCTGTAGATGTCCCATTAATAATAGGAGGGTCAGGTAACAAGGCTAAAGATCCATTAGTTCTAGAGGCTGCTGCTGAAGTGGCAAGTGGTGAAAGATGCATTCTTAATTCTGCAAATGTGGATAACGATTACAAAAGGATAGTAAGAGCAGCCAAGCAGTATGGTCATATAGTTGTAGCTTTCACTCCTATGGACATAAATAACCAGAAGAAGCTTAACAGGCTTCTTCTTGATGAAGGTCTACCAAAGGAGCAGATAATAATGGACCCTACTACTGCAGCCCTTGGCTATGGACTTGACCATACTCTTAGCCTGATGGAGAGAATTAAGCTTGCAGGTCTTCTTGGCGACCCTAACTTGCAGATGCCTATACTTGCTCCAACAAGTAACAGTTGGGGAGCTAGAGAGGCTTGGATGAAGTCTGAAGAATGGGGACCAAGAGAGTATAGAGGGCCTCTTTGGGAGACTGTAACAGCGATCACAGCCATCATGGCTGGAGGAGACCTTCTCATGCTAAGCCATCCTGCAACTGTTAGAGTTATGAAGAAATTGATAGAAAATCTCTACGGAGAAGTCGATGCTGATCAAAGAATTCAAGATTGGATAACTGATATAGGGTTGTGAGATCATGCCTGAAAAAGCAACCTTACTCTCAGTCTATCGTTACCTTCCTCAGACGAACTGTGGAGAATGTGGCGAACCAAATTGCATGGCATTCGCCTCAAAGCTTTTAGAGAGGAAGGCTATTCCAGAAAACTGTCCTCCATTAAAGAAGCCAAAGTATAAAGAGCAGATGGCTAAACTGGTCGAGCTTATAGCCCCTCCTATAAAAGAGGTAAAGATAGGCATAGGAGATAGTTCAGTAAAGATAGGAGGTAAAGAAGTCATGTATAGACATGAACTTACCTACCATAATCCTACAGCAATAGCCATAGATGTAAGCGATATGATGGATGATGGCAAGATTGTGGAAAGATGTAAAGCCATAGAAACTTTCACTGTAGTCAGAATAGGAGAACCTCTCAAGTTAAATATGGTAGCTGTAAGGTGTGCATCAAAAGATCCTGACAGATTCTCTTATGTAACATCTCTTGTAGCAAGAAGTTGCAATCTTCCTTTAATTCTCTGCTCCTTTGATCCTAAGAATCTTAAGGCTGCATTAGAGAAAGGACAGGTAGCTAACAAAAGACCATTACTATACGCTGTAACAGAGGATAATTGGAGAGAAGTTTCAGAGTTAGCTAAGCAGTATGACTGCCCAGTGGCTGTCTTTGCACCTAAAAATTTAACATCACTCAAATCTTTGATTAAGACTTTGCAGGCTATAGGTATTCATGACATAGTCATAGACTTAGGCTCATACACAGAAGGCAAGCTCTTGAAGGATAGCATCAATAACCTAGTTATGATAAGAAGGGCAGCTATTCAAAGGGGAGATAAAGACCTAGGCTACCCTATAATGGCTATACCAGCAATAGCATGGATGGGAGAAAAGCAAGACCCTATAACTGCATCTTACAAAGAAGCCTATATAGCATCTTTATTCATGAATAGATATGCAGATTTAATTATAATGCACACTTTAGAAGTATGGTCTCTACTTCCAGTGCTCACTCTAAGGCAGAATATATACACAGATCCAAGAAAGCCAATCTCAGTAGAGTCAGGTCTTCGCACCATAGGGAAGCCTGATGAGAAATCACCTGTATTACTTACAACGAATTTTGCATTAACATACTATACAGTAGCTAATGACCTTGAGTCTGCAGGGATAAATTGCTACCTGTTAGTATTGAATACTGAGGGATTGGCTGTAGAAGTATCTGTGGCAGGAGGGCAGTTCAATCCATCCAATGTAAAAGATCTATTTTCATCTTCAGGCATAGAAAAGACAGTGAAGCACAAAAAGCTCATCATACCTGGCATGGCAGCAAGGCTGAGAGGAGAAATCGAAGACTCAACCAGCTGGGAGGTAATAGTAGGTCCCAGAGACTCATCACAGATAAAGAGTTTTCTTGCAAAGTATTGGGGTTAATTAGGTGAATTATGAGATTCCATATAGAAGTTATCCATCCTGAAAGGTGCATAGGATGTTATAGTTGTGTTTATACATGCTCAAGGCATCTATTTGATACTATAGATCCATCTAGAGTAGCAGTATTCGTTAGAGTAAACAGTACAGTTGCAAACCCCTTCACAGTTATAGCTTGTAGATTCTGTAAAAATCCAGAGTGTGCATTAGCCTGTCCTAAAGGTGCTTTACAGCCTTTGCCAGAAGGTGGAATAACTCTAATAACATCAAAATGTGAAGGCTGCAAGACCTTTGATTGCATAAGTGCATGTATGATTAGAGCATTGGCTTTGAATAAAAGGACGAATTTTCCAATAATATGTGATAGGTGTGGAGATTGTGCCAAGTACTGCCCTCATAACGTTTTCAAGTACGAGGAGATGAAATGATTGCTGAGTAGAATTCTTTACATCGATCTTTCTGAAAGATCGAGTAATGTAGTGGATAGACCAGATTTATTCTCAAAATATCTTGGTGGTTCAGGAATAGCTTCAAAACTTCTTCTTGAAGAAGCAAGATCAGGCATAGACCCCTTCTCCCCTGAAGCACCAATAATCTTTGCTGCAGGTTACATGACTGGTATATTTCCATGCATGGTCAAGGCTGTGGCTATGTTCAAGTCTCCTTTGACAAAAAACCTAGGAGAGTCTCATTCTGGAGGTCATTTTGCAAGTGCGCTAAGATTTGCTGGTTATGGTGCATTGGTTATTCATGGAGCATCTGAGCATCCAGTTGTTGTAAAGATAATAGATGATAAAGTAAAAGTTGAGATGGCTGATTCTCTTTGGGGTTTATCACCTTTAGATGTTGAAAAAGCTCTTAGAGAAAGCAACTATGAAGGCATGAAGAGTGTAATAAGTTGTGGAAAGGCTGGAGAGAATTTAGTATATTACAGTAATGTAATAGTAGATAGATACCATCATTTTGGAAGATTAGGTCTTGGTGCCATATTTGGAAGCAAGAAGCTGAAAGCCATATCGATCTTAGGAAGAGGCGAGATTTCATTAGAGAATCCATTGGCTGTGAAGGAGATGTATGAAAAGTTGCATCACAAAGTTGTTAAAAGTGATGAGATGTCAAAGTATCATTATTTAGGAACATCAGCTAATATGCTTGAGCTTAATGAGCTAGGAGCTTTGCCTACTCATAATTTTAAAGAATCAAGGTTCAAGGATGCTGATAGTGTATCAGGGGAAGCTATTGCTGAGTCCTTGTTGAGGAGAAAGATTTCATGCCCTGGTTGCCCTATAGCATGCATACATTTAGCAGGATTAAAGACGAGCTTTGCCCCTGAGCATGAAAGAGGTAGAAAAGAGATATTTCATGAAGAAGTTCTAGTCCCTTACAATTATGAACCTATGTACGCATTGGGAAGCAACCTTTTATTAAGAGACAAAAGGGATTTGATTCTTCTCATAAATCATTGTGAAAACCTCGGTGTGGATGCTATGATGATAGGAACAGTATTGGCATGGACTACAGAAGCCTTTGAAGAAGGTAGAATAACTCTTGATGAAACTCTAGGGATAAAACCTGTATGGGGAGACACTGAAGCATATATGAGAATCATCGACAATATAGTAGAGATGAAGAACAAATTCTATGCCAAGTTAGCACAAGGTGTAGTAGCAGCTTCTGAGAAGTATGGTGGAAGAGACTATGCTATGGCATTAGGTAATAATGGTATGGCTGGGTACATAACTGGTTATGGAGCCATATTAGGACCTTTAGTAGGAGCAAGGCACTCACATCTCAGCAACTCTGGCTATAGTATAGATCAGAAGATTATGAATCAGCCTATGAGCATTGAGCAGATAGTTGACTTCTTGATAGATCAAGAAGACTGGCTTTACGTTCTTTATTCTTTAGGAGTATGCTACTTTGCAAGAAGAATCTATAGTAAGGAAGTTGTGTGTGAGGCTCTTAAAACTTTGGGGATAGATAAGGCTCAAGATGAATTGATGAAGATGGGCAAAGAGATATTTCATAACTTATACAAATTTAAGGTTAGGGAAGGATTCGAATTAGGAGAGCAGAAATTACCTAAAAGAATCTTTGAGGTTCAGACTCCTCATGGTAAGCTTGAAGTTAAAAAGATTAAAAGCATGATAAATTATTACATAAAGAAAAGAGAGGGAGAAGGACTTCATCTAAAGCCTGAGGAGAAGGCTTTAAGAGAGCTTCTTAAATGAGATAATCCTATAACTTAATAACTTCTTTAACAATATAAATGGTGATAATCTTGTGTGAATTCAAAGTCATCAACAAAGAAGGTGAGAAGGAGCAAAAGATCGGAGAGGATATAGTCTACGCAAAAGTTAGCGATGATTATGTCTTACTGAAAGATATACTTGGAGGAGCCATAAAAATTCATGGAGCCATAATAGAAGAAGTGGATGTAAATTCAGAAATCTTAAAATTGGTAAGCTCGCCTCTTATCATTAAAATAAATAAGTTCTTGGATGCTTGTCATAGATGTGATTCTAAGAAAGTTTACGATAAAGAATTGGAGGCTCTTTGGGAGGAGATAAAAGCTTCTGGTGATGAGGCTGTTCGCACACTATGGAAGAAGTATGGGAAGAGATAAATTGACCTTTAGCATAGCAGTATCAGGGAAAGGAGGGACTGGTAAGACAACAATCACAGCCCTTCTGATAAAGATTCTGAGTAAAAAAGTAGAACCTATGCTTGTAATAGATGCTGATCCAAACTCTAATTTGAACGAGGCTTTAGGAATAAAGATAGAAAATACGATAGGAGATGTAAGAGAAAGATTTCTTAAGAACAAAGATAATCTTTCACCAGAGCATCCAAAGGAAGAATACTTGAACTATCTTATTCAAAGCTCTATTATAGAGAGTGATGATTATGATTTGATAGTCATGGGAAGACCTGAAGGACCTGGCTGTTACTGCTTCATCAACAATGTATTAAGAAAAATATTAGATTCAGTCTCTCAAAATTACCCTTTGGTATTGATGGATACAGAGGCTGGGCTTGAGCATTTCAGCAGAAGAACCACTAGAGATATAGACTTACTTTTAGTTGCCACAGACCCGACCATCAATGGTGCTAGAACAGCAAAAAGGATAAAAGAACTCTGCAAAGAACTGAACATAAACATAGGCAAGATCCTCCTAATTGTGAATAGGGTAACTCCTTCGATGGAAGGGAGGATAGAAGAGGTGATAAAAACATCTGAGATAGATTGTGTGGGCATAATCCCTGAAGACCCTTTGATCCAGCAATTTAACATAGAAGGAAAGCCTTTGTTAGATCTACCCTCTTCATCCATAGCTTTAAAAGCCATCAATGAGCTTGTAAATGGGCTTCTTCTTCAGCTGATCAAAACTTAATCTTTAGTGATCTAATACATGAAATTAGCCATAGCTGGAAAGGGAGGGGTTGGTAAGACTACTTTAGCTGGGGTCCTTGCAAGGCTCTTAGCTAAGGATGGTTACAATGTTATTGTAATAGACGCAGACCCAGCCATGAACCTTTCTTCTGTTTTAGGTATAGATCAAGATATTTCTTCGAAAATAATCCCTATATGTGAAAACTATGATCTGATCGAGGAGAGGACAGGAGCAAGACCTGGCTCTTTAGGCTCTGTCTTCAGCCTAACACCAACTGTTCATGATATAGCTGAGAAGTACGGAGTGCCAGGTCCTGAAAATACTAGGCTCATTGTAATGGGGACTGTTAAGTCTGGTGGTTCTGGTTGTATGTGCCCTGCAAACTCATTGTTAAGAGCTTTACTAAGGCACATCTTGATCAATAGAAAGGATTTTGTCATAATGGACATGGAGGCTGGGCTTGAGCATCTAGGAAGAGGTACTGTTAAAGGGGTTGATGCCATTTTAAGCGTTGTTGAGCCAAGGATGCAATCTATAGAGACTGCTAAAAGAATTTCAAGGCTTGCCAATGATATAAAAGTGAATTCAATATTTGCTGTAGGAAATAAAGTAAGAGATGAGGAAGAGAAGAAATTTCTTGACAATATGCTAAACAAAATAAGCATTCCAATAATTGGCATTATTCCTTACGATGATGCTATAGCTAAGTCTGATATGCTCAGAATTGCACCTATTGATTTTGCCCCTGATTCTCCAGCTATAAAAGCCATAGATGATATAAAGAAAATTCTGATAAAATATTACACCTAATTTTTAATACCTCCTATATGACAATTTCATTAATGTAAGCATGAATACTAGAACAAGAATTATCAAATTTGTCAAAATAATGAAAAGATCAGATATACTAAAACCATAAATCGTCCAAGAAGTTGCTGCTGTGATCAAGATAAACAACGTATGAAGTGAAATATCTTCAGCCTTCTTTGTCTTGAAAGTTTTTACAACTTGAGGAAAGAAGCCTAATGATGAAGCAATCAATGCTACAAATCCAACTATTTGAAAGATATCGACCATGCAACTGCTTTTATCTATCTATATTTAAAGACTCAGATATCATATGAACTTCTAAGGTATGTTTTTATGCAAAGGTTTAGATTATGGCATAGGTAATTTGGGTTGGTGTACAAGCTTATAGAGGTTATAGGCAGATCTAATAAGGATTTCACAGAAGCTGCCAAGAATGCAGTCGAGGTGGCTGCAGAGACAGTTAGAGAGATTCGATGGGTTGAAGTTATTAGCTTCAGCATGATCGTAAAAGAAGAAAAGGTTTTTGAGTATCAAGCGAGGACTAAGATAGCCTTCGAAGTCATACGTGAATAGATGAAAATAAATTTGATTTAGCAGACCATAAAGATGTTGAGGATTAAGCTGAAATTTGAGTCAAATCCTTAAAGGCTAACCTCATCCTTCCATTTTTTAATCAGAGGAGATTAGAAGTGAGATGGAATATTGAATATACTAAATGAATGGACCGGGTGGGATTCCATATACGTTTCCATGTTCGCAGTATTTTATAGCGTTAGAATAGCGATTGTCTGCCTGTTTCGTTGCGTTAGCCTAAGGGTTACCGACCAGCCGACGTACAAGAACACATGCTCGAAAGGTATTTATTTCACACTACGTGAAGGAATAGCGTTTAGAGGAGAAAAGTTGACTAAGGGTCTCATCTTAAATGTAGGGGCAAGCAAGAGTAAGAAAGCAGAAGGTTTTCATAGCCCCATCTTTTCTGACGGTAGCTTTAAGTTTCTACCAATACTTTCAGAAGAGGGCATTAATCCACCAACAACCTATCGTTCCCTCGGTCTTGCCGAGTATGTTCCAGAGAGAGTGAGGGATTGTGAAGTTCATAATGACCCTGAATGGGCTACTTTCACCTATGGACATGTAAAGCGTTTCAACGAAATGGGAGAGATGAGAAGCCTTCGTGCAGGAGATTTTCTCTTCTTCATGGCAGCGTTAGTCTACAAGGGAGAACCAAAATTAAGAAAGCCTTGGATAAACCCCGACTGGGGAATGTATATTATAAGCTTCTTTAGATTAAAAGAAACTCTTACGGCAGATGAGATCGCGAGAAACCGTGAAAAAGTTGAAAAAGATTACGCTATGAATGCGCATATCCTTCGTGGGGATATAGCTCGTGGAAAACCACATCTTCTCTTTAAAGGAGATGATACATCGAAACTACTTGGCATTGCCGTGCCTCTAAGCTCCTCCGAAAAACCGCTTTTACTTACAGAGACCTGCATGAAACTATTAACCACGATTAAGGGTCGTCCACTAACGAAAGAAGATAGGCTTTGGTATCGCTGGACCCTAATGAGCGAAAATCAAAAACTTCAGGGTCTGCTACAGTATTTAGATGGTTTTCAAAGATGAACATTTGTCAGCCGATTTGCGTTCTGTTAGTTGGGATGCGATGCCCGTAAGTCTGACTCAATGTTGGCATGTCAGGCAGAAAGACTCTGCTCAACCTCTTTCTCCGATGGTATAAGGAGATTCCTAAGCAGAGATATCGGAACTGATTTGAACTAACGTCAAGCTGAAGTTTTGTGTCATGGGAGTGCGCCAAAGGTGGGGGCTTAGGTTTGAACCGTTGTCTACTCAGCTAATGTCCATTTTGTGCCCTAAATATGCCTAAAACAGATCGAAAATGGTAGTGGACCGGGTGGGATTTGAACCCACGACCGCCCGAGTGCAAGTCGGGTATTAGAGTTTGAACAATTCTACCACTGAACTACCGGCCCATAAAATAAAACATCTTGCCTATAGATTTAAGCCTTCTTAAGAATTATTCTATAGTGATTATAATTATTATATCATCAGTGGAAGAGGCTAGAGTCTCCTTTATCGACTTATGACCAAGGTTTAAATCTATAGATTATAGTGTAAGGGTAATTTAAATTCAGATTAAAAAATTGTCATGCATAGTATTTGCGCCTTATGAGAGACCTTATCCCGACGCCTTGAGCTATTGGTAGTGGCTGAAATGGTACCTCTCTGATGTTAATACTTCGCTCTTCGAATTATGGCTTGGACGGATGATGTAATGATTTCGCTGGCATTCAGTATCTCTACCTCAACAGGCTTAGCATCTTTAGAATAGTGAATGATGATGCCTGAACCTATATCTTCTCCATACTCTGGCTTTTCATCACTTAGCGTTATGATTAAGGCATCTACATCAGGGCTGTAGTCAACTTTTAGGGCTTTACTTGCTGACATATCTTTCCCTCCTACTAAGATATACAGTGACCACGGTTATAAACTCGTTCTCCTCGAAAATTATTCTAATGACATACTCATTCTTAAATTTGTGGGCAACTTTTCGACCCTTATATCCAACAATTATTTCATCTGGATGCCTGAGCGCATACAATACTTGACGTTTAGTTAGTCCATATCTTAGAATTCTCTTAACTGCATGGTCTGTTATATGTATTCGCTTTTGACGCCTACTACCACTGGACAAATCAGCTCTTTTTCATCATCCTGATTATCATATATAAGGAAAATAGATTTTATGTTCTAATAAATTAAATTCTTTTATTGGGATACTTTACCATTTACCCTGAAGAAAGTCATCTAAGGAGTAAGTACGATTCTACTAATAAGTCGATACTCATAAATTCTCTTCACCCAGATTACATAGAGGAAACTAAAACTCCTGAAAGAAAACTTAACTATCTTACTCTCTTAACTACGAAGGAGTTAATCGTCCATAATCTTCCACATGAAAGAACCCACGCTACATTGGAGAAATATGTAGAATTATTACTACGGGTAAAGAAGTATCTTCCTATCTATCCTTTCTATAGGATGTAAATATCATCAATCGCCATGCATAGTATTTGCGCCTTATGAGAGACCTTATCCCGACGCCTTGAGCTATTGGTAGTGGCTGGCTAAAATGGTCGCCTAAGCTTCCATCTTACACCACCACCCCATCAAAGCGATCTTCTATCGCAGCTCTCGTCCACAGCTCCCCTTTCGAGGCTACTGTGAAAGGTCATCTTTTCTTGGGAGAGGCTTCGAGCTTAGATGCTTTCAGCTCTTATCCCCAACGGCTTAGCTGCCCGGCTCTGCCCTCTCGGACAACCGGTAAACCAGAGGCCACGTTGCCCCGTTCCTCTCGTACTGAGGACAACTTCCCCTCAGATGACCTCCACTCCCATCAGATAAAGACCGACCTGTCTCACGACGGTCTAAACCCAGCTCACGTTCCCTTTTCATAGGCGAGCAGCCTCACCCTTGGCCCCTGCTGCAGGACCAGGATAGGAAGAGCCGACATCGAGGTACCAAACCGCGGGGTCGATGGGAACT
>Ga0315314_1000828_pt1 | contig 30330 bp, 27 predicted proteins | sample TDP9_MG_FD_203631 | JGI IMG/M metagenome (GOLD analysis project Ga0315314, IMG submission 203631) | Freshwater sediment microbial communities from Lake Towuti, South Sulawesi, Indonesia - TDP9 | ecosystem: Environmental > Aquatic > Freshwater > Lake > Sediment | place: Indonesia: South Sulawesi... | reverse complement strand
AGTCAACATGGGATGACCTCCTGGGTAAAGGATCAATTCTCAGCACCCAGTTTACCGCAAAATCATCCCATTTTTCAAACTCTGATCATTTTCGCCAGAGTCCACTTATTAACTATACCATAGAAAGGCGCAGAATGTCAAATTCAATAGTGTTGCCTTGAAGCTCGTTCCCAGGTTAGCTAAAAAGTTGGCAGATCGCTCTCAACCACCCTCCCTCCATCCAATACGATGTGGTAGTTGAAAAGCTGGGGGCTCACCCGCACGTGGCTGATGAGGAATATCTGATCAAAACTTTCGGCGATGGCTCCCTCGGTGAGGAGGTAGAGGAGCGACTTGGCTCGTTCGTCATCGAAGGAGCCTAGGGGCTCATCCAGGAAGATGAAGGAAGGGGCCGCCCCCCGCTCTGCGGGGAGGGTGGCCAATGCGAAGGCCAGCCGCAGCGCCAGAGAGAACTGGTCCTTGGTCCCGCCGCTGAAGATGTTCTTCTCCTTCCAATCCCCACGGTCGCCTGCCCTCTCGTCCCAGACCCGTATGCGGTACTCTTCGGTCAGCTCCGCGTCGTAGTAGCGATGCATGGTCAGGGGAGGAAGTAACTGGCGCATGTATTCCATGGTGCTGGGCAGGATCCTCTCCACGAGTCGCCGCCGCGCTGTCTCCACGATGAGCATCGCCCATTCGCGCACGGCTAGCTCCCGCTTCTTATCCTCCAGCGCTTGGCAGCATTCATCGGCGTTGAGAACCTCGCCCCTCAGCCCCAGTTGCTCCTCCAGGGAACTTTGCTGGTTTCGCAGGTATCCTACTCGCTCCCGCAGTCCATCCCGTTCCCTTTGCAGAGCCGCCTCCCCTCCAAGGTCCAGGCGCCGCAGCCTGGCTAGAAGATCCTCCAGGTCCCGCAGGGAGGGCGCTTCTTCTCCTAACGCTGACTCCAGCTCCAAAATTGCCAGCTTCTCCCGTATCTGCCCGAGCAACTGCTGGGCACCCTGTTCCCTCGTCCTCCTCTCACCCTCCTTGTTGCTTATCTCCGCCTGTACCCTCTCCAGCTCTTCCCTAGCGCCCTCCCCGCCAAGCCCTTCATACTCGCAGCGAAGGGCCCTCTCGATGGCCAGGTAATCCTCATTGGAGAGGGCGATGCTCCAGGTGGGGATGTCAGCCTCGATCTCTCGGATGGCTTGGTAGCTCTCCTCCGCCTTCAGCAAGAGGCCGCTGATCCCCTCCTTGCGTCTGGCGCTCTCCGCCTTCACCTCGGCCATCCCCTCGATGCTGCGGAGCATCCCTTGCAATTCGGCACCCAATCCCCCGATGAGGCTCTGCACAGCGCTCAGGTCGGCCTCAACCTCGAGGCTCTGGGCCAGCTCCTTCGCCCTTGTCCCCCATTTGGCGAGTATCCGTCCCGCCTTCTCGATGGCCCGCAGCGAGGCTTTCTCCTCCTTCCGCAGGGCCTCTTCGTCGTAGGCGGCGATTTCATCTTGCAGCCTGGCTATCCCCCGTTCGATCTCGCTTTGGAGGGCCCTGGCCTGGGCGAGGCTCTCCATGGCCTCAACATGCTCGTCCCGCGCCTGGTCCAAGGTTCTGTCGCCGATCAGCTTCCCCAGCTCTTCAACCAGCCTTCTGCCGTCCTCCACCGTGGCCGGAGGGATCATCTCCAGTTTACTGAGCTGCTCCTCGCTGGCGGCCAGCCGCTCTCGATCGCGTTGGGCAGCAGTCTCCAGGGTTCGCCTTTCCCCCTCAAGCTGCCCTGCTGCCTCAGAGGCCTGGGATAATGCGCGCCAGAGGCCCCAGAGCCGCCACGCAAGGGCTGCCAGAAGGCCTATCGTGAGGAGGAGAAAGGTTACCAGGAAGGCGAAGAGGGATTGAGGGGCGAGCCCCAGGGCCGGCGAGGCCATCACCAGGCCCAAGGCCCCGGCCATGGAGAGGAGGAAAGCCGCTATGAAGCCGAAGACACCGATTTTGAAGCGCTGAGAAAGGTGATCCCTTTCCTGTTGCCTCTCGTGGAGCGCTGCCTCCAGCTGGGCGGGGATGAGCGTTTTGCCTTGCGCCTCCAACCACTCTGCCAAGGCTTGTTGCCTCTTGATCTCCCTGATCTCTTCAGCAAAACCCTTCAAGCGGGCCTCTGCTGCTTCGACAGCAACTGTGGCTTCCCTTAGACGTCTGCCTTCTGCCTCAAGCTGCTCTTGCTTTGTCTGTAATCCTGCAAGGGTGTTGCGTAGGGACTCCGCACGTACCCCTGCTTCTTCCTTGAAAGCCTCTATCCAGGCCAGCCTATTCAGGCGGCTCCTGAGCAGGCGCAGGGAACGCAGGCGGCGCTCCAGGGCGGGCAATCCCTCCTGAAGACGTTCCCTCTCCTCCAGTTCCCTCCTTAGCCGTTCGATCTCCCTTTCCTGCTCCCACGCCCGCTCCAGATAACCTCGAATATCCTGCAGGGCCCGCATCCCTTCCTTGAGGCGATCGACTCTCTGCGCCTTTGTTGTCAGCGAGTCGCGCTCGGTGGCCAGGGCGGCGATCTCCCCCTCCAGGCGCTCAATGGCTCGCCTCTCTTGGACGGTCGCCTCCACGGTATTCTGGAGGTCGATGAAGAGGAGCTTCCCCTCCACCTGGGCTAGCTGTTTCTCCCTCTCCGGGAGCTCGGCTTGGATCTGGGCTAATTCATAGCGCTGCTCCAGGCGCTTCAGCTCCAGCCGGTCTTCGCCCCTGACCTTGAATTCGCCCTCCATCTTTATCATGGTGTCGAGGTTGAGGAGCCTCATCAGGGACTCCTCCCGCTTGGCGCGGCTCATCCCCTCCAGCTTCTCCAGCTTCTTCTGCTCCACGAAGCAGGTGTTGAGGAGAGCCTCCCCGTCGAAGCCTAGTTCCTGGACGATGCGGCGGTTGACGGCGGCGTTGCCCCGCACCTCCTCGATCCCGCTGAGGCCCTCAATGTCCAGCTCCCAGACGTTATCCTTGCCGCGCACGATGGTGCGGTAAATCTTGAAGAAGCAATCGGAAGCCTCTAACCAGACCTCCACACGGGCCTTTTCCGCACCGTAGCGAATGAGGTCCTCGAAGCGTTGTGCCCCGGTCTCGGTGACCAAGGCTTTGCCGAAGATGCCGAAGAAGACAGCCTCGAAGAAGGTGGACTTCCCTGCCTCGTTTTTGCCCTGGATAAGGAAACGCCCCCTTTCGGGGAGGTGAAGGTCGACCTCTTGCAGCTGTTTGAAGTTATGGGCGGCGATACGGCGGATGCGGATCACAGGGGATGCCTCCTAGACACGGCATGTGAACTAAGAGCCTCAGGGATTAGTATAAAGCAGAGTGCATTATACGTCAAGGGCGATGCTGCTTTGGGGAGCGATCGCTAACGGCTGGGGGCATCCCACAAGCCTAACTGGATGGGGGGCTGCCGTCCGTCGAGGAGGATGAAGGGGGCAGCCCGTTTGGCGACGGCTCCTATCTTGCTCAAGTCCTGCAGCGAGCGGAACCTTCCCTGGCGGCGCAGCTTGAGTATCCGCGCCGCCGACCGGGGGCCGATGCCCGGCACGCGCAATAGCTCCTCGCGGCTGGCTAGGTTTACCTCCACGGGGAAAAGCTCGGGGTGGGTGAGGGCCCACATCATCTTGGGATCGAAGCTCCTGGGCAGGTTGCCATCCTCATCGAAGACGAGGTCGTCAAATTCGAACCCGTAGCGACGAAAGAGGAAATCCGCTTGGTAGAGCCGATGCTCGCGGATCAAGGGGGTGGGAGGGCGATCCTCCAGGGGGGTATCCACTACAGGCTGGAAGGCGCTGAAGTAGGCGCGAGCCAGGTCCAGCTCACGGTACAGCCAATGGGTGGTGCGCATTACCTCCCGATCCGTCTCATCGGCGGCGCCGACGACGAACTGGGTGGTCTGGCCCGCCCGTACCTGACGAACCTTCTCCCACATCGGCTTCCAGCCGTTTTTACCTTTAAGTGGGAGAAGGTTCGTCACCAATCCTCTATCAATGATGGCCTTAACCAAACCCATGGGCGTCAACAATTCATTGAAGTCCTTTCCGCTGGCGATGCGCGCCAACCGCTCCTGGCTTGGCGCCTCCAGGTTGATGGAGAGGCGGTCGGCCAGCTCCGCGGCCCGCTCCACGCAGGCCAAATCCGCCCCCGGCAGGATCTTGAGGTGGATGTAGCCACGGAACTCATATTTTAGGCGCAGCAGCTCTGCAGCGGCCAGCATCTGCTCCATCATCCGCGTTGCCCCTCCGCAGACGGCGGAGCTGAGGAAGAGCCCCTGCACCAGGCCGCGGCGATGCAGCTCGTCGAAGAGCCTGGCCAACTCCTCTGGCTGGAAGCTGATTCGCCGGAAGTCTCGGCCGCGCCGATTGGCGCAGTAGAGGCAGTTGTTCTCGCAGGCATTGCTCATGAGTATCTTGAGCAACATGACCCGCCTGCCATCGGGCATGGCCGCAGGATAGATCCAGCGCCCGATGTCATCGCGGATCCGGCCGGCCTCGGTGCCACAGGCGGCGCAGATGTCGTATTGAGCCGCTTGGCCTAGGACCTGGACCTTTTGGAAAGTATCCATTGACGCCCTCCTAATGATATTATACGAACATTTGTTCGAAATGTCAAGCCCCTTGCGCAGCTTCGTTTCTTATGCTATAATATTAATAAATCAAAGTCCATCAAAATGGTCTCTGCAAAGAGATCAGGTCTCTCACTAGCGACGCTTAAGATTCATAATTAAGGGGGGCGATGACGATGTCAAGCTTTTTGAAGGGGGGATGGGCAATATCGGCCCTCCTTTGCTTGGTATTGGTAGCCGGATGTGCGCCGGCGAAGGAGGTCGCCATCCCACCGACCAGCACGCCGACAGAGGTAGCGGTTGCCACGCCAAGGCCGACGGATACCCCAACGCCACCCAAACCTACGCCAACCCCAGCGCCGCCTACGCCCACATCGGCACCATCGGCTAAGGAGAATATGGTCTACGTCCCCGGCGGGGAGTTCATCATGGGGAGCGAAGAGGGGAATGAGGATGAGAAACCGCAGAGGACGGTTAATCTAGATGGCTTCAATATAGATATCTACCCGGTGACCAACGCCGATTACAAGGAGTTCGTCGATGCCACTGGCCAGGCACCACCCCGTCATTGGGAAGGGGGCACCTATCCTGAGGGGAAGGGGGACCACCCCGTGGTCTGGGTGAGCTGGCACGATGCCCAGGCCTATTGCCAGTGGGCGGGCAAGCGGCTGCCTACGGAGGCGGAGTGGGAGAAGGCAGCCCGTGGCACCGATGGGCGAAAGTGGCCCTGGGGAAACACCTTCGACCCCAACAAGTGTAACGCGAAGGAATCGGGCATCGGCGAGACTACGCCCGTGGGGAAGTATCCGGAGGGAGCCAGCCCCTACGGGGTGATGGACATGGCCGGCAACGTCTGGGAGTGGACGGCCGATTGGTACGAGGCCTACCCAGGAAGCAGCTACCAGTCAGCCCGCTTTGGCCAGAAGAACAGAGCTATGCGGGGCGGCTCATGGTTCGACGCTGGCGCTTTCGTGCGCTGCTCCGTCCGCAATAACGCCGCACCGAAATTCTCCTTCAGCACCATAGGGTTTCGCTGCGCCGAATAGCTTTGATAGTTCGAGTTGCAAAGGGGGCGGAATACGAGGGATTCCGCCCCCTTTGATCCTTTTGCTGGGCACGTTGTTAAGCTTCCCGCTTATCTATCAACTCCCTTAACCCTTCGATGACATGACGAACTCTCTCGCCATGCAGCTAAGAGCCGGTATGGGGCAAAAGGGCTAGAGAGTTCGTCACCGCCGCGTGATCGCTCCAGGGGTACTCCGTCTCCCCAAAGCACATGGACCTCTCGTGCCCCTTGCCAGTGATGATGACCAGATCCCCTGGTTCGGCTAGCCTGAGAGCAAACCTGATGGCCTCGCCTCGATCGCCGATGCGCCAGTAGTCCCAACCCTCTTGTCGCCCTGCCTGCTCGCAACCGACAGCGATCTGGGCCATAATCTCGCTCAGGTCCTCGGTGCGCGGGTCCTCGGCAGTGATGACGACACGGTCAGCCAAGCGCCCGGCGATCTTGCCCATTACCGGCCTCTTAGCCCGATCCCGCAGGCCAGCACAGCCGAAGACAGAGATGAGCTTCCCCGGGGTCAGCGTGCGCGCTAGTTCTAGCGCATTCTCCAAAGCGTTGGGCGTGTGGGCGAAGTCTATGATCACGGTGAAATCCTGCCCCAAATCTATCCTCTCCATCCGCCCCACTACGCTCTTGAACGACCTTATCCCCTCCTGCATCGCTTCAAAGGGGATATGTTGGGAGACCCCAACGGCGATAGCCGCCAGGATGTTATAGACGTTAAAGGCGCCCAGGAGCGACGTCTCCACCGCGAAGCGCCCCCTTCGGATCGTTGCAGTGAAGCTCGTGCCCGAGGGGGAATGCAAAATGTCCTCCGCTATCACGTCGGCGTGGGTGTTGATGCCATAGGACAGCCGCACGTCGGCGGGGATGCCTACGAAGTAGGGGAAGGAGGGGTCATCGGCGTTAAGGATGGCGACCTTGGGGGTCTCCGGTTTGCGGAAGGAGGGGGCGAGTTCACGGAATAACTGCGCCTTTGCTTCTCGATAATTCTCGTAAGTTTTGTGATAATCCAGGTGCTCGTGGGTGATGTTGGTCAGGACGGCCACATCAAAATCACAGGAGTTGAGGCGGTACTGATGGAGCCCATGCGAGGTTGCCTCCAGGACAGCGTATTCAGCCCTCGCCTCCACCATCTGGGCCAGATAGCGCTGCACGTCGGGGGCATCTGGGGTAGTGGTGTGGAGGCCGGTGTCCATATGCTTCCTGCCGATGATGGCCTCGACGGTGCTGATCACCCCCACCTCATGTCCAGCCGCCATGAGTATGGCCCGAATGAGGTTGACGGTGGTAGTCTTGCCGTCAGTGCCGGTCACGCCGACCATGCGCAGCTTCCTTGCTGGGAAGCCATAGAAGGCGGCGGAGAGGAAGGCAAGGGCTTGGCGGGAGTTGGGAACGATAACAAAGGGGAAATAAGGGGAACGGGGGGGAACTACGGGGGGTTCCCTCTCCGCAACAACTGCCATCGCTCCGCGGGCAATGGCTTCGGGGACGTAATCGTGCCCATCAACATTGAGCCCTTTGATGGCCACAAAGATGTCGCCGGGCCGCACCCGGCGGGAGTCGTGGACGATGCCGCTGACATCAATGTCTAAGTTGCCACTGATGCCCTTGGCTGGCAAGGCAGCGATGAGCTCCGACAGCTTCATAATCCTTCCCTTAACGAAAACCCTCTCCGTCTGCTGACGGAGCACTGCCATCCTACTATTTGTGCTTGCTCTCATATTTTTCGGGGAGGGTTTTCGTTTGGTAGCTCTAATCTGGCACCACCTGCCAGAAGTCCAGCTCCGCCTTTCGTTTTTCGATCTCATCCTCGGGGAGGTGGACGTAAAAGCCATAGCCTTCGACGGCGACGGTGCCATCTGCGAGGCGCAGCTCCCCTTTGGCTTCGAACGCCTGGGAGCGCAGCCGGATCAACTCCCCGATGATGGTCACCGGTTCCCCCAGAGGCACAGGCTTGTGGAACTTCAGCTCCAGCTTTGCCGTCACGGCCCAGATGTCATAGGATGTGATCACTCGTCCGATGGCTTCGTCCATCAGGGCGCTGATGATCCCGCCGTGCACGAAGCCGGGGTAGCCCTGGTGCTCCTCGCGGGGCGTGAACCTGGCGATCACCCTTCCCTCGTCATCCTCGTAGAAGAAGGCCTTCAGGCCGATGGGGTTCTCCATCCCGCAGACGAAACACATGCGCGAATTAGGCTGCTTCCGCATCATCCGCCTCCGCCAATCCTGCTAATATCAAGCTTTGGCGATGGGATAAAGCCCAGCCAATAGGCAAATAGCAGCAGGATGACCTGTACCAGCACGGCCTTGAGCAGTTCCACGCGAAAGTCATGTGAGTCCGGCCCGGTCTTGTGCCTAAAGAGGAGCATTGCAGCGAGCCCGCCCAGGGTGCCGCCGGGAAGCACAAGCTCCCAGACGAGCACCCGCTCAGGAACTCGCAGGTGCAATAGCTTAAGCAAACTGACGAAGATCTTATCCCACGCGAAGAAGGCGAAAGCGACAGCGTTGATCGCTAGAAGATAAGCCTGCAGCCAGACGACATCCAGAAGATCATATGCTCGCACTGCCAAATATAAAACCGCTGCCAGGGCTGTGGGAACATAAACGGCATATGCCATGTTGCGCGCCTCCTTGGCCTGATCCCCTCCTGAATTTGGCATAGCACTTAATCAATTGCCTGTCAACTTATCTAAAACAGGAGCGAGCGTCTTTACCCTGTTCTCGCCCCAATCTGCTGCCTGCTACGGCACGATGTGGGTGCCGGTCCTGCCCTCAAGGGCATCAACTGCCTTGTCCAGCGAGGTTATGATGGCTCTCTCTCCGCCCCACTCCAGGAACCTTAGGCATGCCTTGACCTTGGGCCCCATGCTCCCGGGGAGGAAGTGCCCCTCGGCCAGGCGCTCCTTGGCCTTCGTAAGGGTCATCGCATCTATCTCCTTCTCGTCGGGCTTGCCGAAGTTCAGCTTCACCCTCTCCACATCGGTCAGAATGAGGAAGACGTCGGCATTGACGACCTCCGCCAGCCGCTCTCCAGCCAGGTCTTTGTCTATCACTGCCTCCACGCCTCTGTAATGGCCTCGCTCGTCCAATACCACCGGTATCCCTCCACCCCCGGAGGCGATGACGATGATGCCGGCATCCACCATCCGCTTGATCGCCTCGCTTTCGACGTTGGCTATGGGGTCAGGGGAGGGGACGGTCCGCCTCCAGGGCCTGTCGCCCGTCGGTTTGACCTTCTTTATGATGTACTCCGGATGCTCCTGTTTGAGTTTCTTGGCCTCCTCTTCGGTGAAGAAATCCCCCACGGGCTTCGAGGCTGCATCGCCCAGGAATTCCGGGTCTTCCTTGCTCACGAGCACCTGGTTCACCACCGCGCAGACGGGCACTTTTATCCCCATGTCCTTGAGGTAATTGGCCAACGTCTGCTGAAGCATATAGCCTATCTGCCCCTGGGTCATCGCCCCAACCACATCCATGGTCTGAGCGGGGACAACGGTTTTGCCCATCTCCTGTTGCACCAGGAGGTTGCCGGCCTGAGGGCCATTGCCGTGGGTTATTATCAACCTGTCTTCCCCTTTCATCTTCCTCACTATCTCGGCGATGAGTTTCGTAGTGGTCATGCAGTTCCTGAATTGCTCCTCCGTCGTCCCCTTTTCATGGGCCTGCTTGATCGCATTGCCACCCAGGGCTATCAGTAGCCTCATTTCAGCCTCCGATTTCCAAGTATTTACTATCGCTGTCGCTGATCCCCAGCCAATATTGTTAATAGTTGCCATGGTGAGGGCAATGGAACCTAAATATCAAAAGGGGATTGGCGTTTACGGCCTCTATTATACCCCAGGCGCTGTAAAAGGGCAAGGACGCAACGCTAGCCAAGAGCAAGCCAGCTCAGCATTCACGCTTAGATTGATTGTCTACTAGGGGGACCAAACCTCCCCAAGAGAAAAGCCACCTGCATCAACCGCACCGGTGGCTTTTTGCTATTGCCAAACGCACTAAGATTTGTTATACTATACCTAGCAGCCGAATTCCTGTGTGCCTAGGAGGCAGGTGCGGCCAGCTTTTTTGCTTCAGCATCGGTTCGTCCTTTTCAAGCCAAAGGAGGTCTTTCGATGAAAGGGCTTTTCAAATCCGCGGTCACCGTTGTAGCCTCAGTAGTCCTGGTCCTGGCGATCATGTTGCTCATCACTACAGCCACCGCCTTTGCCGAAGGCCCTGTGTCTGACTCAACCCTCAGCGATACAATCCACATCGGAAGCAGTTATGTTGAGGCTTACCACATAGGCCACCGGGCGGCGACGGCTTCCGTCCAGTTCAAAGTTTGTCCAGCGGTGGCAGCCACCATCGGCGACCCGCAGCACACCTCCATCGTCTACCTGGTGAACGGCGGCGGCCCAGGTTCCGGCCGCGTAGCCATCGGGGAAGCCCTCAGGGTGCCGGGGACTTCTTTCGTCAAGGTGGACGGCATCCCCATCGGGCCAGCGGGGATCTCCATGATGGAGGTGGCCATCGGAGAGGACTTCCCAGGCGAGCGGTTCATGCTCTTGCCGGGGAAGGTGGACATCGTCCTCTGCCCCGAGGAGAGGGAGATAGTTCTCCGTCCCGAGGAGAGGGTGGAGGCAGGGAGCTACGTTCAAGCCTACAAACCTGCACACAGGGCGGCGAGGGCCTCCGTCCAGTTCAAAGTTTGTCCGGCGGTGGCAGCCACCATCGGCGACCCGGAGCACACCTCCATCGTCTACCTGGTGAACGGCGGCGGTCCAGGTTCCGGCCGCGTAGCTATCGGGGAAGCCCTCAGGGTGCCGGGGATCTCCTTCGCAAGGGTGGACGGTATCCCCATCGGGCCAGCGGGGATCTCCATGATCGAGGTAGCCATCGGAGAGGACTTCCCTGGCGAGCGGTTCATGCTCCTGCCGGGGAAGGTGGACATCGTCCTCTGCCCCGAATAAAGTCGCCTCCATTTTCGAATAGACATTTAGCAGCCGAATAAAAGGGATTGCAGAGCTACGGCTCCGGTAATCCTAGCGCCTCTCTCCTGACAGCTCAGGGGATAGGACCGTAGAAATCATAGCACACAAAGCCGCTTCCTGGGCAAGTAGGAAGTGGCTTCTTTTGTCTTTGATGCCCATGTTTTGCGTCACACTATCGCCACCCACCACGTGGCCAAGGGGACAAGCCTAAGGACCGTCTAGGAGGCCCTAGGCCACGCCGATCTTAAGACCACCTCGATCTACGTCCAACTGGCCCGAGAGGTGATGAATAAAGAGCTTCAGGAGCACGCGCTATAAATTCTAGAATGCTAGAAGGAACGGGCTATAAACCAAAGGAGCTGTGATAGATGGCTGGTCAGAATACCGAAAAGGGGATTAAATGGTGGATAAGATTCGCCATAATCCCCATAGCCGCTGTAATAGTTGCGGCACTTTTGGATCGCTTTTTGAATCCCCCTCCACCAACCCCGACGCCAACACCTATTCCGCCGACGGCCACCGCCACTCATATGGCCACGCCGACACCCACCGCCTCTCATATGCCCACGCCCACTGCAACGCCGACCATCCCGGCTCCGCCTCCGGTAGCCAAGGTCCCTCGCCCAAGCGGGATCGTGGTTGACCCCCAAGAGCGGCTACTTTACGTCAATGCCTGGGACAACAACAGCACATACGTCGTTGATGGCACCACCCACAACGTCATCAAAACCATCCACGTCGGCAAGCGCCCCTTCGGGATCGACATGAACCCCAACACGGGCAAGGTCTACGTGGCCAACTTCGACAGCAGCACCGTCTCGGTCATCAGCACCAGCACCAAGGCGGTGATTAAGACCATCCCCTTGGGGGCCAACCAGGAGCCCTGTCACGTGGCTGTGAACCCGGACTCGAACCGGGTTTACGTGGCCTTGCACGGCGGTGGCAGTGTGGCCATCATTGACGGGGGTTCGGACACCCTCCTCAATAAGAAAAACATGGGGAAGGGCACCTTTGGCGTGGCGGTCAATCGTAACACCAATGTGGTGTACGTGGCCAATCGCGATGCTGGCAACGTGGTGATGATGGATGGAGGGACGGGGAACATTCTGGGAGCAGTGAAGCCTGGAGGCGCTCCCTTCGCCGTGGCGGTGAATCGGGGAACTGGCCGGTTCTACGTCACCTACGCCCCCAAGGGGAACAATCCTAGTCGGCTAGCGGTCTACGAAGGGAATGGCAGCTTCGTCACCTCCTTGGGGCTAGGCAACGGTGGGGGTCCGAACTCTCTGGGCACCGAGTGGGTGAATGTTAACTCTGACGCCAACCGCGTCTACGTCACCAACAGCTACGATAACACCTTCTACATGATCAATGGCAACACCAGTAAGGTGGACATGCTTATGACCCAGGCCGACGGCATCGGGGTCCGGCCCTCTGGCATCGGGGTTAATGCCAGCCTTTGCCGCGTCTATGTGGGCAACTTCATGAGCGACACCGTCATCGCCATCGACGACCCCGGTTGCCTGGCTACTCTGCACTAAGTAGCACCGCTCAGGCCGATCGCGATCCTGGCAACACCTTCGCCACCCACCACGTAGCCAAGGGGACAAGCCTAAGGACTGTCTTAGGAAGGGCTGGGCCACGCTGATCTAAAAACCACCTCCATCTACGTCCAGCCGGCTCGGTGCATCTTCCCCATGGACAGGCTGATTACCCATCGGTTCAGGTTGGATGAGATCCAAGAGGCCTTTGAGTTGGCTGAGCGGAGTGGAGAGAGCTACATCAAGGGCGTTATTTTCCCCTGGGCTTAGAACAGCAAGAGAACCGTATAATTCACTGCTAAGCGTCATCAAAGTGATCCACGCTGGTCCCTCCGTCCTTTTCACCCACTGGCAAAGTGCGCTGTGAATCTTTGACATAGAATAGACGCAGCGGTATAATCGAATTACTGGAACGCGGCTTCAAGTGCCGAAGTGTAGGAGGGCATAGGGTGCCTGAACTAAGTCCGCAATGGGAACTGGACCAGAGTCTGCAATGGTTCGAAGAACACTATGAAGGAACCGTCAAGGATTTGATTGAAGCTGAGCTATACAGCGTCAAACCATTGGCCTGGAGGAAGCTAGTAGAGGAAGAGTTCATCCAACTAGAAAGAGAGTCAGAGGGCGAGGCTGTTTGCTTGATACAGCCGCAGAGGTCTGGGGAAAGAGTTGTGAGACGCATCTCCGTGGCCGAGAAGCAGCAAGGCGAAGCTTTTATCTCCCTAAACTACGTCAAACATATTGAATGGATACCGACTGCATGGTTTGCCGCTGGAGAGTCAGGAAAACAGAGGATCAAAGAGAAACTAGGTGAGTGTGCCGAAGGTTTTGCTAATGAAGTGAACACGGATGTATTCAAGGTATTGTTGGAAGCGGCAGTGGTGCGGCAGGCTCCTAGAAGAGGCGAACTCAATCACCTTATTGCCAGTATCAGTGATGAAATTAACGCACATCATAAATTCACCGCAGATACTCTAGTCATTCCCGCAGGTGTTAGGCAACGTATAGCGCAACTTGGTATTATGCACGAAGCATATGACATTAGAAGACACCAGTTGGGACGAACAGAATCTGGCTTGACTGTTTTCTGGTCGGATAAATTGGACGAAGACAGTATTTTGATTTTCGATGGCAGAGCCATCACTCTGCTGTGGAAGGAACGCGAGATTAGGAAATTGGAAAATTCGATCCATCTAGCTAAGGGTGTCGAAGTCAGTCAGCAGGTTAACGTATTGGTAGAGAACTGCCAGTGTGTGAGGCAGGTTGTTGGGATTGGGCCGTTGATAGGGCAGCCTGGGGGATATGGACCTAGGTCTATCTTTATTGGATATGATTTCAAAGACAAAGATTTATTCAAGGAATTAAAGATCCTTCTTGAAAACAATGGTTATGACATCACCACCGGCGATCCAGATCAGATAGGATCTATCTCACAAGCCATCTTGGACAAGATGTGGAATAGCCAGTTTTTCATAGGCATTATGACTAAGAGAGATGAGAAGGAAGATCGAACCTATACGACTAGTGTGTGGGTGCTCCAGGAGCACGCAGCTGCAATAGCATACGACAAACTGGCTATAATCCTAGTCGAAGATGGTGTTAGCGACTATGGAGCAATACAAGGTGACCGCCAGAGGTTGCATTTCAATAGGGACAACTGGTCTGAGAGGATTGGACAGCTACTGAGCATACTAAGGAGTGAAAGCCACGGCGACTAGATGACCACTGCTCTGCTTCGCCAAAAACAAAGCCCTCTTCTCATGAACGAAGAGGGCTTTCTATTTTGCTTGGCTTACTTGGGCATCAGAACCAGCAATCCCTCCTTGTTCGCAGCAATGCTCTCCTTGTCGAAGAGCATGGGGTGGTAGTCCACCGCCTGCCAGGGTTTGAGCATGTCGGCGTAGTGCTGGTGGAAGGGCTGGCCGGATTGCCCGGTGGTGTGCATGGAAAGGGAGTTGGCCAGGTCGCCCAGGTCAACGATCTGACGGTAGGAAACCACCACCTGGGTGGCAAACGGATCGCCGAAGTCGAAGCCAGAGGCGTTGACGGTGGAGCCGGAGCCCCTGGCGGCTACAGGGCCCCGGTTGAAGATGAGGTTCAGCGGCCTCACGCTGCCCAAAGGATGGTCGAAGATGGCGGTGTGCAGCCGCCCCCAGAGCCACCCTCGGGGCTCGTCGCCGAACTGGTTGCCCAGGAAATCAATGGCCTCAGCGAAGCTCTCCCTCACCATGTCATCCCGCGTTTCCCTCTGCGGCGTATTGACATTGTCGAACCAGTGGTTGTCGGGATCTTCCAGTATCCTAGCCAGGGCCATGGAGTGGAAGGTGCCCTCCCCTGCCCTCAGATAGTCCGCGAATAGGCCATCGCCCAGCTCGTCGGCGAAGGCATTCTCCACCAGCTTGGGGTAGAAGACCTGGAGGATGGCCGCGCCAGGGCTCTTAACCTCGTCTCGGAAATCCCACCCCTGCACCTGCCTCATCGTCCTCTCCTCCAGCCAGCCCTCAGGCTCCAGATGGAGGATGTGCTCGGCCAACCTCTCCCCCGGAATGGAGTAGGTGTCGGCTTGGATCTCCCTGAAATCCTCTATGGAGAGCTTATCCTTGGCCGTGAGGAGGTCCACAATGCGCTGGGCGCGGTAGGGGGCACCCATTCGTAGGAGATGAAGTAGGGGTAGTCGTCGGGGGCGACCTTGTTGTTGGCGGTGACGATATAGTGGGTGGGCGGGTTGTAGACGTAGGGCAGCTCCTCGAAGGGGATATAACCCTCCCATTCGTACTCCCCTGTCCAGCCGGGCACCGGCACAAGCCCTTGACCATTGCTTCGGATGGGGATCCACCCCGGCATCTGGTAGCCGATGTTCCCCTCCACATCGGCGTAGACGAAGTTCTGGGATGGGACAGCAAAGTATCTGAGGGCCTCCCGAAACTCCTCCCAGTTGCGGGCCCGATTCAGGAGGACAAAGCTGCGGAAGAGGCGATTGCCCTCCAGGGCCGTCCACTTGAAGGCCAGGGGCTGCTCCAGCCCTTCTACCACATCGTTGATGAGGGGGCCGTGGCGGGTGAGGCGCACCTCCAGGACCTCCAGCTCCTCCCTCCCCTTGACCCTGATCTCCTCCCTAATGACCTCCATCTCCTCCCACTTCCCCTTGTACTCGTACTGGTTGGGGTTGTCGGGGTTGATCCTCTCGATGTAGAGGTCCTGCACGTCGGGGCCGACGTTGGTCACCCCCCAGGCGATGTGTTCGTTGTGGCCGATGATGACCGCTGGCACGCCGGGGAAGGAAACACCAACCACGTCGAAACCGCCGCCGTGCAAACCAATCTCGTACCAGATGGAAGGCATCTGGATGCCCAGGTGGGGGTCATTAGCCAGGAGGGGCGAGCCGGTAGCCGATTTCGCGCCGTCTACGACCCAGTTGTTGCTGCCAAGGCCGATACCGCCGATGCCGAGGAGCTCCTCGATTTGGGCATAACCCCTTAGAGACGGGGCACCTAAAAAGCTGTAGCTTTTGACCTCGGGGGGAATGATGAAGGGGCCTTCCTCGGGGTAGGTAGGGATCAGCTCCTGGGTCAGCTCCGGGCCGAGCTTCTGGATCAGCCTGGCACGCAATAGCTCCGTCTCCCAGTTCCCTCCCAGGTCCCAACACATCACCCTGCCCCAGCCGAGACTGTCGAGGGGTGTCCAGGGAGCAGGCTTGAAGCCAAGGATGGTGAACTCCAGGGGGAGCTTGTCCCGATGGGTCTCGATGAAGGCGTTGACTCCGCGGGCGTAGGACTCCATGATCAACCGCGTCTCATCGTCGAGGAGGGCCAGGTCGGCCTCGGCGGCGCGGCGCAGGCCGATGGTGCGCAGGAAGCGGTCGGTCTCCAAGGTGGCCTCGCCCAGCACCTCGGAGAGGGTGCCGCTGGCGATGCGGCGGTTGAACTCCATCTGCCAGAGGCGGTCCTGGGCGTGGATGTAGCCCTGGGCGAAGAAGAGGTCCTCAACGTTGTCGGCGTAGATATGGGGTATGCCCCACCGGTCGCGGTAGATTTCGACCTTGGACTTCAGGCCCTGCACCTGGATCGTGCCGTTGATGGTGGGGAAGCTGCGCCGGATGAAGAGATAGCCCCCGCTGGCCCCTAATGCCAGGACAACGAGGAAAGCGATAGCCAAGATCTTCAGGCCCTTGCGTAAGGCTCTCATTTTTACTCACTCCTGATGTTGTGGGGACCTAGCGCTCTGCCACACTAATTCTGATGACATGTCATTCTGAGCTCCGCATGGCGCTGTCGCGCCACTCATTGTGCAAGAAACGGCCTTCAGCGCTGTCATTCTGAGCGGAGCGTCCTCGCTTTGCAGACGAGGCATAAGACTCTTCGCTACGCTCAGAGTGACAGAATGCACATTGTGGGTGAGAGTGGAGCGAAGAATCTCCGTGTTTCTTAGTAGGAGCGAAGCGACGAAGAATCTCGCTTGTGGCAAACAAGTGGTTTCCCCTACAAAGAACGAGATTCTTCGCCTCCGCTACGCTCCGGCTCAGAATGACAACCCAACATTGTCACTGCGGTGAGTTACTAGCGACTTTGCCGCCCGCTATCGCTTTCGCTCGCTATGGGAGGCCAGCCTGCGTGCCCGTGGCAGATCGATGAGCTTCTTAATGCCGATGGTGGGGAGGAGGGCAACGGGATAGAGCACCAGCTCGGAGGGCCTCCCGGCTAGCCAGGCGAGGATGGGCAACAGCCCAAAGCCTATGCTCCAACTCAGGTTCCAGCGTCGCGTGAGGAGCAAAAGCGCCCCTGTCAAGGCCAGGATGATGATGGCCTCCCGCGGTAGCAAGACGAAGAAGGTGCCCAAGCTGGCTGCCATGCCCTGGCCACCCCTGAAGCGCAGGAGGATCATCCAGTCATGGGCCAGGACAACGACGAATCCGGCCAATAGGACGGTGATCTCCGGCAACACCAATCGCCTGGCGTAGAGGATGGCCAGAGCGCCTTTGGCAACGTCGAACAACCCCGCCACGATGCCAGGAAGCGGCCCTATCTGCGAGTAGACGTTCTTGGCCCCCACATTGCCGTCGCCTACTGTGCGGATGTCCACCCCAGCCACCAACCGCCCCACGATGTAGGCCGTAGGGATGGAGCCCAGGAGATATGCGATGATAACGCACGACCAGGTATCAGCGGTCACTTTCCTCTACCTCCCTTCTCACCGATCAGCCAACCCTCTATTTCCTCAGCCAGCCTCTTTCCTATCCCTTTGATACCCTCCAACCCCTTCCGCCCTCCCTCTTGGTAGATCAGCCCGATTTCCCGTTCCAACTCCTCGATGGCCCAGGCTGCCTTGCGGTAGGCCCATATCCTGTACCCCCTCTCCCCCGCCAGCTCCATATCGTAGACCCTGTCGCTCAGGAACTCGGCCAAGCGCTTGTTGGCGGCCAGCCCATCCTTCGGGAGGATGGGCCGCCTCATGCGGTCGGGCAGGCCGTGCTTGTGGCAGAGGGCCCTGGCGCGCTGGCCCACCTGGCGGGCGTACTCATCGTCAGGGCTGTAGCCCTTGCCATACAGCTCCTCGTATTGGCTGACCAGACGAGGGTAATGCAGCTCCAGGGCCTCAAAGTACCTGTCTCGCTGCACACCCGGCTTCAGGGTCAGGCCGCCGTGGAGGACGAATTGGGCCCCTGCCTCTTTCGCCCTTCGCACCACCTCCTCGATGTGCTCCCCGTCGTCGGAGATGCCGGGCAGAAGGGGACACATCATCACCCCTGCGGTCAACCCCGCCTCGGCGACCCTCTCCAGGGCGGCCAGGCGCCTCTTAGGGGAGGGGGGATAGGGCTCGAAAAGGCTAGCTATCTGGGGGTCGAAGGTGGTGATAGTGAAGAGCACCCCTGCCCAGGAGCTCTCGTTGATCTCCTGCAGCAGCTCCAGGTCGCGCAGAACCAGATCCGACTTGGTGACGACCTCCACAGCGAAGCCGTAGCGGCTGAGCGCCTCCAGGACCTGCCGGGTGATGCGGTATTTGGTCTCGGCCGGTTGGTAGGCGTCGCAGACGCCACCCGTGGCCACGATGCCTCGTTTCAGTTTGGGCAATTGCTTCTCCAGGACGGCTACAGCATTCTCCTTGACGAAGACGGTCTGGTCGAAGGTTTCGGAGAGGCCATACTGGTTTGCCCGGGCATCGCAGTAGACGCAGCGGTGTTCGCAACCGCGGTAGGGGTTGATGGAATACTCCACCCAGAACCAACTGTCGGTATGCTTAAGCTTATTGACCATGCTCCTGGCGCGGTAGGGCTCGTACTTGATCCCCATTGCGTTCTAATTATAACACAATTGTTTGAAAACGAAAGGGTTGCCGCCTTTATCCCTGTTGCCAAAGGGGCTAGAATCTGGTATAATTGTCGTCAATTAACCACAGAAAAGGAGGGATTTTAAAAATGCCGGAAAAACTGGTCGGGAGGGTGACCCACTATTACAAGAAGATCGGGGTGGCCATCGTTGAAGTGACCGGCAGGTTGAAGGTGGGCGATACCATCCATGTCAAGGGAGGCACCACAGACTTCGAGCAGACAGTGGACTCCATGGAGATCGAGCACGAGCCCATCGAAGTGGCCCAGGCGGGGCAAGTGATCGGGCTGAAAATCGCCGGCAAGGTGCGCGACAACGACGGCGTATACCTGGTGGAAGAATAAGGTTCCCATCAGCCCGAAAACAGCCTATGGGACAGAACCGCAGACATTGGCGTCTGCGTGCATTTCCACCCTGCCAAAAAGTGTCAAACGCTCTCCTCAATCGGTGCAGAGGAAAGGGCATGCAAGATACGAAGAGCGTTTGCGAGGAGATTAGAGATGAGCGAATTCCGTCGAGGGCGTCGGCCACCCCTGGCCGGCCCCCTCATCCTCATTGCCCTTGGTCTCCTATTCCTCCTCAACAACTTTGGGCTGCTTACCATAGATCTGTGGAAGCTATGGCCCCTGATTTTGATCCTGATCGGGCTGGAGCTGATCCTCGCCCGAGGACGGCCCCGGGCTGGGAGGCAACGCCTTGATCGGGACCTGGGGGATTTGAAAAGGGCCCACATAGAGATCGAGGGCGGAATCGGCGACCTAAAGGTGGGGCCTCTGACAGACCCCACGAAGCTGGTCGAGGGGAGGTTCGAAACGGGCATATCCCCATCCTTTGATGTCTCAGATGGGGAGGGGAGGTTGCGCCTCGCCAGATGGGGTGGGGAGTTCGTTTTCCTCCCACCGCTATGGCGCATCCTCGGCGACCGAAGGGTCAGACTTACACCCCAGATCCCACTGACGATGAGCGTTGATGCCTGGATCGGCGACGTAGATTTGGACCTCTCCAGCCTTAAACTCACAAATCTGCATGTTAATAGCAAAATCGGCGAGATCAGCGTCGAGTTCCCTCAAGCAGCGGGAATGACTACCGCCTCGCTGAGGGGTTACATCGGGGACATGACCCTGGACATCCCCAGCGGTGTGGCTGCGAGGCTCGAAGTTGATTTAGGCTTCTTGGCCTCCCTACGTATAGATCGAGACCGCTTCAAAAGGGCCGGCGGTTTCTATGTCTCTGATGATTTCGAATCGGCGGAGAACAAACTCGACCTGCGGGTAACGTCCTTCATCGGAGATGTGAAGATAAGGTGAGAATAATAGATGAGCAGCCTCGCCCTGGCAAGTTGTCTCCCCGTTTTACGCATAAGCCCTTTACGCGCTTATGGGGGAGACAACTTGCCACCTCTGGCCTATAGTAGCTCAAGGTCAAAATGGCGAGACTGCTCATCTGCAGCGGCCAGGTGCTCAGAATCCATCGCAAATTCAGCCAGCCACGGGAGGCAGCTAGCCTCCACCACCAAGCGGTAAAGGCCCCGCTGATGAGGATGGGCAACCAGCCTCCGAGCAGGGGCCACGTCAGCGCCACCAACGTGAGGGCCAGGCAGGCAGCGCCAGGTATCAGGTAGCGCATCGGTGCGGGAAATCGCGAACCCCAACCCTCGTAAGACATCTCCCCCAGGCCCCAGAACGTCCACCCACTGGTTGTCAGGATCACCAGCCCCGTGGCAATGTATCCAGGGAGCCTGCGTTTGAATTCCGTGCGAGCCATGATTCACCCCCTGAACCGTCTATTACAGGGCCACCTTCTCCGGCCAGGGCTCTTGCTTTGAAGTTCCCCAGAGCTTGCTAACATAGTCTATCGAGAATAGGTCCTGCAATACATGCAGCCAATAAGTTCCGTTGTCAGAAAGCGCTATCTCATCCCCATCATCCTTCTTCAAGAATCCGAAGAGAGAGAATAACCTTATGTACTTTCCATAGACCTTGTCAAATTCCTTTCCAAATCTTTTCTGGAAATCGCTTCTCTTGAACCGTGTCTCATAAATCCTCCAGTATAACCAGCCAGCCATTTGCATGTTCTCTGTCAAATCAAGGGACAGGGCGATGGGCATTCTTCCACTTTCGAGCGCCTTGATATACTCTTGAACATTGAAGGTATTGAGGTAAAAAACATCCTGCAAGTAAGAGCCTCCGCTTGCACCAAGACCAACGTAGAGAGGCACGGTCACAGAGCAATACTTTGGAACTCCGCGCCTGGTGAAGGCCCAAACGGAGGTTCTTTCAAAGCCGGCGTCATAGAGGATCCTCTCTAGGATGCCCAGTATCTTTCTCCTCTTGAAGATGCTGGAGATTTTGTAGTTGCTTTCCTTAGCATTCCGCCCCATTTTAGTGTAAGGAAGCATGAAAATAGGATAAGCTGCAACCTGATCAACACCCATCTCAACCAGAGCATGGCCCGTTTGCTCTACCTCACTGTAGGTTTGATCGGGTAATGCAAACATGACGTCCACATTGACGCATTTGAAGCTCTTGCCGACAGCCCGGCCGACCGCTGCCTTCATTTGTTCGACAGTATATGGTCTGTGGAGGGTCTTTAGGTGCTTGTCTTGCAAGGCTTCCACCCCAATGCTTAGATGCTCTACGCCCATAGAGATGATGGCATCGAGATTGTCTAAGCTCAAATCATTGGGATGGCTTTCCATGTGTATGTCGCACTGCATATTAAAGCTTTCAAAGATATGCTCCAGAATCTTGTCAAGGCCACTATAGAGCATTGTTGTGGGTGTTCCGCCACCGATGTAGAAGGAAGTCACAGGCCTGTTGCCAACCAGATCAGAATAGAGGTCGATCTCCTTCTTAACAGCATCTGCGTACCTTCCTGCCACCTCAGACCGATAAATCTCCTTGTTGTAAGGACAGTAGGGGCAGATTTGGCGACAGAAGGGGATATGAAGATAAAGACCGAATTCGTCTATATCCTGAAACCTGCTCTCGAGCAAGGGAACCTTGCTTTCAAGCGCAATATAACTCTCTTTGGTCAATAATCTCCTAAGTTGGTTTCTGAGGAAACCTTCAAGCCACCTCATATAAATCCCCGCCCCTATTTCCCCCTCTTATTCTAAAGTCCCAGAGCAGCAGAGAAGGCACGCTCTCCACATAGTCCTTCCACGCCTGGCCGAAGCGCCGGGCCAGGGCCTGTTCCTCCAGGCGTGCCCGCCAGATCATACTGGGCAGGAAGGCGAAGAGGGTCATCAGAACGCCTGAGGCGCTTCTCAACAACACGTCGAGCCCTAGCATGGTTATGGCGAAGCTTACGTACATGGGGTGTCGTAACCTGGCATAGATGCCGCCTGTGACCAGTTCCGTCACCGGCTCGATCTCGCCGCCGATGCCTCGCTTCAGGGCGAGGAGCGAGAGCAGGTCGAGAGCGAGTCCCAGCCCAAGCAGCGGGTAACCCATTGCTTGTGTTGTCGCTTTGGCCAAGGGCAGCTGCCAGAAGGGCAGCACGGCGACGTTGAGCAACCCCATGCCCAGCACGATCAGATAGGCTTTCTTCTCCAGTCGGTTCTTCATCATCATATTCATAGCTCCTAAAGGGTCAGTCTATCTCGCTTTCTTCCAGCGAGCTAGGAACAGGATTCCCGCTGCCAGCGGGGGGAGGCCCAGGGTCAGACCCATGAGCACCAGGGCTGAGGCGGTGATGTTTCTCAAGAGAAAGACGCGTACGATGAAGCCGAGAGCCGCGAGGCCCTCTAACATCAGTAGCGCCCCTCCGATCACCTCCCAGCGCCAGGCTATCAGCGTGCTCAGGATGAGTATGCCTCCTGGCACCAGGATGTGCATCAGCCAGTTGAATGGGCCGGCTCTCTCAACGTACGCTGAGCCAATCCCGAACCAGAGCCAGAAGGCTATGGCGATTATCATCAGGACCCGCGCTGCTGAGCGTTGCCATGCGTATTGAACCTTCGTCATGTTTGCCTCACTTCTGACCGTCGCCAGCAGGCCAGGAACAGGGTGCCGGCCACCAGGAAGGGCCCGCCCGTGATCAGCATAGCCCAGACCTTGTTGAACCTGGCGGTGATATACGCGAACGTGCCCAATGCGATGGCGCCGATTGCTACTATCGTTCCGCCGATCCCCTCGCGACGCCAAGCGATGAGGACACCCAGCGCCGTAATAATCACCAGCCCTGCCAATATCGCCCCCTCCAGTGACCACGGGGTACGGCCCCCGATCACCTCGACTATCAAGCTGGCGATCAAGCTGAGCAGCCAGAACGCCCCTACCAGCGAGCCTATCCCGCGGGCGAGCCAGCACATCCATTTAGTCGTGGTATCTGTAGTTCGCTGCATACTTGCCATGTTTGACCTCCTTCAAATTCATAGGCCGTAAGTCCCAAAAACCCCTTTGCGATTCTATTAAACCACAAAGGGGCTGCCATTACAAGAACAAAAGCTGCCAAAAACTGCCAATCGAAGAGCTACATCTGGCTCCTCCGCTGGGCCTCCCTCTCCATCTCCCCCAGGGCCTTGGCCACCCCTCGGACGGCCCGGCGGCGGGCGCGGTTGAAAGTCCCCTCGCCGATGTAGAGCTTGCTCATGATTTCGCGGTTAAGTTTCCCCATAACATAGGAATCGTGCAATATGACATATTGGTGCCACTCCCGAGTAGGGGGCGAGGGCTGCTGGCCGGGTGGCTTTAATTTCTCGATGGCAGCTATCAGCGCCTCCTGCAAGGCCTTGCCTCGGTCAAGGTGGGTGATGAAGGCGCCTTCCTGGACATCGAGGTGCGACTCGATGATACGAAGCTGAGCCAACCTATGCTCGCCCAGATAGGGATAATCGTACAGATGCCGCAGTGCGTCCTCAATCAGTGAGATTACCTCCCTCTCGCCCACCCCCTCCAGAACCGGCGGCCTCGCCTCCGCTGCCAGCACCTCTCGCATCCGCAGTCGCATTTCCTGCTCCCGCTCTCGGAACCCTCTCACCAAGGCGTCTATTTGCTGCACACTCCTCTCCTGCAGGCGGACGCTGTGCACCACGCTAGCTACCCCATCGGCTAAATCCTCCAACAGATCGAGGTCATCCTCGGCGTAGCCGACCCCGGCCGTCCTCTGGCCCAGGACGATTGCCCCTACCTGTTCGCCGCCAGCGTGCAAGGGGACGACCAGGGCCATGCCAGCGAGCTCCAAAGCTTTCATTGGGAATGATAGAAGGGCGATTTCATCTGTGGCGAGCGCTTCCGCAGCGATGGAATGTCCGCTGAGACTTGGTGGGTTGGCAGCAACTACAGTGAAGCCCTCATCCTCTCGCAGGGCGATAAAACCCTTGCTCACCTCCAGGGATCGGCAGAGGGTCTGAAGGATGGCCAGCAGTTGGTCCCGGAGGTCGTGGCCGGGGGCGGCCTCACGGGCGAAATCCCGCAGGTTGGCCCTCACCCCCCGGTACTGCCTCCGATAGAAGAGCCGGTCCAGGTAGGTCCGAGCCCAATCATAAAGGGCATGGGAGACAATGGCCAGCATAATGACGAAGATGAAGGCGATGAAGGGGACGCCGTAGACCAGGTCGGAGATGAAAGCGACCAGCAGATAGGCGCCAATTACCAGGCCGATGGCCAGGGAGGTGTAGATGAAATCAAGCCCGATGGCCCGACCCTCGATGAGGGCGTTGTAGCGGGCCACCCCGTAGCCGAGGAGGGCCACTCCCATGCCCAGGCTGAGGCTGCTTAATAATGTAGGTGTGTCCAGTCCGAGCCAGGTGGAGAGGGTGGTATATATCCCGCTGAAGACCGCCAACGAGGTGGCCCACAAGAGGGTGGCGAATTGCCGTTGGATAGGCGGGCTCTTGGCCTGTCTACAGCTCAGGCGGAGGTTGTAGAGGGAAAGAGCGGGGACCGTGATCAGGAAGAGGCCGAAGAGGGGATAGAGAGGGCCAGGGTGCTGAGCGCTGTTATAGATGGGCGGTTTCATCGTCGCCCCAGCAAAAACCCAAGGGGTGTAGGCTTCCATGGCTATGAAGTTCAGGGTCAGCAAATAAACGAGGATAACTAACGGGCGTTGCTTCCTGGCCAGCTTGCCTGGCAGGAGGGAAACACTTAGGTGGAGCCAAAAGGGCACCGCAATTGCGACGCTCCATCCCCACCACCAGGGCGGGGCGCCCTCTCCCGGCGGGATGTGGATGTAGGTCAGGCTGTTCAGGAAGGAGCCGGAGAGGGACCAGAGGGTGGCGCTGGCCAGCCAGGAGACCCTGCTGCGCGGGCTGCGGGTGACGATGTAAAAGCCCAGCCACAGCGAGACGATCAGGCAGACGAAATCAATGGCCGATGTTAAAGCGAATAACAGCCTCTCCACCATCCTCGTGACCTCCGGTAGCCATGTCAGTATACCAGATTTCAGCAACCTTGACAACCCAAGTTTGACACCCTGCCTCCAAAGTTCGTTTTTAAGGCTAGAATCAGCTCACAAGCACAGCCTGGTGAGCTAAAAAAGCGGCCCTTTGCTTGTCAATTTGTCAATTCGCGGACTTGACAAAGGGTGGGATTTGTGGTATAATGCGACTGCAAAAAAACCAAGTAATTAGACTTATCTGTGGCATATAATTATTCCAACAAACCCGCTCTCGGCATGTCAGTTAAGATCTCCCTTACCTGGAGGGTTAGCCTGTTCGAGAAATGGCTCCAGGCAATAGAAAGTAGAAAGGGGTGAGAAGAATGAGGGAGTGGGAGTGCATAAATTGCGGTTACATCCACGAAGGCAATGAGCCACCGAAGGAATGCCCTGAGTGTGGAGCGAGTGGGGATCTCTTCACGGAGTATGTCATCCCTGGTGAGGAATGGAGCGATTATTATTTCGAGGGTGAGGAAGGACTAAGGGAATGGGAGTGCATCAACTGTGGTTACATACATGTGGGCGACAAGCCACCCAAGGAATGCCCTGAGTGTGGGGCGAGTGGGGATCAGTTCGAAGAGCTCATCTATGAAGAATGGGATGACATTTAGACATTTAGGTATAACCCTTAAAGCGCACATTATCTCATCAGTAGAGTTCATTCACAAATAGCATAGAGGTTGATTTGACTTCTTGATGGATGAAGGGCATCGCTTGTCATAACAGGATGAGGGCAAGTGGTGCCCCTTGGCTTTTACAAATGCCGAGGGGAGATGGAGAAAAGCAAGATCGCAGCGTTGAAAAGGCGGCTGGAAGAAGAACGCCGGCAGCTGTTAGCGAAGCTGGCTCAATTGGATTCGAAGGCCTATTCTTTCGGCGAATGGGATAAGGATGAGATCGATGTGGCCGCTAGCATTCTGACGCGGGAGAGCGAGCTGTGGCGGGTTAGCGATTTGCAACGACGATTAAGGCTTACCGACGATGCTCTGCGCCGGATCGATCAAGGCACCTATGGCCGCTGTGAGAGATGCGGCGAGGAGATTGACCCCGCCCGCCTGGAGATCCTGCCTTACACCACGCTGTGTGTCAAGTGCAAACAGAAAAGCGGATGAAAAATGAGCGATCTTTTAACCCTTGCTCAGAGTCGCACCGTCTCTTTCAGCATCAATGACAGCAGCGCGCGACTCAGCCGCTTGAACACCCAATATGGTCTAGGGAAAATAATCTACGCCCTGGGGCGAAGAGGAGTGCCTGCCGACAGCATCTATTGTGTCTTTGGTCCCGACGCGGGGATAACGCGGAATGCCAAGCGATGGGCCAGCGGCTTCGGCTATGGCTGCCTTATCCGCTGGGCAGGCGCTGAGGAATTAGGCGACGACATCCTCTTCCCCGAAGTTCGCCCTAATGCCTGTGGCATGCTTGTAGCCGCTGTATCTAACGTGCCCCTGCCTCACGAGCTCCTAGAAAGGATCCAGAGGGTGAAGGAGAAGCAACCGGAGATAAACGGCGTCCCCCTCCATTGGAATTTGGGCGAGAGCAACCACTTCATCGAGGTTCGACGGGTGGAGGATTCCCGCTGGGAAGGCGTAGGCAGCGGGGATCATGTGGTTCTCATCCATGCCTCCCCCGATGAGTTCAAGCGGGGACTCTACGACATCAAGGCCTGGCAGCAGCGCGGCGGGGCTTGGGAAGAGACGCCATTGGGCAAAATCTTCGTGTTAGAAGGGCCTTTGGCTCGTGAGTATTATGCTTTCTACAAACAGATGGAGCGATGGGGGCAGATTAAGCGGGAATTGGTAGCCAGGGAGCTCTTCGGCGAGATCAAGGTCATCAGCAACACCACCCACCAGGGGTTATTTGCCATCAACGTGATACGCTTGGGCCTCTACGATTCAACTGATGCCAGCACCAGTCCCAGCGGCGAGCCTATCTTCCCCATCGCCCTGCGTTGGGACCTCCCTGCCTATCTGGTGCGCGGCAGGCCTAACCTCAGCCGAAACCAGATCAAGCGCAAGAGGAAGGGGCTGGTCAAGAAGGGGTTCGTCCCTTTCCTGGAGCAAATCAACATTCTGCCTCACGGGGGCGGCTACGCCCTACCCAAGTACCTGGAGGACTGCGAAGTGATTCGACTAGAGGAGGCGCGCCTCTTCCAATTCGTCAAAGGTGACGGCCTATACCTTATGTCAGACCCCTCAGCTATGCCTTATAAGTATCGCGGGCTGAAGGTTTACCAGCGGATTATAGACCTGGAGCTGTGCGAACCAGTGGCCACCCTGCAACTGGTCTACACCCTCAAGAGCTGACGAATACTCTCTCCGAATCATATGAGAGCAAGCATAAGTGAAGGGGATGCAAAACTCCGTGAAACGAAACCTCTCCCCGAGTCATATGAGAGAAAGCAGAGATTGGAAGAACGCAGAACTCCGTGAGCAAATGGGGAGGCCCCTCGTTTAGAGAGACTTCTCGTTAACGGAGAGAGCATTCATCAAGTGAAGGTCAATTTGACACTCTCTTCTCTTTCTGGTATAATATATTGCTAAAAGCCAGAGCGGTTTAAAAACGCTCAAGCATCAGAAAGGATTGTTTTTAAAATGGAGAAAGCGAACTGCGAAGAGCCTCTTGGAGAGGAGCCTCCCCCTCCCGGCCAAAATCGCCCCTCGATTTGGCAAAGGGTGGGGGAGGCGGAATGGAACGATTGGCGCTGGCAATTGCGCCATCGCCTCACCACTATTGATGAGCTACGGCAGGTGCTGAAGCTCACCCCCGAAGAGGAACAAGGCATCCTGGCTCGCAAAAGGATGCGCTTCGCCATCACCCCCCACTTTGCCTCCCTGATGGATCCTAACGATCCCCAGTGCCCCATTCGTCGCCAGGTTGTGCCCACCATCCACGAATTGGAAGGTAGCGATCAAGACTTCATTGACCCCCTGAGGGAGGAGGCCCAATCGCCTGTGCCAGGCTTGGTCCACCGTTACCCCGATCGGGTGCTCCTCTTGGTCACCGATAGTTGCGCCAGCTACTGCCGCCACTGCACCCGCCGTCGTATGGTTGGCGAAAGGCTCGAGACCATGAGCCGCGAGCGATTGGACGAGGCCCTGGCTTATATCGCTCATACCCCGGCGGTGCGGGATGTCCTCGTCTCCGGCGGCGACCCCCTCCTCCTGCCCGACGATGTCATCGAATACATCCTAAAGGGGCTGAGGCGTATCCCCCACGTGGAGATCTTGCGCATTGGCACCCGCGTGCCCGTCTACCTCCCCCAGCGCATCACTCCGAAGCTGGTGGGGATGCTCAGGCGCTACCATCCCCTCTGGATCAACATCCACTTCAACCACCCAAAGGAGATCATCCCTGAGACTAGATGGTCCTGCGAGATGCTGGCCGACGCTGGCATCCCCCTGGGAAGCCAGACTGTGCTCCTGGCGGGGATCAATGACTGCCCGAACGTGATGAAGAAGCTCTTGCAGGAGCTCCTCAAGATCCGGGTGCGGCCATATTACATTTACCAGTGTGACCTGGTGAAGGGCACAGCCCACTTCAGGACCCCGGTCAGTGTGGGCCTGGAGATCATGGAGGCCCTGCGGGGCCATACCAGCGGCCTCGCTATCCCCACCTTCGTCGTAGACGCCCCCGGCGGTGGCGGCAAGGTGCCCATCATGCCTCAGTACCTCATCTCCCAGTCACCGGAGAAGGTGGTGGTGCGCAATTACCAAGGCCTGATCTGCGCCTACAACCAGCCAACAAACTACAAAGGCCACCGTGCCGAGGAATGCCCCTACTGCATCGCAGCTAGGGAGAGGAACGAGGGGGTGGCTCAGCTTCTGCAAAGCGAGGCTGTGATCCTGGCCCCTCCCGTGCCTGGACGGGGTGGAACGAGAGCCCTCTCCGAATCATATGTGAGCAAACATATACAGCGGACGGAGAGAGTTCCCGTTCGATAGCGATTAGGCTCATCTGATCAGCTGTCTCGCCGCTCACTTGTATAGAGTCTCTGAGAGATAAGGCGAGACATCATCGGTGGAGAAGGAGGTAGCCTATGGGCCTGATCGTGGCTCTCCTTTATAACCTGCGCAAGAACGCCCCCCATATCTCCGGCGCACCGGCTGACATCTGGGCCGACCTGGATTCCGAGCACACTGTGGAGGCCCTGGCCGAGGCCTTGCGGCAGGGTGGCCATGAGGTCATCCCCCTGGAGGGGGATCTGGAGCTATACGATAAGCTGCGGGAGCTGAAGCCAGACATCGCCTTTAACATCTGCGAGGGCCACCACGGCGACAGCCGTGAGGCCCAGGTGCCGGCGATCTTGGAGATGCTGCAGATTCCCTATACCGGCTCCAAGGTGCTGGCCCTGGCCTTGACCCTGGATAAGCCCATGACCAAGCGGGTTCTGGCCTATCACGGGCTTCCTACCCCCGCCTTCCGGGTCTTCCGCTCGCCCGACGAAGGGCTGGACCCCCGCCTCTCTTTCCCCCTCATCGTTAAACCCAGCCGGGAGGGGACGGGGATGGGCATCACGCGGGATTCCATCGTGCATGACGAAAGTGCCTTGAGGAAGCAGGTGGCGAGGGTCGTCGCCGCCTACCGCCAGCCAGCCCTGGTGGAGGAATTCGTGGATGGCCGGGAGGTTACGGTGGGGCTGTTGGGCAACGAGGAGTTGCACATCCTCCCCATCCTGGAGGTGGACCTCAGCCCTTGCCCGCCGGAGGAGGCTGGCATCTACACCTCGCGCATCAAGACGGAGCTCTACAACGTGCCCCGCTACCTCTCCCCGGCACCTTTGGAGGAGGGCAAAGCTGAGGAGCTGAAGCGCCTGGCGGTGGCCGCCTTCCGAGCCTTGGATTGCCTGGACATGTGTCGGGTGGATTTCCGCCTCGACCGGGAGGGTCAGCCCTGGATATTGGAAGTCAATCCTCTGCCGGGCCTGAGCCCGGGGGTAAGCGATCTGGTGATGATGGCCGAGGCCGAGGGGATGAGCCATACGGAGTTGGTCAACACCATCCTCAACCATGCCCGGCGGCGCTATGGATTATGAGCTCGGAGGTTAGGCCATGTTTACGATGGAGCCGGAGCTCAAAGGCTATCTTGAGCACAACACGTTGGGGCTGTACTTGCGGTGCACCGAGACAGCGGAGATCGAGGGCCTTGTCGTGGACGTGAAGAACATCCTCGACAGGCGTTTCTTCTGCGATGGCACCCGCTGTCTACAGCCATCAGAGGGGGGCGAGGTGAAGGGCGACTGCTGTCGAGGCCCTATCGTCCTCTTGACCGACCTGGAGAAGGAGCGGCTAGCTGCCCATCTGGAGGGGATAATGCCCCATATGGCGCCGAAAGCGCGAGCCTGGCTGGAGGCCTCCCTTCGGGCCTTCGGGCTGAGGCCCTCAAGGCCGAAGGCTAGAGCCCGTTCGGCTGAGCCTTCGGGCCTTCGGGCTGAGGCCCTCAAGGCCGAAGGCTTGAGGCCCTCAGGCCGAAGCCTCACGGCGAAGCCTCAGGGCAAAGCCTTGGCCAGGAGCAAGGGCGATAGGAG
>Ga0315314_1000827_pt1 | contig 30354 bp, 29 predicted proteins | sample TDP9_MG_FD_203631 | JGI IMG/M metagenome (GOLD analysis project Ga0315314, IMG submission 203631) | Freshwater sediment microbial communities from Lake Towuti, South Sulawesi, Indonesia - TDP9 | ecosystem: Environmental > Aquatic > Freshwater > Lake > Sediment | place: Indonesia: South Sulawesi... | reverse complement strand
GATTAGATGAGAGCGCTGGATCGAAAAAGGAATGCGAATGAGGCTGTGGAATGCCCAAGCTGGTAGTCAAGAACATTCGAAAAGTGTTCGGAACATTTGAAGCAGTCAAAGATGTTAGTTTTCAAGTTGAAGAGAAAGAGACCCTATGCCTCTTAGGTCCTTCAGGCTGTGGAAAGACAACTACGTTGAGAATTATCGCTGGGCTTGAAGTCCCAACCTCTGGCGAGGTATTCGTAGATGGAGTGCTCGTCAACGACGTACCGCCTCAGAAGAGGCAGATCGGGCTAGTCTTTCAAGATTACGCTATATTTCCGCATTTATCAGTCTTCGAGAACATCGCTTACGGCCTTAGGGTTAGAAAGATGCCTGAGGCTCAAATAGAGAGAAAGGTGCACGAGACTGCAGCGTTGGTCGATGTGGAGGGTATTCTCGATGTGCCCGGTAAGAAACTTGGTTTGAGTGAAATGCAGAGGGTAGCCGTAGGAAGAAGCATAACGCTCGATCCGAAGCTCCTGCTACTCGATGAACCTCTGAGCAATATAGATGCTAAAGCTCGAGAGAGGATGAGGGCTGAGTTAGGGAAACTGCAGAAAGAGATAGGCATAGCAACTGTGTATGTAACCCATGACCAACTTGAAGCCATGACGCTGGCTGATAGGATTGCGGTTATGAGAAACGGCTTAATAGAGCAGATAGGGACGACGAGTGAAATTTATGATAGTGCTAGGACGCTGTTTGTGGCCAATTTCATCGGAAGCCCTTCTATGAACCTAATCGATTGTGAACTCGTCTACAATGAAGAACGGGCAATTTTGAAATCTGAAGATTTCACCCTCGACATCACAGAATTCGCTGAAAGAATTAGAGATAAATCTAAGGGAAAAGAGCTGGTCTTAGGAATAAGACCTGAAAACGTATCGCTAGACATTGAGAAGCCCGATCCAAAGGCGATAGAGGCTGAAGTGCAGCTGGTGGAGCCCGTCGGAGCCAAATCGATATACCACCTTAAGATAAGCGGATTAACAGTTCTAGCTAAGGGCTACCCAATGCCTGAGGTTAATGTCAGCAGCAAGGTCTGGACGACGTTCAACAAGGATAAGCTTCACCTATTTGACAAGAAGACTGAGGAAGCGATTGCCTAATCAAGGAGCCTCGGAGAGATGGTAGGACTTCGGCTCGTGAATATCTCAAAGAAAGCTGGGAAGAGAGAGATATTGAAGAACACGAGCTTGGAGATTCTCGACAAGGAGCTGTTTGTCATCGCAGGACCTCCGGGGGCAGGTAAAACGACTCTACTGAAAATAATCGCTGGTTTAATCGCTCCTGATGAAGGGGAAGTCTACATAGGCGATCAAATGGTAAATTCGGTGCCGCCGGGTGACCGTGATGTTGGAATGGTATTTGAGGTCCCGCCTATCTACCCCAATAGAACCGGCTTCGAGAATATTGCCTTCCCTTTAGAAATAAGGAAGATGAATGCCGAAAGCATTAAGGAACGAGTTGAAGAAGTGGCTGGGCTCCTTCAAATAACGCATCTCTTGGATAGAAAACCTACCACTTACAGCGGAGGGGAACTCCAAAGGGTTGCCTTGGCTCGGGTCTTGGTAAGGAAACCTCGCCTCCTTCTGCTGGATGAACCTCTAAAGAACCTCGACGCGAAAATCAGAGAGAGAACTAGAGTCGAATTGAAGAGGCTTCAGAGAGAATTTGGAATAACAATGGTCTTCTCAACTCATGACCAACTTGAAGCAACAGCCGTTGGAGATAGAATAGCGGTCATCAATGAAGGGATTGTCGAACAGACCGGTGCCCCTGAAAAACTGTACAATTCCCCTAAGACGGTCTTTGCAGCCCGTTTCATAGGGAGCCCTACGATGAACTTTGCTGAATGCACCCTGAAACAGGTGGGCAAAAGGTCGGTTCTCGACGCTTCATACTTCAATATAGATGTGACGACCCGTGCGCACGCAATAGAGCGCGAAGCAATGACGTCGGAATTATTGCTAGGCTTAAGGCCGGAGGATATTACTCTACTCAACTCTCCTGCGAACAGTAAATGCTTTGAAGGGAAAGTTGAACTAGTACAGAATTTCGGAGATGAAAGAGTGGTCACTATTAGAGTTGGGAAGATCTCACTCAACAGCCTAACTGGAAAGGACCGTATCTTCACTTGCGGCCAGAAAGTCTACGTTAAGTTCAACGAAGAGAATGCACATGTCTTCTATAGGAAGACCGGCATTGCAGTAATGTAAAGTCTTATTAACCAACAGGTTTCAGACCTCAACCTTGAGGTGAATTGAAATATGAAGATCTTGGATGCGCATTCACATATAGGCAAGTGTAGAGTTTTCGACCTAGACGTGCCCGAGGAAGATTTGATCAAGAACATGGATGCAAAAGGGATAGACGCAGCTGTTGTTCAGCCTTTTCCAGGAGCTGACCCCCAACCCCCAGTGGATTTACATGATCGAATAGCAAAGTTAGCAAAGAAGCATCCGAGCAGAATCTTCGGCATGGCTAGCGTGAATCCCCATCTTCCTAAGGAAGTTTGGAGGAAGGAAGTAAACAGATGCATTAAAGACCTGAAATTCGTCGGCGTTAAACTTCACACCATAGGGCACGCAATCCTGCCAACCTCGGCGGACGGAATGATGATTTTTGAAACGGCTAACAGTCTCAATGTTCCAGTTATGGTTCACACAGGACTCGGAATACCTTTCGCCCTTCCAAGTATGGTCATCCCAGCTGCAAAGAAGTTTCCCAATTTGAAGATCATTCTGGGACACGCAGGCTTTAACATAGCCACTGGCGAGGCCGTCATTGTAGCTTCAGTCTTCAAGAATATCTATCTAGAATGCTCCTATTGCATAGGCGGAGACATCATTTGGGCTATGAATGAGCTCGGCGCAGACAGAGTGATGTTTGGAAGCGATGTTCCAAGCAACATGCAGACGGAGCTTGTCAAGATCAAGGAAGCAGGCGCTACTTCTGAACAACTGGAGTGGTATTTCAACAAGACAGCTTCCAGAGTCTTCAACATTAAGCTGTAATCATTGGATGCCTAGTACATTACGATAGATATCTAGAATACACTTCGCCGAATTCTACACCGGTTTCTCAGACGTCCAATAGGAGCGTGTCATTCAATCTGTTGAGCGCTGCTCTTAAATGCACTATCTCACAACTTGAAAATGGCGATTAGAAATGAAACTTACAACTTTCGCTGTAGATGAACATGATAGAATCGGCGCAGTTGAAGGTGAAACAATACTCGATCTGAATGCTGCTTACATTGCATATCTAGAATCTGAAGGTGTGTCAGAGGCTAAGGCAACAGCTAATGCTCGCCTTCCTACAAGGATGAGAGCTTTCATAGAGCTCGGAGACATAGCTTTAGGAGCCGCTAGGAAAGCCATGGACTTTCTCAGGAAAGAGAACTACTCTGTAGAAGGCGCGGTCTTCAATTTGGATGATGCGAAGTTCAGGGCGCCTATCCCAGACCCGCCGAAGATAGTGTGTACAGGTCTCAACTACGAAGATTACCGAGTGATACTTGGGCTTGAGTATCTACCTGTTCCCCAAATCTTCTTGAAGGCTCCATCTAGTGTTATCGGGCATTTACAGCCGATAATTATCCCTGAAGGATATGGCTCAGTCTTCCATGAGTATGAGTTCTCCTGTGTAATAGGAAAAAGATGTAAGGACGTACCGAAGAATGAGATTCATAATGTGATCTTCGGTTACACTATACTTGATGACGTCACGGCCCACGACATAGAACTGATCACTAGAGAATATCAACAATGGGCGAAATCGTTCGACACTTTTGCACCGATGGGCCCATGGATTGTGACCCCAGACGAAATGCCAAGAGATCTTTACAATCTGAAGATTCTTCGTCGAAGGAATGGAAAAGTGGAATTTGAATCCAACACTAAGAATATGAGATTTCATTTTGACGATATAATCTCCTTCGCAAGCACCTTCTGGACATTGGAGCCTGGGACAATCGTCACAACTGCAAGCCCTCCAGCGGGACCGATCGAGCCAGGGGATGTTGTAGAAGCGGAGGTGGAAGGTGTGGGAGTTCTTAGGAATCCTGTTACCTGTAGAAGAATTACAACAGAATATGCGAAAAGAATAGGCCTCATCTAGCTCGTTTACACTGCTTATCATTCAACCCGCTCGATACCCCAATGACCGACATTTGGCTCAGTCAGTCTTTCTCTCTCTGAATCTTCTCCATCTCGATACCGTATTTTCTCAGGCAGCGTAGTCAGAGCAAAGCTCCGGTCGACCAAAGTCTATCCGCCGGAGCCTATCGGAAACAATGTGATGAGGTCGTTGTTCGATACTTGGATGGCGAGGTCGTAGACGACCTTGCTGTTCAACGATATGAATATGCGTTTCTCATCAACTGCTCTCAGAATCTCTCCATCACCCTTGTCCAACATCGCCAAGATGTCTCTAACAGTTAGGTTTGAGGCGGCGATGACGGTCTCCTTCTCGCCAAGGTACTCAATTAACCACCCGCGAAAGCGTACCAACAAATTGTGCTACCACCCGTGTCAACGTCTCAGCCGACGGTCACCTTAGAGTTTATCGATTTACGATCTTGTCTACAAGGCCTCCGTGTACTAGAGATCAATCGATAAGGCCTTGAGCATCTCAGATTAGGTTCAGCTTCTCCAGCTCTCTCGATACATCGTCTAGACCGAGTTCCGCAAGTTTTTCTTTCGTTGGGCGTCCGGTAGCGCTGTTCCAACCCCTCAACACATAGTACTCGTCCATCAGCTTCATGAATTTTCCCCTGTCTAGGTTTTCGCGTTTGCCGGTTGGTCCGACAAAGTGTTCCGTCATTTCGAAATAGGGAATAACGGATTCATCCTCCTTTCTTGAACGGCCGTGACTTCTGACTTGGATAGCTCTCTCCAGATTGAATATTCGCTCGGCTGCTCTATCCAGATCGCTTTGAGTCAGATCCATCCCGGTAATGGCTGTGAACAGACGATGTTCAAAGGACGGCCCGTAGATCGTTCCTTTGGACGTGTTTATCTTGACGTAGTGGTCATCGCCGGAGAGGCTGTATATCCTCGGAAAAGCCCAGTCGCAGAGAGGCAGGGAATCCTTCAGAACGCTTCGGTGTTGATGCCATATAGCGGGCTGAGCCTTGTATTCGTAAGGTGTTTGTAGATTGACAGCCTTGTCAGACCCATAGACCTTGTCAGCTATTCGATAGATGTCATCCCACTTCAACACATTCGACCAGAGGCTCACTCCTGCTACGTATCCATGAGAGGAGCTGAAGGGGTCTCTCGTGTCGGTCGCCATCTGTATCGCGGCCACTATCCAAACAGGGAAGAATATCGGGTTTATACGGTCTCCTCTTCCATCCCAGTGTCCGGTGTAGCCGTACGGAGCCCAGAACTCAGAGGCTTCCTTCTTCCCGATCTTGAGGATATCGGCTGCCCTGAGACCTCCCTCAGCAAGCGCGTTTCCTAACCTCCCATCCCTGTAAGCGATCTTCTTGATCAAAGTAAACCAGAAGTCAGGGTTGTCTGGATCGATCTCCACTCCGTCCAGGTTTGATAGGGCACCTTTCTGCTTCATTGCTCTGAGCCAAGGAACCGTGCCGATTATCAATTCCCACTGGTTAATTCCGTACTTGTTCGATAGGATAGCTGCCTCAAAACCTGCCCTGAACCCTGGATTCCAGTCATAGAACGTTTTCGGTGCACCGGGAAAGACGGGTGCGATGCAGTGAAACTGACCGCTTAGAACGGTTGGCGAAACCACTCCTGGAACAGATTTGTAGTAGTGGTTAAGGGGGCATTGGACAAAGCAGGCGTGGCTACAGTTCTGAAGGCGTTGCCCGTAGAGAGCCGCATGTTCGGGGTTGAGCGAAGGTTTTATGGGTATATGTTCCGCTGTGAGCATCTCACCCTTCATCTTTAAACACAGCTCCATCAACTCATCGGGTCTTGCTATCTTTACATCGCCGGTCCCATGCACAGCTATCGCCTTAAGGTTCTTAGACCCCATAACCGCGCCGAAGCCTCCCTGACCTGCAGCGCTTTCTGTCTCCGTTAGGATCACAGCAATGCGGGCCAGCCTCTCCCCAGCTGGCCCAATGCACGCTACCTTAACATCTCTGCCGTGTTTGTTCCAGACCATTCTCTGCGTCGAATAGGTGTCCAGCCCCCACAGGTCCTTGGCGTCGTTCACTTCTACTTCGCCGTCATTGATGTAGATGTAAGCCGGGTTCTGCGCTTTTCCCTGAATGATTACGCCATCAAAGCCGGCGTACTTTAGCTCTGATCCCCACTGCCCACCCATGTTGGAACGTGTGAACCACGGGGTAGGGTATGCTTGAGGAGCGACCCCGCAGACCACGGTTCTCCCAGAGGCCGGAGCCGAAGTCCCGGTCAGTGGCCCTGTCATGAATATCAGGCGGTTTTCTGGCATGAACGGATCCACCACTGGATGAAGTTCATTCCAGGCTATTGCGGTGGCTATGCCTCTTCCACCGATGAATTTCTCGGCATACCTGCTTGCGTCTTCGACCTCTGTCTTGCCTGAGCTCAGATCAACTCTAAGGATCTTTCCTATCCATCCATACGTCATTTCGACATCACCTGTGGCTGATGTAGCCCAACGCGTTTTGCGGGCAAATCTCTACGCATGCCGGCCCACTTTCTCTCCTGTAGCATAGGTCACACTTTACGTAGACGTTCTCCTTGGGTCTATGCTTTATGATAAAACCTTCAACATTGAACGGGCAGGCTCGAAAGCAGTTCCCACATCCTATACATTCCTCCTCAACTATCACTCTTGCACCGGTTTTCTCGTCAACAACCATAGCCCCCTCCACCGGACATACCTGCATGCACTCCGGCCCTTGACACTGTCTACAAACCTCTATGGAGTTCACTCCTGAAAGAGCATCTCTCACTACGTGTATTCTTGACAAAGAGGGACTGTTCACCCCATCATGATACAGAGAGCAGATCAGTTCACAACTACCGCATCCAGTGCACTTCGCGTCGTCAACTGCGACCTCGAATCTTGACTGAGGAATGTCCCGTGCGACCATCGAGGCGATGGTAGCCTTCTCCAGCATAGGCTTAACACTTCTGTGGGAGTTCTGGCTGAGAAGAATCATTCATAGACACTTCTGACCGTGTTAATCCTTTGAGTGCATTTAAAAATGTTGTTTCACCCCAGATCTCAGTTGATCTAGGATCGGCCTGGAACATAATACTCTTTGAACTTCATTCTCGATCATCACGGGATTTGAGTTCCTTCTTGTTTGTCATCGATAGACTACTTTCTCCTTTCTTTTTGCTGCAAGAAATCTCTCTACTTCGTCGCGAGAGGGCATGTTCTCTATATCTCCTCTAACCATAACTACTAGCGCTCCCGCGACATTTGCAGTCTCCAGCGCCTTGTCAATGTCCTCCTTTTTCAGTATACTTGCTATGAATCCCGATGCAAAAGCGTCTCCTGCGCCGATTACGTCCTCCACAGGAACCTTGAATGCTGATTTCCTTACCACTTTCTCTTTCGTAGCGGCAACCGCGCCTTCTTCTCCCAGTTTGACGACGACGATGTTTGCACCCATTGCGAGGAGATCTCTGGCGATCTTTCTGGGATTTCTTTCTTCAATGAGTATTTCTGAATCTTCGGGATCTGTTAGAATTATGTCCGCTTTTTGGATCATCGGCAAGAGCGTTTCCCGAGCCTTATCTGCACCCCAGAGCTTCAATCTGATGTTCGTATCAATAGAAATCTTCACATTGTTCGCTTCAGCTATTTGAAGAGCTTTGTAAGTTGCTTCACGGCAACTTTCACTTAGGGCAGGGGTAATTCCGGTCACGTGGAAAAGTTTTGCTTCAGTTATGTATTTCGGATCAATATCATCGGGACCTAGCCTGCTCGCTGCTGATCCCTTTCTGTAATATATCACGCTACTCTTCTCTGGAATTGGGTAACCTCTCTGTATGAAGTATAATCCGGTCGGCGCTTCTCTATCGATAATAACTCTTGAGGCATCGACTCCTTCACTTCGGAGAACTCTCAGTATGTATTTGCCGAACTCATCATTTCCAACTCTAGTGATAAAGCCTGATGTCAGCCCCATTCGCGCAAGGCCAATCGCAAAATTTCCCTCAGCCCCAGCTGCATGCTTCTCGAAGTAATCGACATGCCTGATAGGCCCCGTCGTAACAGGGTTAAGTTGAATCATCATTTCGCCCATCGTAACTGCATCTAGCATCCCAAGTCACTCAACAACCGTTAATGATTCAGTTATTATAAGGGTTAATCCTCGCTCAGTTTATCCTATCGCAAGATTTTGAGGACATTCTTCCCAACGGGCATCTTCAGTATCCGCCCGACCGGTTCGCATTTGGTCCTCATCATAATAACGATAGGTCTACCGAGCTTCTTGCCACATAGTGATTCGAAATTGCTTTGTCCCTTGCTTATGATTACATCTGCTCTCTTGAGTTCTAACAGAAATTCAGGTGAGGCTTCATCGAAGCTTATGCCGAAAGCATTCGACCCGGTCGTAATTATCTTTTCCACATAGCGATGAATCCCAACTTGACGAGCGTCTTCGAGCGTGGCATCATTGGTTATAGGGGAATCTTTTACGACAAAAGTGATCTTGGCTCCCTTTGAGGATAAGTATTCGAGGAGAAATGTGTCAAGGGCTATCTCCCCTGCATTGTCGCCTATGAATACTATTCTCCTATTCTTTGAAATCAACTTGCGAAATGCTTCGAAGTCCCTTCTATTCAGTCCTTGTTTTAGAACTTGACGGTACACTTGAGGAAGAACGCCCAGATCGACCTCGTAGTTCCCCAATGTAAAATCAATGATGTTTCCAGCTACTGACGCTAGGATCGAGCGATAGAGCCTTTCTTTATCGGGTAGCTTCCTCAATCCATCTGCAATTGAATGCCCCAGTTTCAAAGCGATCTTGTTGCTTCTCTTCTTCGCCTCTTTGTAGGGGTCAGGATTTTTTGACATCTTGTAGATGATTCGGTAAATGTCAGTTGCTATCCTTGATGGTGCGAGGTCTTTCGCCATTCCTCTAGCCAAAATCGGTATAGCTTTGTCCATTATCTTCTTCTGCAGAACTGGATCCCTTGTTGCTAGCCTTATGGTTCTATAGACAGCCTCTAGCGTGCATGGCCCGCAGACCGCTTCAGGCATCGCCTTCAAGATCTGTTTCACTACATAAAAATGGGCGGTTTTGAATAGTCTTAGTACTTACTGGTCCTCTTCTCTAGTTCTTTGATCCGTTTTTCAAGAACTGCGACTCGAGCGTTCAGCTTCTCCTGCTCATTTCGCATCAAAGCGGCTTCCAGTTCAAGCCCTTTTCTTATTGCTTCACCCGGGTCGGGGCAGTGTCGCGGGCTAATGACTATGTGCCTTGTGTTTATCTTGTCAGGTTTAATCTCTTCAGCAATTCTCCGAGCATTTGATGGAGTGATGCCGCCGCCAACGGACACCACTAAGCCTGCCGACTGGGCTTTCTCAGTTATTTCCTTTGTCATCTTCATGACTTCAATGTCATCTACCGTCTTGCCAGCAGATTTTGATAGGTCACTGCGGCCTACAGTTATCTGCTGAAGTTCTCTAGCCTCAGGGGAACATAGAATCTGATCCAGATGCTGGTAGCCATATACAGTTTCAATATTTATGGCCTTGAGTAAGAATCTGAACTGCTCTTCTGTAGCTATTTCTCTCAGAGCTTCTATGAAATCCTTCAACCCGTAATGCGACTCGACCATTGGCGCTATGAGTCCGCTCACTCCAATCTCGAGCAGTCTTCTCATATCATTCCTAGCGTCAGGTCCGCCGATCTTAACTACTACAGGCATTATTCCTCGCGTTAACTTGTTGAGATAGTCTATGTATTCAAAGCTGCAGTCCTCAACTTCAGTACCTAGCTTCAACGCTATCATTCCATGCTTCTCCTTCATATCCTTGAACATAGTTCGTAGCTGCTTCTCGCTCTCTGACCAGTATTCCGGATACTCCTTCTCTTCCAGTCTGGTGGATTTCATTAATAATCACCTTACTAGTTTTCGCGTCTCCTCTTGCGCCGTTTTCGGCTATGTATCTTCAGAAATCATCTTTTTAAGTCTTCGCCAAAATCTGATTAGGTACTGTTAGTCTCATAGGGAACCGAGGAGAAATCAGTTGGCAAAGCGAATCGAAGGCATCGTGACAGCCTTAGTCACTCCTTTCAATCTTGAGGGAGAGCTTGACGAGAATGCGTTGGAGAGAATCGTTGAGTTCCAGATAACGAAAGGAGTTCATGGACTTTATCCTTGCGCAACCTTTGGAGAAGGCCCAACGATGCCGTTGGAGCAACGCAAAAGAGTTGCTGAAATCGTCATTCAGAAAAGTGGACGTCGTATCCCGGTTGTTGTTCAAGTTGGCGCAGCGGATGCGTCGGCGACTATTGAGCTTGCCAGACACGCTGAACATGCAGGCGCTGATGCTATTGCAGTTGTGACTCCATACTACTACAACCCGGATGAAAAAGCACTGGTAGAATATTACAGACAGGTTTCAGAGAATGTTGCAATACCCATTTTCATCTACAATATCCCATATCGAACAACTGTAAATATTACTCCAGATATCGCTTTGAAAATAGTTGCAGCAGCACCTCGAGTGCAAGGCATCAAAGATAGTAGTAGAGACTTCATGCAAGTTCTTGAATATATAGAGAAGTTTCCAAGAGAGTTCATAATCCTGAATGGCGCTGATGCATACATTCTCCCTGCGTTGATCATGGGTGCGGCTGGAGCGATGTCAGCTTATTCTAACGCCTTTCCTGAGCTATACGTCTCATTATACGATCTTTTCAAGAAGGGCGACTACAGTAAGGCACGTGAGGTTCAATTTAAGATAAACCTCACTCGTAGAATATTGCGATTACACGCCCAACCCTTCGTTCAGCCCGTAAAAGAAGCTATGAAGATGAGAGGCGTCCCTGGAGGATTCGTCAAGCGGCCGCTCAGACCCATGACTGAACAAGAGATCGATGATCTTCGATTCAGGCTGGAGAAACTTGACCTCCTATAATAGAAAGCTATAGAATTGCGGCCTTTTTTCTCTGCTTTCAACTTCGCACAATTTTCGTAGCTGAGAAGGTTCGGCGTAGAGCATATCGCACACTCATGATTTCTTGTATGCCTTTACGATAGATTGCATATAGTAGATCGGGATACTCAAAAGGATCAGCAGGCTTCCCCATATGATTGCCCACAGATCACTGTACGCTAGAAGGATTACGCAGAAGATTATTGCAGCAATCGCCATTATATTGCCGAACGGCGCTTTGAAGGCTGTCGACATCGAGGGTCTCTTCCGTAGTCTCACGTAGGCCAGAAATACGATCACGTAGATAATGAGCGTAATGTACGCAGTAAGATAAGCCAGTTTCTCGAATGTTCCTGATACAACGAGAATCGTTGAAAGTACAGCTTGGAAAAGGAGCGCTATGCTCGGCGTAGAGTATTTGGTATCTAGCGTCGCAAACAGCGATGGAATCGCTTGATCGTGACCCATCGCGTACGTTAGTCTTGAGAATGTAAAAATGCTGCAGTTTATGCACCCGAGAATTATTATCAGAGCGCCGATGTCTATCAGAAAACCGCCGAATTTCCCGAAGGCAAATTCAGCAGCCTCCGCTATCGGAGCCGATGAAGCGCCTAGTCGCTGCCATCCAATAGTGCCCAGTGAGGAAACGGATACAAGAATATAGATTGCGATAACGATGATCGTTCCGACAAGTATGCCAACTGGAATGTCTCTTCTAGGGTTCTTGAACTCCTCAGCTGGCAACGCAACAACTTCAAGACCCATGTAAGGGACGAACGTTAGAACTAGAACAGGCCCGAGGGCTAACCAACCGTAGGGTGCAAATGGAGTGAAGTTACTTGATCTTATAGACTGAAGACTGCCTAGGATGAATGTGAGAAGAATTGCTACAGTTCCTAACGCTAATAGGTTCAGTGCTGTCGCGCTCAATTTAACTCCTAAGTAGTTCAGAAGAGTGAAGAACAAAATGGCGGCTATAGCGATGAAGATTTGGAACTGTTGGCTACTGGGAAAAATGTAGCTTGAATAGAGCGCAAAGCCTACAGCGAGTAAGGAGATAACTGCCCATGAGACTACCGTTAGCGACCATCCCACGATGAGGCCAAGAGGCCTCCCAAATGCATCTCCTACGTATACGTATGGACCCCCTGCCTTCTCATACAGTCCTGCAAGTTCCGCGAAACATAGAGCCATCGGAACAGTCAAGGCTCCTGAGATTGCCCAACCGAGTATTGATAGCGGTCCAGCCTTAGCAGCCACTACCCCAGGCATGATGAATATTGTCGTTCCGACTATAGATGTGACAACAAGAGCGACGGCTTCTCGTAGGCCCAGTTCTCTCTTCAGTTCAGTCATCTCTCCTCACTCAAACATGCCCAGCCAATGAAATGCCCAGCAAACTGATCTATCGACCATGAGAGCGAGAGTTACTATGAATAACATTATGAATATTACGCTCTTTCAATTTTGAGATGAAAGAGAATTAAGGCAGCAGCGAAGACTAGTATCAATAGACTTAGTCCACAAACTTGGAGAGCCCAATGAACGACCTACGCAGAAAAGAGAGGGTTTCCGCTAAAGGTCTAAGGCAGATGACTCCTACTAAAAAGGAAAAACAACAGCCCAAACTAGAGGAATTCATGCGACGGCTATCCGCGGTTGGGCCCTCAGGGGAAAAGGTCACAATCATTGTCGACAGTAGGGAAGCCGGTTCACCGATTATTAGGGAGCTGTCGAAATTTGATGTCAAAATAGATCTTGAAACTCTGAAGATCGGCGACTTCATTCTATCAGACAGAGTTGCGGTCGAGAAGAAGACCACTGAAGATTTCACGTCGTCTATGATTGATGGTCGACTGTTTACTCAAGCTATGAACCTTAAGAGCGCGTACGAGATGCCGATTGTCCTTGTTGAAGGTGAGACTCTCTATAGTGCAAGGGAGGTGCGCCCTGAAGCGGTTATGGGCGCCCTTGTTAGCGTACTTATCGACTACGATGTCCCCATTATCTGGATGAGAACTCCACCTGAAACTGCGCTCTTCCTCTTCTCCATAGCAAGACGTGAACAATTGAAGGAAAGGCGTGAGCCCAAGATTAGAGCTGAGACAAAACCTGACACACTGAAGGAATCCCAAGAGTTTATTATCGCAGGGCTTCCTCACGTAGATAGAGTCTTAGCCAAGAGGTTGCTGAAGACTTTCGGCAGTGTCGAAAGAGTATTCAGTACTTCTGAGGAAGAATTGCAGAAAGTGGAAGGCATAGGAAAAAAGATTTCGGAGAAGATCAGGAAGATAGTCTCTTCCAAATATGAAGGAACATCATGAAGAGCTTTCTTTCAATCTCCGAATCCTTTCGAGTGCTGCCAGCCATCCGGAGAGAGCATTCCCAAGCTGAATCAGTTTCTCAGGGTCCGCCTCTCTTTTTATGCTTTCATCTGTCTCTTTGATTTTCGTCAGGATAGTCTGCTCTGTATTGGCTAGCACATGTTCAGCAGCTATTTTGCTCTCATCTTCAGTAGATTTGACTATGACAACAGGTCTATTACATTTGGGGCAGAAGATTTCTTCCCCCATTTTGAACAAGGGCGTTCCGCACTCTGGACAAATATCTGAGAGCATAGCTGCCCCAGACTTCAAAAGCTCAGCCATTCTCTTAACTTCCGCACACATCTTCCTCGTCCCCGTCTATCAGGAAAGGATTTTAGTCGGCTCTATAAATTGTTGATTCATTAATGGTTATTAAGATGAGGGGTGCATCACCACGTCCGCCCGTGCCAAGAGAAAAGAAGAGTACGAGTCGAGAATTAAGCAAGCCATGGGCATTCTCAATGAAGTATCTCAAGATACAACGACGCCTAGAAACATTAGACGCGCTGCCAAGGATACGATGGATGCGCTCCAAGTTGCTGACCATAGCTTGGGTGTAAGAGCATCGAACGCCATAACTATACTAGATGATATATCTCAAGACCCAAACATGCCACCCTACACGCGAGTGAAGCTCTGGAATGTTGCAAGCATCTTGGAGGCAATCAAGGACTAGGACGCCTCTATGTCCGTTAACGTTAGAGGCATCTATTCAACTGCCCTAAGCAAGCTGTTACTGGACAGTGGGTTCGACCTCTCAATCTTCTAGGGCAGAAAACAGTTTTGAATGGCGCTAACATATATTTTATGCGCGTTTGAATGAAAAGACTGAGTTTACCTAACTAATGGTTGATGACGGAGCATGGTTCTAAGGGCATATGTTTTAGTTAAGGTTGATGTTGGAAAGGATAGGGAGGTTTTTGCCGAGATTCAGAATCTTCAGAGGATCTATAAGGTTAGGGAGGTTGCAAGCGTCTTCGGGGTCTACGATTTGGTCGTGAAGGTTGAGGCTGAAGCTCACAAAGACTTGGAGACCGTCGTATTCGATGCACTCCGCCAGATACCTGGAGTGAGAGAGACCGTCACCCTAGTCGTCGTAAGATCATCTGAAGAATGAAATGTGCGCATCTCGAGCTATTGGTTCAAAAACTGCTACATTCAAAATCCAGAATTCTCAGGAAGACTCGCATGGCTCAGTATCCTCGCCAACTGGAAAAGCAAGTTACACTGAAAGATTGCTCCAAAGTATTCGTACGCCCGATAAGACGTGGTCATGAAACTTTGATGCGTGAGCTTTTTCACTCATTTTCTAAAGAAACAATCTACCATAGATTCTTCGCCATGATCGCAGATATGTCGCTTGAACAGTTGAAATATTATGTCAATGTTGACTATGAAGAGAGAATGGCCATAGTTAGTGTGATCAAAGTTGAAGATAGAGAAAAGATCATCGCTGTAGCGAGATACGATCTTGACCGTCCGACAAATATGGCTGAGGTGGCTGTCGTGGTAGAAGATGAATGGCAGAATGAGGGTCTAGGAAGCTTCCTGCTTAAATACCTGGCTCAGATTGCTAGAAGTCGTGGCATCTTAGGATTCACAGCGGAAGTTATGCCTGATAACTTTTGCATGCTACATCTATTAAACAAGACCTCTGGAACGATAAAGAAGGCTTTCGTCGACGGAAGTATTCGAGTTGTATTGAAATTCACAAACGAAGCGTTAAATTGCTAGAATTACAGAGGATCATTGTGTTTTGCGCATTTTCTTCAACTCTTCGTAAGCCCTTCTCACTTCTTCAACCGATGCTTCGTCTTCCAATGTTGTCAAATCTCCTGGCGGCTTATCAGCGGCTACGGCTTTCAAGACTCGCCTCATAATCTTACCACTTCTAGTTTTCGGCAGCTTCGCTACAAAGTATATCTCGTCGGGAGTTGCTACTGGACCGATGAACTTCCTCATATGCTCTTTCAGTTCTGATGCCAATTTCTCGGAAGGCTCATAGCTTTGGCGTAGTATAGCGAAGATGACGATGCTCTCTCCCTTTAACGGATCTGGTTTCCCGATTACAGCTGCTTCAGCTAAAGCTGGGTACGATACAGCGGCGCTTTCAAGTTCTGCCGCTCCGAGTCTATGTCCCGCGACTTTCAGAACATCGTCTGCTCTCCCAAGAATCCAGAGATAGCCTTCATGATCTCTAATGGCGTAGTCTCCGGTGAAGTAAGCGCCCAAGAATCTTGACCAATAAATCTGCGTGTACCTTTCAGGGTCGCCGTAGATAGTCATCATCATTCCAGGCCAAGGTCTCTTAATGACCAAGTATCCTCTAACCCCTTGAGTAACAGCGCTTCCGTTCTCATCGACGACATCAACATCAATGCCTGGAAGTGGCAAAGTCGCTGATCCAGGTTTAAGTGGAACAAGTTCTATTCCAGGAGCTGGCGAGATCATTATTCCACCCGTCTCTGTCTGCCACCATGTATCAACTATGGGGCATCTTCCTCCGCCTATGTGCTCGAAGTACCAAGTCCATGCTTCAGGGTTTATCGGTTCACCGACGCTCCCCAAAACTTTCAGACTGCTGAGGTCATGTTTCTTAGGCCACTCATCCCCGTATTTCATGAACAGTCTAACTGCGGTCGGCGATGTGTAGAGCGTTGTAACTCTATACCGTTCGACTATCTCCCACCATCTCGCTGGTGTCGGATAGTCTGGAGCGCCTTCATACATGACTATAGAGGCTCCGTGGCTCAATGGAGCGTAGACTATAGAGCTATGCCCCGTTACCCAGCCTACGTCAGCTGTGCACCAGTAGACGGTATCCTCCTGTATGTTGAAGACCCACTTGTACACTGAATGGTTAAAGGCCATGTATCCTCCGGTGCTATGAACAATACCTTTCGGCTTCCCTGTCGTCCCAGACGTGTAAAGTATGTATAGAGGATGCGTGGACTCTACTGGCTCAGGCTTGACGTATAGTCTAGCGTTCTTGAGTAGGTCTTGAAGCCAGAAATCTCTTCCTTCCTTCATCTCAACTTCTACACCGGCTCGCCTCGCTACTATGACTTTTTCCACAGACGGCGTTTTGGCTAGGGTTTCATCCACTATATTCTTCAGTTGGATGACCTTGCCTCTCCTAAAGCTTCCATCAGCCGTGACGAGAACCTTGGCTTGAGTATCATTAATTCTATCTGCGAGAGCACCAGCACTGAATCCTGAGAAGACGACCGTGTGAGGAGCCCCTAACCTTGCGCATCCCAACATCGATATCGGCAACTCAGGCGTCATCGGAAGATAAAGAGCCACTCTATCCCCCTTTTCGACACCGAGATTCTGGAGAACTGAAGCGAACCTACTAACCTCTCTATAGAGATCCGAGTAGCTCAAAGTCTTGGTATCGCCAGGCTCACCCTCCCAATACAACGCAACCTTATTGTGACGCCAAGTCTTAACGTGAACATCGATACAAAGATGAGATGCATTCAGTTGCCCGCCTACAAACCACTTTGCGAAAGGAGGATCCCATTGCAAAACTTTGTCCCATGTCTTGAACCATGATAGTCTTCTAGCCTCTTCGTCCCAGAACGCTTCGATATCTGCAAGAGACTTGCTGTATATATCCAGATACCTCTTGATCGGCCAAAATTTGGACTCGAAAGGAAGTGAAGCGTGTTCATCGTAAACTTCCGAGTCTTTCAAATTTCCTTCTTTCGTGACGTCCATATCTATCCCGCTCTTCACTCTTTGCCCAATGAAACTTCATTCAATCTATCAATGAATTCAGTCGCGCTAGTCGTGACAGACGACGATAACTCGTGCATATTCACTCTGCACACCTACCAGTCTTCTCCACTTTACAGTATTTCTTGATGTGTATCTCAGCCAAATCGAGTATGGGAACCACGGTCTCTCTATTCAGAGAATACATTCGCTTTTTGCCTTCTCTTCTCTCAAAGACGAAACCGCAATCTCGTAACCGCTTCAACTGATGTGAGACGTTCGTTCTCTCCACAGCTATAGCCTTTGAGATATCCCCCACTGACTTCGGTCTATCCCTTAAGGTTAGGACAAGATCTAGCCTACTCTTAGTAGCCAAAGTATCGAAAAAGGCACTGCAGAACCGGCCTTTCATATGAATCCATATTCACACAATCGCCCGGTCCTATAAACCTTTGCCGCCTCAAACCGATGTCCGATCGCGGATAGCTATCAACGCAAACTGCCTATTGAATAATAGAAAAGTGATAGTAAACCCATCGACTTCAAAATACGAATAAGAGTCAAGATTATTGGAACGTTAGAGATTTACCCTCCCACCGAAAAAGCCTATCTCATTCCATGCGAGAAGTTGTTTGTGAACGCCAGTTTCGCCAGAGTGAGGAGTGGTGCATGAAGAAGATTCTAGTAGCTTTGGGTGGCAATGCAATTCTGAGGCACAAAGAGAAAGGAACTGCTGAGGAACAGTTTGAAAACATCAAGAGGACTTGTAGACACATGGTGAGGATACTTAAAGACGGTTACCGAATTGCGATAACACATGGTAACGGCCCTCAAGTCGGAGATATACTTCTCAGGAACGAGAAATGTAGAGACATCTTACCGCCGATGCCGCTGGATGTGTGCGGGGCCGAGAGCCAGGGCATGATCGGCTACATGCTACAGCAGTCGATGAGAAATGAGATGCATAAAGCGGGTCTAGAGTTCCCTGTCGTTACTTTGGTTACACAAGTAGTGGTAGATAAGAACGACATGGCCTTCAAGAAGCCTACAAAGCCTATCGGACCCTTCTATACGGCTCTCGAAGCTGAAAGGCTAAGAAGAGAAAAGAATTGGACCGTTGTTGATGACGGGATGAGAGGTTATAGACGTGTTGTTCCTTCGCCTCAGCCTAAGGCTATAGTTGAAAGGGATTCTATTAAGACGCTATTCGGAACCGGCACTGTTGTGATTGCTTCGGGTGGAGGAGGGGTTCCGGTGATAGCTAGAGAGGATTGGGGTCTAGAAGGTGTTGAAGCGGTGGTAGACAAGGATTTGACTGCAGAGTTATTCGCTAGAGAGATTGGTGCTGAGATTCTTCTAATGCTCACGGACGTTGGAAAGGTCGCTATCAACTTCGGAAGGCCAGGCCAGAAAGACTTAGATGATATGACTGTCGCTGAAGCGGCAAGATATCTTGCGGAAGGACAGTTCCCGCTTGGAAGTATGGGACCAAAGATTGAAGCAGCGATGAGGTTCATCAAGGGTGGAGGCGAAAAAGCGATAGTCACCTCACTAGAATCTGCGAGACAGGCTTTGGCCGGGAAAGCTGGAACACTAATACACTAGGACTAACTCTGTCGACCGATTTCAAATTCATTGAGATGATGCAGTGCTGATTCTAGAGATCTCGTTGACTAGCCCTTGTATACGATCGTAAACTTGCCTATAGATACCGTAAAACTCGTTGTATCGGTCATGCGCACTCAAGTTATGATTCGTTTTTTTGCCCACTTTGACTGATTTCTCCGCGGCTTCGAGGACAGTGCGATACCGCCCGATAGCTACCGCTCCCAGCATATATGCGCCGAAAGCTCCCGCCTCGGTCACTTCAGGTATCTCCCCTTTTACACCTAAAACATCGATGAAGATCTGAGTCCAAAGAGGGCTCCTAGCTCCTCCTCCCATAAATCTGACCGTGTCTATCTTAGTCTTGGAAACCCTCTCGGCTTCTTCAGCCATTCTTCGGTATTCGTATGCTATTCCCTCTAGTATTGCTCTGATGAAATGCTTCTTAGTGTGTTCCAATCTCAATCCGACAAGTACGCCTCTGTCCTCAGCATTCCAATACGGAAAGAGCGATCCAGCGAAGTAGGGAATCAACATTAAGCCATTCGACCCGGGCTCAACACTCGCGGCTTCTTGATCGAGAACCTTGTAAGGATCTTCATTCAAATCTCTTGCCACTTGAGATTCCATTTGTCCGAATTGATCTCTAAACCAGCGATAGATTATACCGCTAGTTCCTATTCCTCCTTCAGAGAGGTATGCGTGAGGCATAACGTGAACTTGAGCTTGCAAAGACATCTTCGGGTCAAAAGGTATCCTCTCTGAGAAGGCCTCAATATTCGTGCAAGTTCCGAGGATGCATGAGACTCTTCTGGGTTTCACTATGCCGATTCCAAGCGCGGAGCATTGCTGGTCCCCTCCAGCGTAGATTATGGAGACGCGTTTGTTGACCCCTGTCTTCTTGCATGCTTCTTCAGTGATTGTACCTACAAGTGTTCCAGGTTTAACAAATTCTAACATCTTTTCCCTGTCTAACCGAAATTCTCGAAGAAGCTCATTCGACCAGTCAAGCTTGCGTATGTCAAAAAGCATCGTTCTATTAGCGTTCGAGTAGTCTGTCACCAATTGGTTGCTCAGCTTCCAGACTATGAAGTCTACCACTCCAATAAACTTCCAAGCTTTCTTGTAGATCTCGGGCTCGTTTCTCTTTGTCCAAACAATTTTTGAAGCCGACGGCATAGTATTCACAGGTAGGCCAGTAATCTTATAGACCGTCTCCGCCCCAACTGTTCTACGTATGGTTTTGCAGACCTCCCAACCTCTAGTATCTTGCCAAGACATTGCCAAGCGCAGGGGCTTCCCTTCTCTGTCCACGGGGCAGACCGTCTCTCTCTGCCCTGTCACCGATATGCATGCGATTTCCTTTGAGGAGATCTTCGCCGCTCCTATTGAATCATGGATTGCAGCTGCTGTTTTGATCCATATCTCGTCGAAATCCTGTTCAAACCAGCCCTCTTTGGGAAACGACATCCCGAGTTCTCTTACACCTTCTCCAAGCGCCTTCCCGTCTCTATTGAAGACTATGGCTTTAGTCTCCAGTGTTCCAACATCGAGACCAACTACATGCTCTTTCATGGGCATAATCCTCCAACAATAGCTCGCCATTTCCTCCTTTGAGGTGATGCCACTACATATAAAAGGTGTAAACATCCGCAGGCCTTTGGAGAGTTCTAAGACGCTAGCTCAACACTATTTACTATCAAGTATTTCGAAGATACGTGCGCAAGACTGAGTTTGTTCCTCAGAAGTCTTCCGTCTACCTTTCTCTCCTTCGTCCAGCCAGATATCGCATACATCGCCATCTCTCGCGATCTTGCCAACCAATTTCTCAACTCTATGTTGAGAGATGATGCGAGTTATGTCCCAATCTAAACTGATCTCCTTGTTTTTCTCTGCCAAAAGCTCATATGATTCTTCTGGGTCTTTAACCGCTATGATTTCAGAACCTAGAACGTGAAGACTGACTTTGGCCAAGTTGTTTTCTTTGTCAAAAGAGTATAGATGAAATTTCTTGATGTCTCCTTTCGGAACCACTATATCCGTTCGTTTCAAAGAGTTGAACTTCTGAATGATCAGGTGGACTTCACTCCCTTGTTTGAGTTTGAAGTATATCCAGTTGTACGGACGTACGAGGCAGAATAACACCATCTCGTCATAGCTCATATCTGAGTGGGCGTCGAGGATGACTATTGGCAGATCGGATAGAACCAGAGCGTAATGATGACGCCATCTATTGCCGCCTAACAGTAGGGTGTTAGGAGGGATTTTCTGCGCTGTTCCTTGCTTAATTCCCAGTTGTTTCCTCAAGAATGATTTCCACTCGTAGAAGACAGGGTTATGCAATTTATGAAATTTCAGTGGAACTTTGTAGTCTTCAGAGATCCTCTTGGCGATTCTTTCTGTATACACATTGGCGTAAAGGATTTGTTGTATGGGCACGATGAATCCTCGCTTTAGATTTTCGAATAGTACGATTTCATTGCTATGAGATGATTGTACCTCTATCTTTCATAAAAAATGGATGAGTAGGGATGAATGCAATGATGTGTGCGCTACGTTGACTTGCGCAAATATCTTGCCTTACGTCAAGACCTCGCCTGTCACGACTAGATCGCGTTTACGACGCAGTCAGCGTTTAGGCGACTGTCTACTCCATTCTGACTTGAACTTTTATTGTTTCGTCCTTGTTTCTCGCTGCTTCGAACGCTTCTTCCACTCTATTGAAATCGAACGTCTTGGAGATCAGTGGCATCAATCGGACTGCCTTTTTACTGGCTAGCGCAATTGCACCTTTGAATATTCTAGGATACAGTCGTGCTCCCTTGACTTCTACCTCGTTCTCAGCTAGTTTTCCGATTTCAGTTGAAATTTCGGATTGGGCGAAAGCGCCTACCACGACTATTGTTCCGCCTGGGCTTACAATCTTGAACGCTTCTTGGATAGTCGCTGGTGCACCTACGGCTTCGATTACGACGTCGACTTTTTCACCTCCTGTCAATCTATGTATCTCTTCAACAGCGTTTTGCTTGTGAGTGTTTATACATGCGGTAGCCCCCAGCTCCTTTGCGACTTCAAGTCTGATGTCGTGATGGTCTGTCATATAGACCTCTGCAGCGCCTAGTGCAAGTGCCGCTTCCAATGTGAGGAGTCCTATTGGCCCGCCTCCTAGAACGGTCACTCTGTCACCCGGGTTCACTCCCGCTCGTTGGACAGCGTATAGGCCAACTGCCAATGGCTCTATCATCGCTCCTTCTTCAAAGGACATTTGCTCAGGAATTGGATATACGAAGTCCGAGGGCGCAACAGTATACTCACGTAAAGCTCCGTGAACATTTGGAACGCCGCAGAAGACTAGATTTGGACAAAGGTTGTATCTTCCTTTTCTGCAATACTCACACCGGTAGCAAGGAAAGCCCGGCTCAACAACAACTCTATCTCCTTTTGACAGATTCTTAACTGCATCGCCAGTGTCTGCTACAATTCCTGAAAACTCGTGGCCAAGCACAAGTGGCGTAGTCACAACGTATGATCCGGAACGACCAGTTTCATAGAAGTGTAAGTCTGAGCCGCATACACCTACACGCCGAACCCTTAACAATACCTCGCTGTCACCCATTGTTGGGATATCCTGTTCTTCAATCCTGAGATCTTTAGGACCATAAAGCAGTGCCGCTTTCATCGAGCGTTTCTCCTTAAATTGAGTTCTTTATCATTCTTAAAAGAATAACGCGCCTCGGCATAGCTCGGAACGATCTTCACGAGCTAGCCTTCAAGGATTCTATGGGTGTCTATCGATACCTATCCGTCTATTTTCTGAACACCGAAAAAACTTAATAGTGCCATTGCGTGATCGTTAGAGCTAGGGAAAATTGCTATGTCTGAACAGAAAGTTTCTAGACGTGGCTATGTGAAGTACGTTGGCGGTATCGTCGTCGTCGCGGTTGTTGCTGCTGCCGGCTACGGCATCTATGAAGCGACCAAGCCTCCTCCGACAACACCAACACCTACGCCTACACCGACCCCAACGCCCACTCCAACCCCAACTCCTACACCAACAAAACCTTACGAGGGAGTGGGGATCGTAGCAACGGGAATCGTAGGGTTCCCAGAGATCCCAGCACTCAAGCAATTGTTACCAGAGTTTAAAGCAGCAACAGGGATAGAAGTAACATACAATGAGCAGGCATACGCAACCGTGCTCGAGAAAAATATCGTAGACCTCGCTGCCGGGAAAGGCGTCTATGACGCTGTACACGTTGAGACTATATGGTTGGGAGACTATTTCCCCTATTTGTATCCGATGAATGAATTCATTGACAACCCTCAACTATTCGACAAAAAGGCATTTGATCTCGACGACATCTATCCTAGGACTCTGGAAGCTGTCACAAGGGACGGAAAACTCTACGGGTTCCCTTATGTAGTAGGCTGCCCACTGATGTGGTACAGAAAGGATCTACTAGACGCTGAAGGGATAACTCCGCCGAAGAATGTTGAGGAATACTACGAAGCTGCGAAGGCATTGACCAAGAAGAAAGCTGATGGGACTATATCACAATATGGTACATGCGTGTCTGCAAGCCGTACAGGTCTGCTTGACGAATGGATCAGCTTCTGGACAGATTACTTAGTGTTGAATGGCAAGAAGATTCCGGCGAAAACCGTATGTCACGAGGACTGGACACCTGCCTTTAACAACGAAGAGGGACGAATGGCGCTAGAACTATACTACAAATTGTTCAAAGAAACCGCGCCGCCCGAAAGCATTAACTATGAATTCGGCGAGGCAATTGGAGCCATGGCCTCCGGCTTAGTCGCTATGCAATGGAATTGGCCAAACGCCGCTCACTTACTAGACGATCCGGAGTTCTCGAAGGTAGTAGGTAAATGCGGTGCAGAGCATACTTGGCCAGGACGTCTAGGTGTCAATACGTACAGTATTGCCAAAGATTCGAAGAAAAAGGAGGCTGCATTTCTCTACGCCGCATGGGCTACAAATAAGGAAACAACAAAGAAGATAATACGAATCGGAGCAAATGTCCCGGCTAGAATAAGCGCATTGACTGATCCAGAACTCGTGAAGATCCGTTGGCACTTCCCGGCGCTGTACAAATCATTCGAAACAGGCGTCATATACCCGCCTGTACCTGAATGGTCCGAGATAGATGATGCCATGGCTATAAACTTCGTTAAGGTGCTTACTAAGGAGTTGACTGTGCAACAAGCGCTCGACTCGGCAGAGAAGGACGTAGTGAAGGTACTGAAAGAAGCCGGATACCTGTAAACCCCCCTTCTTTTTTTAAGGAAAAGAGAGATGTCAGTCGATTGAATAGTCCTAAAAAAAAAGAATAGAATATTCAAAATATGCTTTGTTAATGCCCACCCTAGTTATTATGCTTGCAGTGACTATCTACCCATTTCTTTTCAGCTTATATCTGAGTTTTCATAAGTGGGATCTATCTGCTGGCATGGCAGCCCCAATAGAATTTGTCGGTTTCAAGAATTACTTGAGCGTATTAACAGATCCGGCATTCTGGAAAATCATGCAGAACACGGTGTTTTTTGTTACAGTTGCGGTGGGGTTAGAATTTTCAATTGGACTCGGATTAGCCTTATTACTAGACAGGGATATCCCTGGAATACGTGTCTATAGATTGTTATGCGCCCTACCAGTCATGATGACCCCGATTTTGATGGGTATCCTCTGGACCTACATGTACAAAGAAGATTTTGGCATCATAAACTACTTCTTGAGTCTCGTTGGTGTAGGAAAGGTAGCTTGGCAAGGTGATCCTACGATCGCGATGTTTGCTTGTATATTTGTTGATGTTTGGCAATGGACTCCCTTCATGATGCTAGTGATATTAGCAGGTCTGAAGAGCCTTCCAGCCGCTCCATTTGAAGCGGCATCAATTGACGGCGCAAATCGCTGGCAGATTTTTAGAAAGTTAACGTTACCTTTTTTGAAGCCCGTAATAGCTGTTTCGCTTGCTATTAGAATAATGGATGCCTTTAGGGTATTCGACGTTATATGGCAACTTACTCAAGGTGGTCCAGGACAAGCAACAGAGACGATTGCGATCTATATCTATCGCCAGTCCTTTAGATATTTTCACATGGGATTAGGCGCCGCAGCATCGTATATTGCATTAATCGTCGTAGCAATAGTGTGCACTATAATCATTAGGTCGTTGCATGAGGTGATAGAAATCTAATGGCTCATCCTAAACTGATTAAAAATAGAATCAAAAAACTAGCTATTTACGCTATTTTGACCTTTATTACCGCTATAATACTTTTTCCGATATTCTGGATGATTACAACCTCATTTAAAAGGGCAAGAGATTTCTTGGCTATTCCTCCTCAATGGATCTTTGAACCCACCGTAGTACATTATGAAGAGATTAGTGTAGCTCGACCTTTCGTAACGGGTTACATGGTAAACAGTTTGATCATCGCCCTTGGCACGACAGCGGTCTGCATCATATTGGGTTCTTTAGCTGCTTACAGTATAGCTCGATTTGAAATTAAAGGAAAGGAGAATCTGGCATTTTGGGTTTTTTCGCAAAGGATGATCCCCGCGCCGGCGGTAGCTCTTCCATTGTACATACTGATGCGGGAATTTGGACTATTAGACACATATTTCGGATTGATTCTAATGTATATTACGTTCAATCTTCCGTTTTCCATTTGGATCTTAAGAGGATTCTATTCCGAAATACCTCGGGAGCTGGATGAAGCTGCGACTATAGATGGTTGTAGTCGTCTAGGTGCGTTCTTTAGAGTTGTCTTACCTCTTTCGGCACCAGCATTGGTGGTTACAGCCATATTTTGTATAGTATTTTCATGGAATGAGTTTATGTTCGCCCTTGTAACTACTGCTTCCCAGTCTAAAACCCTTCCCGTGGCTGTTCAAGAATTCAGAGGGTGGCACGAAACTGAATGGGGAGAGGTATGTGCTGCTGGAGGGGTGACTATACTCCCCATCCTCTTCATAGCTATCCTTTTCGAGAGGTATCTAGTAAGAGGACTTACTCTAGGTGCTGTCAAGGGGTAGCAGCCTAACCTAGTGTTAGCATATGGTGTCATAGATATGACTCTTGGAGACGAATTCATTCGTGCTATCTATGGGGAAGAGGTACACACCGTTCCGCTTTACGAAGGGTGGATAAATAATCCAGTGGTAGAGCAGGTTACGGGACAGAAACCGAAGGATATCTTTGACACCATGAGATTTTACAAGATGCTCGGCCTCGGAGGTTTCCCTGTCTGGGATTCGCTGCCATCAGAGACAGCGATCGCGGAGAAAGGAATGGTGATCGATGAGTGGGGAAGAAAGTGGCGTTTCTCCCCGGAAGGCTTAGGATTCTGGGCAGGTACGACCATAAACGCTCCTGAAGACCTTGAACATTTTACGCCTCCAGACCCGCTCTCTCCAGAACGCATAAAGCTCTTTGAGAACGCTGTGAAAGAAGCGAACGGTCAAATAGCTGTCGTGGCAGGTCTTCACGAAGCATTCGAAATACCTTCCTTGATGATAGGACAAGACAAGTTCCTGTTGTATCTCTACAAGAACCCAAGCTTCGCTCAAAAGCTGATAGATCTTTCAGTAAAGTATAACACTGAAATTGCGAAGGCAGCAATCGATGCCGGAGTTGATGTGGTAGTGTCGGGAGATGATTACGCCTTCAAGGACGGCCCATATGTATCCCCAAAACTCTTCGAAAGATTCTTTCTACCTCACATCAAGAACATGGCGAATCTTGTGAAAAGGAGAAGTACGCCCTTCGTGAAACATTGTGATGGAAACATATGGCAGCTACTTGACTATTTCGTAAGCTGTGGAGTTAATGGGGTGCACGCATTAGAGCCTCAAGCAGGCATGGACATAGTGAGGGTCAAGCAGGAATATGGCGACAAGATATGCCTTATGGGAAACATTGATTGCACATCATTATTGCCGCATGGAAGTGTGGATGAGGTTGTGCGGGAAGTCAGAAGATGCATAGATTCTGCGGCACCAGGGGGCGGATACATAATGGGATCGAGCAACTCTATCCATAATTCGGTCAAAGTCGAAAACTTCTTGGCGATGGTGAACGAGACGAAGCGATACGGGAAATATTCGACCATCGGCCAATAGAGAACTGGTATTGGCGCAAACAGCGTAGTTTTTGTTTTAAAAAGGATATTTGAAGTTGCCAACGGCGACTGGAAGAAAGGGCAAATCTAAGCTGACTATAAATCCAAATCATGATGGTACTACATGAGTAGACTACAGAACTGCTCTTGAGCTCACTGGTTTTCTAGACTACAATCTTCTCGATATCTAGCAGATCGCAGAGTGCCGATATCTCCTCCTTGACATCCGCGTACGCTAGCAGCATATGATGTTCAAAGCCTTCTTTAACCCAAGTATCAATCAAAGTCTTTAGCGGCGCGTCGAATTTCACATATGCTCTCGTGGTTCCTCCAGATGGAGGCTTTGGAGATCTCATAACTTCTCCGGAAGTAACAATCGCCTTTATCTTGTCATCAATAGGACGCCCAGATATCTTCGCAATCGTCACTCTGCCGGGCTTGAGTTCCAGTTGAACATTGACCCCACCCTTCTTACCCCTGAACCATTCTACGAAGCCAGTGTTGGCCAGGGTTATCTCTTTAGGAGAACGAGCTAAGTCGAAAGGAGCCTCACAATTGTGTAGCAATAGAGCACTATTCTTCTCTAGATCCACAGATTCAAATTCGCCAACCCATACCGGCTTCTCGGCAAGTAGTTTCAAGATAAGCCATGTAATAGTACTTGAGATGTCGGATTCACTAACCGCCACTTTTCCCTCTTCCGAAAGAAAGGAGCAACCCAGACTCATGGTGAACTCTTTGATAGGAACCTCTGGCCATTCTCGTATGGTCAAAGCGTCAAGCCTGTATTTCTTCACCATAGCTTTCATCGCTAGATAGCCTCTGACGGCAGTGATCAACTCTTCCTCGCCAACCTCTATCTTCCCTACTTTCTTAGACAAGCCCTTTGCAACTTTTCTCGCCTCATCCTCGTCCGCCTTCTCGAATGAAATCAATAGTTCAGATGTATCGAGGTGAAGTAGGCCCGGAACCAGTCTTCGCATATGAAACTCGCTGAACGCTGTATCGGTCATGCCGAGGTTGGATGCCCCAGCGATGCCAACAATTGAACGTCTCAGCTTCTTCGCGACTGCCGCAGCATTAGCTAGTTTGAATATTTGCTCAACAGTATCTTTTTCACCTGGATCGCCAATAACGTAGAAAAACCTCTTTCCCAAGCGCATCATGTTGCCTGCCGCTTCGAATAGTCCAGGAAGCGGTATGACGGATTTCGGCGAGCCGTAAATTGCCCACTGGATCATCGGACATTCAGATAGCTCTTTCGCAAGAATGCAATATAGCTCGCCATAGGTCCAGTCAGCATGAAAAACTAATACAGCGTCGACATCCTCTCTCCTGAGCAGTTTAGCAGCTTCCATCACTTCATCGACGCTATAAGGGATTCCGTCAACGACACATAGGTCAAGAGGCTGCTTCCTGATCGCGGATAGGGCATCTCCCCTAAGGGCCTCTACATTCTCCTCGGCAACCCACGGAGCTTTCCCTAGCGTTATGAAACCTACTTTAGGTCTCAACCTCATTCCCCCGAGGACAAATCTAGAAGAAAAAACCCGTAGATATGACTTTCTCTTAGAGGTAATGACCCTTTGTCCATGCGGATAGAACTCACGGATTTATACAGACCTTTAATGCTCTTCCGGATAGTGCTGTTTCAAACGCTTGAGATGCATCGTCCAAGCTAAACCTGTGAGTTACAACCCGTTTCACGTTCATTCTTCCGGAAGCCACAAGCTTAATAGTTTGATGGAACTCGTGTGGCGTCGATGCAAATGAGCCGGATACAAGAGTTTCTTTATAGTGAATAATATTCGCATTCAACACCACATTCTCTTTTCCTTTTGGCAAGCCAGCAAAGAAGCTGACGCGGCCTCCCTTCCTCACTACTCCGAAAGCTTGCTCTAAGGCTGATTGAACCCCTACCGCCACGATAACCACATCTGCTCCATTTCCTTTAGTAATCTCTAAGACTTTGGATGCAAAATCTTCCTTCAACGGATTTACCACAATATCCGCTCCAAAATCAGCTGCCGTTTTTAGTCTTGATTCACTAATCTCGCTCACGATTACATTAGATGCGCCGAGAGCTTTAGCCATCATTGTATGCATAATTCCCATAGGTCCAGCTCCAATAATAGTAACGGTGTCACCAAGTGTAACCTTAACCAAGATTTGCGCGTGAAGGCAGCACGAAATCGGTTCGATCAACGCTGCCTCCTCGTAGGAAAGACTTTCAGGTATTTCGCAAATCGCGCCTGTTTTGATAGACTCATATGAAATGAGGAGGTACTCGGCGAAACCTCCATCAACATCAAATCCGAGTGCGCGTCTTTCATCGCAAAGCTCATGCCGTCCAGTGATGCAGAAGATACATCTCCCACAAAAAATATTCGGGTTCAACGTGATCCTCATTCCAGACCTGAAAGCTTTGACCTTCGACCCGACTTCCTCTATGTCCCCCGCGACCTCGTGACCGAGGATCCTAGGAAGTTTCAATCGACCGTTGCCGTAGTTATATGAGCGAATGTCGCTTGCACATATCATCGCTGCTCTTACGCGCATAAGAATCTCGTTTTCGGAAATTTTCGGTTTCGCAACCTGCTCAACTCTTAGATCTTTGGCACCGTGGAGTCTCACTGCCTTCACAAGAGAACACCTTGGAACTCATATCGGGCTCTAATCCATTTAAGCTTAGTTTGAGTTGGTATGTCAATAATCTTTTATCATTTTCATCGTTAATCAAACCTGAGGGACATCTCGTTGAGAGAAGTCGGTATCTGTCTGATAGGAATTGGTCGTGCAGGTACAGTTCATGCAAGAAACCATGCTTTCAAGCTTCGAGGCACGAAAATCGTGGCAGTCGTTGACACAAATATTGATGCTGCAAAGGCATGCGCTAAAGAAGTAGGAGCCAAGTTCTACTATTCGGATCATAGAGATGCCTTGAGACTCAAGGAAGTGGACGCTGTTTGCATCTCGACGCCAACTTTTACGCATTCAAGAATAGCGGTTGATGCAGCAGAATCAGGTAAGCACTTATTCTGCGAGAAGCCCATGGCGTTGACATTGAGGGAAGCTGATGAAATGATCTCTGCAGCAAGGAGACAACATGTAGTGTTGCAGATTGGGTTTATGCGTAGATTTAGCCCAGAGTTCCAAGCGGCGAAGAAACAGCTTTCGGAAGGCGCTATAGGAAAACTGACGCTCATCAAATCTACTGGAAGAGGACCTGGTTTACCGCCAGCTTGGGCTTGCGATCCTAGGACCAGTATAGGAATGCTTGCTGAAGTCAACAGTCACGATTTCGACACAGTTAGATGGCTTATGAAATCTGAGGTGGAAAGATTGTATGCAGAGGCTGAAGCCTTGGCTGTTCCGGAACTTAAGGAAAAGTATGAAG
>Ga0315314_1000826_pt1 | contig 30378 bp, 32 predicted proteins | sample TDP9_MG_FD_203631 | JGI IMG/M metagenome (GOLD analysis project Ga0315314, IMG submission 203631) | Freshwater sediment microbial communities from Lake Towuti, South Sulawesi, Indonesia - TDP9 | ecosystem: Environmental > Aquatic > Freshwater > Lake > Sediment | place: Indonesia: South Sulawesi... | reverse complement strand
AACCTGTATCTGGTTATTTAGGGATATTATTGGGCTCCACCTCCTTGTTTGTTTTCTGATAACCTATAACATAGGAGGGACCCAATTAATCCCTAAAAGTTAACCGATTAGCAGACACAACCAAAAATTTAGGAAAAGCGCCCTAGATTTTTGACGCAAAAATAATTTTGTCAGCGGAAAGTGATTTTGCCCTATTTGACTAATGGGGAGATAATCGCTGAAACCCTTTTGAGAGAGAATATCCCTTACGCGATATGAAAAAGTAAATAGCCTTAACATGGCCTGTTGCGTTCAGCGGACCCTTTTTCCAATCTTAACTCTATTTGGTGCTTTTACAGATACCAGAAAAGAAAACTCGGTTTTTTTAACCTCAAAGTTTATAAGGGACTACTTATTTCGCTGCCTCAAAGAGTAGCTCTGAGGAATAGAGGATTTTTTAGAGCTATTGAAAACGATTAACTACCGCTAAACCTGCGACTTATGATTTTGAGGGATAAGATTGGAGGATTTGGTTTCCTGTTTCCGCGAATTGCCGATAGTAATAGGGAAACAAGGTTTCCGAAATGCGAAGCCTTGCCCTTTACAGAATGCAAATTGAAAAGTTAATAGTATAATCTTGGTTGGTGGACAATCATTATGGGAAATATTAGGACAAAAAGTGGAGCATTAAAAATAGTAGTGATAGCAGCGATTCTCCTAACTGCACCTATCACGGCAGCCGCATTGATCCAAAGCCAAAACCAAAGCTCAAATCAGTTTATCAGCCAAGCACTATTACTAGGTATGTACTTCTCCTTGCAGCCTCAGAATTTCCCGTATAAGGTTGAACTAGCTTTTCCCTATCTGGTCTTTGACCATCCAGTAGGAATCTACCACGCGGGAGACGAATCGAATCGCTTATTTGTGCTTGAACAGCCGGGCGTGATTAAGGTATTTAATAATTCTGTAAATACGACTACAGCTGGAGTCTTCCTCGATATACGTGATCGAGTATTATACTTTGGTGAGCAGGGCTTACTAGGCTTGGCGTTTCATCCAAACTTTACCACTAATGATTATTTCTATGTCGATTACGTCGCTGACAATCCCAGACGAACCGTGATTGCAAGATACACAATTAACCAAACTAATCCAGACCAAGCCAACAAGAGCAGCGAACAAATAATATTGGAAGTACTACAACCTTTCGAGAACCACAAGGGTGGACAGTTGGCCTTCGGCCCCGATGATGGTTACCTTTACATCGCTCTAGGGGACGGCGGTTGGGGAGGTGATCCTCTGGGCAACGCCCAAAACCTATCTACACTATTAGGCAAAATTCTACGCATAGATGTCAATACGGCTTCACCACCCCTAAACTATAGCATTCCACCGACTAACCCCTTCAACAATACTCAAGGTTATAGGGAGGAAATCTACGCGTATGGTTTGCGCAACCCGTGGCGATTCAGTTTCGATAACGTAACTGACTGGTTATGGGTAGCAGATGTGGGTCAAAATGCTTGGGAAGAAATAGACATTATCCTGAGTGGCAAGAACTACGGATGGAACATCATGGAAGGCAACCACTGTTACTCGCCTCCTTCGGGCTGTAACAGAACCGGGCTTGAACTGCCCATATGGGAGTACAGTCATTTTGTAGGTCATTCCATAACTGGTGGATTCGTTTATCGAGGCTCAGCCCTTCCCGAATTGAGTGGATCCTACATTTACGGAGATTTTGAGTACGGCCAGATTTGGGCGCTGAACTACGATGGCGTGAACCCCACGAATAACACACTGCTTGTTGATACCAATCTCCTGATCACCTCGTTCGGAGTCGATGAAAACAATGAACTCTATATAGTCGATTACAATGGTGGGATCTACCTGTTAAATTACTCAAACTCTACGCAATCGCAAACATTTAATATAGATTCGTAGCTCTCGACGCTCTATCCTGTTCAGTAGAACTAGCAACAGATTAGATTTGTCCGGTGTTTGATATATTAAATTTGGGTGCGTTAGTGGGTTTGCTATTTGCCATTTTATTCTAAAAAAATATTTCTTAGCAGAACATAAATGTAGATTTATTCTACGCGAAGAAAAACTATTTACTTGAACTGAATAAGACTCGTATAAATCTCTTACAGGAAAGAGTTTATCAACTTTGTACCGATTCCTTTGAAATCTTTTTCAAGAACGAGCTGAAGTCTTTGAGGAACTTGTAGAAGCCCTTTTCGTCTATATCTAATAGGAGGAGTTCTTGTTCTTCTCCCCAAGTGAAAGCTTTTTCAGACGCGATTATGTCCTTCTTCGCTTCCAGATTTGTTCGGTACTTCTCGTAAACAGTACCTCCGAATTGTTAACTTGATTTTTATTTGATTTTAATTTGGTTTATGCTATAGAAAAGAATATAGATTCTGGGAAAGAAACCATTCGCGGAGGTGACAAAAGTGGTCAATAAGATGGGCGGGACCACTCTAAGCAACCCCGCCCTAATAGAGGGTTCTCCCTTCGTGAAGCAACTTCCGGGGAGACCCAATAAAATATTGTTGACGAAGCTTTTTAAGTCTGATGTCTTGAACCAGAACCCCTAGGAATGGTTCTGTCCGACGTGAAGTACTCGGAGCACTGGTTCCTGCTCATCCCCTTCTTTGCAGGCATGCACGAGTCAAGCGTGAAGCAGGGAGTTGAACTCCTCAAAGAATTCGGCCAGCAACCCCCAGCAGCCGACACCGTACTGAAGAAACTCGAACCACTAGACATGGAGCAGATCGAAGCCGAGGTGAACGAGTACCTGTACCAGAGCCTCAAACCACACCCCCGATTCGGAGGGAAGACGAAGCGGAAGAAAACCACACTAGCCATAGACCTACACGACGAACCCTACTACGGAGACTCCCAGTCAGAATACGTAACCACCGGGAAGAGGAGGGAGGGCACCAACCGCTTCTTCAGGTTCGCAACCGCCTACATCTGCGAGGACGGATACCGCTACAATCTGGGGGTGAAAATGGTAAAAAAAGGGACAAAACGGCGGAAACCGCCCTAAAAATGATAGAACAAGCCCAACGCCTAGTAAAAATAGGCCTAGTAGTACTGGACGGAGGCTTCTACGACACAAACCTGGTGAAGGAACTCGACCGCAGAGGAATAAGATTCATAATCCGGGGATCTATGAACGACCCCGCAAAAAGGCTGGCTGAGGAGAACAACCTCCAATCCCTGAGGGAGGGTGAGGGTAAATTCTTCAAGCACACCATGCGCTGCGAGCACGAGGTCAGACTGCTCATCTGCCGAAGGTACGGCGAACTCACCGCTCTGGCCGCGAACAGGGACTCGAGGCGAGGAGTGAAAGGGGTGATCGCTGTCTTCAACTCCCGGTTCGGCATAGAATCATCCTACCGGGATGGGCGGCGGTTCCGGTGCCGGACTACATCGAACAGAAACAACTTCCGGGCGGCGATGTTCTTCGTTGGGATCATATTGCAGAACTTTCTCACCCTCTTCCTCAGCGTAGCAAGCAGTGAGGGAAGAACGCCCCCAGACGCCCACCGCACAATCCACATCCTCGTACTGAGAACCCTGTTCTGCTTATACCCACCAATATGACAGTTGATGAAAAATTAAAAAGGAGGTGATAAAAATATAAAAACAGTTAACAATTCGAAAGTACTGGAGGGACTCCCTCAAAACCTTCTCAGGCGGCAAACCGGTGGAGAATCTTGTGGTTCAGATGGAGCACTTCAGCTACGGACTAATCATGGCGGCGGTCTAAACAAGAAGAGGGGGAGGGAAAGGAACAAAACTGACAGGCCCCCCTTCATAAAATATTGAAAAAGCCGAGTGATTCTACATCACCCAGGACGTCCTACCAATTAACGACAGGAGTGACAAATGTCCCTAACTTCTACAGCAGACATCTCCAAAATCCAAATAACACTAGACCACAACTTCAAAACAACACTAACCCAAGGACTCGAAAAAAATAATAAAGTAGAATGTTCACATATGAAATATCGTGGCTAGATCTTCGGAGGATTGCTTTAGTGACAGTCATTCTAGTGCATAAAGAGGTAGATTAAAGATAGATCAATCGGAGATTCGTTGTCTATGAGGGAAAAGGTAGTAGAATATTATAAGCATGAGGCGGAAACTTATGAGATGAAAAGATTCAGACGGGGAGGAAGACTCCAACATGAAGTTGAAATGAGGAATGTGATAACGTTATTAAAGCCTTCCAAAGAGGATCTCATTCTAGACCTTGGAGCTGGAACAGGTAGGCTAGAAACAGTACTCCAGAAGTTAAATTGCTCAGTTATATCTTGCGACATATCTACTGAGATGTTAGCCAAAATCAGAAAAAACTCTTTTAGGATACGTTCCGATGCGTTCAGGTTACCCTTCAAGAATGAAATTTTTGATAAAACTATTGCTTTGAGACTTCTATTTCATTTCAATGAAGCGGATAAAATGGAAATTCTGCGGGAAATGTTGCGAGTTACGAAGGCAGGAGGATTAATTGTATTCGATGTCGAAAGCTCTCATGGTCTACTAAGTTTTATATTAAACATTAGGAAAGATCATTTAAACTACTTGGTGAGTCCAGCGAGATTAGAGGAGATGTTTACACAGATACCAAGGATTGAGTACAAATTATATTTCTCTTTCTTCATACCCAGAGGCATCTATAGACATATCCCAAAAGACATTGCGAGAGTCTTTCTATCTATAGATCGCTTTCTACCAGATGCAATGAAACGTTTTAAATGCTCAACAATTTTCTGTTCCATCTTGAAGTTTTAAAAGAATGGGGGTGGCGATAGATGATTAAAAACGTGTTAATGGTTGGACATTATGTTGAACCACCATGGTGTGATGGAGTAGTCAACACGATCAGGTACTGGTCTGAAGGATTGGCTAAGTCTGGTTTAGACGTGACGGTTCTGTCTACAGCATCTAATCCAACTAGGAAAAGCCTAGCTCTTAATGGGGTTCAATACCGCTATTTTCTGGGCAGTCGAAAGCGGTTTCATTATCCTCCCCTCAGCTATATTGCACGATTCCGCCGTAACTCGGCCAATTACCTCAAAACTCATGATACTGATATTTGCCACCTTCATGAGTTGATATCCGTACCAGCAGCATTTCGATTCAAGTCGTCCTCTAGAACAAAATTCGTTTTATCTTTCCATAATGTATCACAAGGTCTCATTACTCACTCCGTTGTCAGGAGATTGATTGAAAGAACGTTTGATTTCATCACAGTTCCCGATGATCGTGGTCGTTCATCCTTGGCGGCCAGTGGCGTCTCAGAACACAAGATAGCAATTATTCCTCCCGCAATAGACATGGACTCCTTCAGGCCAAAGAACCGCAACATGTGTCGATCTGTCCTAGGAATACCTGAGGAGAATTTCATCATAATGTATGCAGGACACTTTAGATGTGTGCGGGGACTTGAGGAACTACTTTATACCTTCCGTAGATTAAAAAACAGCAAGATTACTAAAGAGAGCTTAAGCCTAGTTTTGGCTTGGACAGGCTTTGTGGAGAAAGGTTATTATGAGAAGTTGAGGAGGGAGATAAAAAACGAGTCTAACATAATGATTGTTGGACCCCAAGAAGATTTGTCTCTACTTTATAATGCCGCCGACGTAGTGGTTTCGCCAATACTCCGAGATGAGGCTGTCATCCCCATACCCCTAAACGTTATCGAAGCCATGGCTTGCGGCAAAATCGTTGTTTCAACAGATGTCGGAGCCGTCGGCGATTTCCTCATAGATGGCTATAATGGCTTCGTAATCAAGCCTAGGAGTAAAAAGGTTATGTTTAAAAAAATTTCCACCGTCCTACAAGACTCATTTGATAGATGGAAAATGGAAAAACTTGCACGGGAAACTGTTTTTAAGAACTTCTCCCAAGCTGTAGTGGCAAGAAAGTTAATTGACCTTTATGAATCTAAAGGAAGAAGTTAAGAAGAAAAAGAAGTGATTATGTCTGATTTACTAAGAAATCAGAAATGATCTGAAATAGCAATAAACCCATTTACAAAGATGTAGAAGCTCTATCTAAAGTCTTATCATAAGCATATAGAACAAAATTTCTACTAAAGTCAGAGTGGCCAGAGTAGTCGCCTTTACTATTTAATTAATATTCTATTTTTCCAATAATAAGTTTATATGTCCTTTACCATCTTTGTATTTTTGTAGAAATCATAGACATCTGTCACCCCCCTCTTTAAATTTCTTTTCTAAGTTTAGAGGGAAGGTGACACTTCTTGATAGTACGGAAGGGGAAACTCTACTTCAACAGGGAAGACGTGAACCTCCTCAAAAACAGTATCCCCGCTTTGTTAGTCTAGTATCATATTTTTCAACTCCTCAGTTTTTTGTTCAAACAATTTTTTGATTTTGGGGGGAGGCTCCTCAAGCATGGAAATTAAAGCCAGCACGAGACACAGAAAGAAGAACAGGAAATCCTTACGCGTATCCCACCAGGTCCCCGAACTCTCCGCCTCTTTAAGGAGCGCATATACCATCTTGAGATTAAGCAGGATCAAACCCGTGTAGAAGCAGACACTCTTAGCCTGGGCGGTATGAGGCTTCCCCCGGCATATGCGGTCCCTCCCATCCCGGTAGGTGGACTCTGCCGAAGCGGGGATCGAAGGTCTCTATGATCCCTTTTGCACCCGCCCTCGAGTTCTTGTTTACCGCCAGGGCTATTATCTTTCCGTCCTTCTTGTAGAAAAGGATCTTGACCTCGTGGCGACGGAGTCCGCCCCTCTTGCTCGTGCAGGTGTAGCTGTTGAGGAACACTCCCGTTTTCCCATCCTCTGGAAGCTTCTCCGCCAGCCGTTCCTTCTCCACGTACTCTTTTAGTTTTCCACTTATGTGCGCCCGGATCACGAAGCTCTTCTCGGTTTGGTCGAGGTGCTGCATGAATTCTACTATGAAGAATTCGCCGTCCGCCACCACTGTTCCCACGTCGCCTACTATTTTTTCGGCGTTTTTTATGAGGGAGATTCCGATTTTCGCCCTTTTTTCGCCCTTTTTTACCGTTTTTACTGCCAGGGTGAGGAGTTCTCCTTCCCCTTTTTTTCCCCTTTTCCCTTTCCCTTTTTTCTTCGGGGTTTTGCTTTGGGGAGGCAGGCGGTGGCGTAGAAGTGGAAGGTGTTGGTGCTCTTCTCGGGCTTGCTCTTTATTATGTGCTCTGACTTCTTTTTTCCGTAGTAGGGTTCCTTGTGGAGGTCTAGGGCGATTGTCTGCTTCTTCTTTTTGGTTTTCCCCTTTTGGGCTCTGAGGGTTTTGGGGACTGTTTTTTGGAGGTGGCTGTTTACCGCTTCGTCCACCTCCTGCACCGCCAGTTTGTTTATTTGGTCGTAGACTGCGTCTGGTGAGGGGGAGTAGGGCTTCAGTATTTTGAGGATGGTGGCTCCGAGCTCTATGCTCATCCGGTTTATTCCTGAGAAGAGGATTGTGTGGGTGAACTGTTCGGTGTTGTACTTGGTCTGGGGGCTGGCTTTGAGGTTGAAGGGGTTGGCGTTCACGTTCTCTTTGTAAAGATTTAATAGCAGCCTCACGTCTATCCTTTCATGGAGCGCCCTTTGAAAAGTTTTCATTACATATGTTATTTCTTTCATATCGTTTTTCTAGGGTGCTCCACCCTATTAACACCACTCATTTCTTAAACTCTTAGTTAAAATAATAGAAAAGCAGTTAATAAAGCGGGGATACTGTAAAGGTTGAGTATGAATTTGGTTTTTTCAACTATGATCTCATGCAGCTCTTCTAGATTGATGCCGAATTTGCTGCAGATTAGGTAAACGTCCAGAAAGTCGCGTGCTTTAATCCCTTTCCGCGTCAGAATCGCCCTTACCTTTTCGCTCAGAATCTCCCGAATATCGTACACGTCGAAGCTGATTCCCTGTGTGTATTCTTTGTACTCTGGAAACAGGGCGTCGAGGCCCTCCTGTGGTGCCTTGGTTAGCAGGCTTTTCAGTTCTGCTTTCTGCGGGGGGAAGTACAGTTTTTCAACGAAGTTTATCTGGGTTTTTATGAAGCTTCCCCGTTCAAGCGTTTCTGACTGGTACCAAATTTTGAATGTGCTGGTTTTGTCGCTTCCGCCGAGCTCCACATAGTTTCTGTTGTGCTTCTCGCACTTGAAGTCCAAACCGCGCTTCAAGACTATCTCCTCAAAAACAGAACCCACTTCATCTATGACTTTTGACAGATAACTCCGAATCTCCTTCTGGGATTTGCCCTCAAAGACTTCTTGATTCTTCTAGGTGAAGTCTATGTCCTCTGAGAAACGGAAGTAACCTAGGTAGCATTTTATCAGGCATGTTCCACCCTTGAAAACGAAATTTTCCGAAAAGAACTTGTTCTCGGAAAGGTCGAGGAGTAACTGGTGGAGAATCAAATCCTTTTCAATCAAATCAGTCCTCCTGATTCCCTGAATCCTACCGACTTCACTTACAAAATCTTTCCTCATTGGAACACCTCTTTAACAATTTCTGCGACGGTCTTCGGATATCTCTCAGAATACTTCATAATTTTTGCTTTGGAAGCGTTCTTCGTCCAATCCTCAACATCCAAAACTATCTTGTCCTTCGGTATCCCATTGTACCTCCACACGTAGATGAAGTCAAGAATCGTTTTCTCAACATCAGAGTACCTCAACCGATCCTCCACCGTTAAACCGAACTCCAGCAAAGCGGGCGCAAGCTTAACGAATTTGAACTTGTATCCCGTGATGTTCACCGGCTTTGCGCGAAAAATCCTGTCATTTACAACGTAATCGACGGCAAAATGTTCGTGAGTCACGTTATTCAGTTTCAAGGCGGTGTACAAGCCGAAATACCAGTTCTCAACATTTTTCAGCTCCATACCCTTCGCAACCAGTTCCAGATGACTATACCTAGTTTTGCCCAGTTCAATCTCATCCAAAGACTTGATGTAAAAGACGCCTCGAAAAATCCGTACCAGGTAACCCCTCGAAATAAAGTGCCTTATGACTATTTCATAGTTGAGATTCATTGAGCGGCAGTAACGTTTGAGCTCCGCAGAGGTCACAAACTCCTTTCCTTCCATGCGAAGTTTCCTGAGTAAAAGGTTCGTTTTCATACATATCACAAAGTCACAGAAATTTGATATTCTAATATATATCAGAACGTAATATAAATTCTTATTCCCCACCAAAAAATTCGCTTACTAGCATCCTTGACATAGGTGTTCAATCACTCAATACAATAACAACCAGCACCAATTACCATCATCACTAAGAAAGGAGAATATCATAATAGAACACAGGGACATAAAAAAAAGAAACCAATAGAAAATTTGAAACTATGAAATATGATACAATATTCTTTGAAAGAAATAATGCCGATACAGAAAGGCTTTTTAAGAATGACAAGATTTCCAAAACTATGAAATATGACACAATGTCCATTAAGAAAGAGAATGCCGAGGTTCTAGTCAACGCTTTCAAAAGGTAGTTTAAACCATCATTTGAATTCACTTCAAAATCAGGGAATGTTAAAATTCTATTTTTAGAGAAATACAATTTGAGGACCGATTCCACTCTTGCGGCCACCGTGTTATTTGATTTCGAGGGTAAAGACTCATGCATCATAAACATAGTTGTTTCTGGTGGAAAAATAGGGCTAGCACAGGTGGATTGGGGAGCAGAGAATTCCATGTTGAAAGATATCAAGCGCTTTTTCCAAAAATCTGGCTGTGAAAAGGGGTGGAAAGAAGTATGAAATCCGAATGTTAATTAAAAGTCAGCCCCCAGCAATAGCCATGGTCAATTCTACCTTGGAACCCTCTCTCAGCATAGTTTTATCATAACCACCCTGTTCATGGGGATCCTGACCGTCAACAACCACCATAATCAGGGGTTTGAGTTCCTTCTCCTTCTTATCCCACAACTTGTCGTGCAAAGCGTCCCCCTTATGCTTTTTAACAATCAAGTTCATCAAATCCGTAAGTGAGGAACCCTTTTGCAAATCATATTCCTCTAAAGAGGTGCCGGCAAGCTCCTTAACCATACCATAATACTTGACGGTAATCCTCATTCCACATCATTAACTCCCTAAAATCCTAAACAAGCCACAAGACCCGTGCTACCGTACCACAAAAATTACTAAACAACCAAATATTTTAATATTTACGCTACGCTTCTTACACTGCTATTAATATTGTTAACAGTGAAGCTGTGGAGAGATACTTGGTTTATTCTTCCCTTTGCATATTTTATTTGAAAGAAATTCCATTTAACACAGCGACTTTTCTGAGCAGGAAGAGAACTCTGGAGAACTCCAATGTAAAACTATTGTAAAGTTTCTATACTTAGTAAAGTTTAAAATTCAAATCTCACAATTTATTTAATATGAAAAATAGAATACTGAAACTCTTCAAGTTTACACCAGAAGGAACAATTATACATGCCTTATCAAGTGGAGAGAAGTCTTTCTCGGAACTTATTAAAGAAACAGGTCTCAGCGAGAGATGGCTATCGATAAAACTAAAAGAACTACTTCAATTAGGCTTAGTAAAGCTCAACAGCAAAGGCTATCGGGTGGACCAGGAAAGGTTACACAATATTTTAGCAGCCTCTTATAAGGAGATAGCTTGGATAGCGAGTTATGAAATTGTGGAAAATCACCCAGAAGTTTTAAGCGTTGTACTTTATGGTAGCACAGCCAAAGGTAAAACACATGAAGAAAGCGACGTAGACCTCCTTGTTATTTCCGAAAGTCAGTTAGATCTTGCCGATTACGAATATAAAATTTCCATGAAGTATGGGGTAGTCTTTGAGATAACTTCCATTACTATCAAAGAATTCATTGCCATGCTCCACTTTGAATCCTCACTACTTTTCGGAATCCTAGAAGGATACGACGTACTCTTCGACAGTGCGGGAATCACCACATTGTTGAAGGTGTTCAAGAAGGACATTTCCAAAAATTGGAGCTACAATAAAGATGAGGAAATATGGCTGAAACTGAAGAAATAAGAGCCTTCATTAGAAACGCAGAAGAACAACTAATTGACGCCGAAGTCAGCCTACAAGGGAAAAGATACCACCTTTCTTTCCTATGCAGTGCATTAAGTGCGGAGAACGCAACTACCGCGCTGATCATAGCCCTCGGAAGAAGGACCAGCAAAAAACATAACAACTGGATGATTCTTGGAAACATCACATCAGACGTAAATGAGAAAATAAAGACAACCATCCGAGAAATCTCTATAAAACTTCACGAAATTGAACCCCATATACCAAAACTCCTACGATACCCATTCCACTTCAAAGAAAAATGGTTAATACCTCCAGAGTACTACACCCAAGAAATGGCCGAAGAAGCCCTCCAAAAAGCAAGACATATTCTAAAACTTACTCTAAGTTGTTTAGATGAACTGAAAATCAGCATATAAAAATAAACTATTTTTTCACTTTTATTTTCATAACTTTTTCGAGTATTTATTTAAATTTTACAAGCAATGGGAAAAAATGCGAAACACAAAACAAACAAAACCAGCAAAACAAGAAAAACAATTAAAATAAAAGAAAAAAGGAAGAGAGGTTTCAGTTAAACAGACTTATTCTCCCCAGAGATCCTTAGCCACATCGGGCAAACCAATAATTAGCAATCGATCCTTCGTGGGGATAGCGTCCTCAGTCCAGCCACGCCACGCATAGTACTCCTGCATCATCTCATCCATCGGCGGAACCTTACCTTTCTGACCACCCTCCTTGGTAGGTGTCAAAAGCCTCGGCGGAAGCTTATTATCCTTATCGCGCATACCACAACGCACATTATAAGCCCACTTAAGATTGTACAAACGATCCACAGTGATATTCAAAGTCAGCTCATCGATTGGCCAACCGCAACAATTCTTGAAGGCGTCCAAGAAAATCTGCGTGGTCATTGGTGTAGCTCCGAAAAAGCATACTACTGTTGATCCCAGTAGTGCGAATAGGTCTTGCACGATTCCGGCGATTTCGCCTTTCCTTGCGGGGTCAAATCTTCCAGTTCTTTTTGTTATTCCTGCGCCGGGGTTTAGTATTCCCATGTCTGCTATGCAGGCGTATCCGGTTACGTGGCACGCTCCTCTGTGCGCGGTGGCGTATTCTACCCCCATCACGTAGTATGCTCTAGGGTCGTGCCCTGGGGCTTCAAGTCCTTTGACTGTGGTGAGGAAATCATACCCTTTACCCAGTTTGTCAGCTGCTGCTTGTGAACCGTCGGCTAGGAGTGCTCCTGCTTTTCCTTCTCTCTTGACTATCTTCTCTAGTATCTGAATCATTGCATTAGAGTCTCCCCATTTTAGTTTTATTCCGTCGATGTCATCCTTTTTTATTATTCCCTTCTCAAGCGCTTCTGTTGCCCAGGCGATTGTTGAACCTGTAGATATAGTGTCTACTCCGTAGTCATTGCAGAGGTAGTTCGCCCAAGATATTGATTTAAGGTCGTCTATGAGTTGCAAGGAGCCGAACGTTACACAGGTTTCATATTCAGGTCCCGGTCCTTCGTACGGGTAGGGTTCTTCCATCAATATCCATCTGCCGCATCTTATGGGACAGCCAAAGCAGCCAGTTCCTTCCTTGAGTATGGTTCGAGCCATCTCTCCCCCACCAATCTTGGTTGTTCCTTCCCATTCTCCCAGTTGCCAGTTTTTGATGGGGATGTCTCCTAGGGGTGCCATAGAGTCCATCATGTATTCGGTTCCATACTTTTGCATTCCTAATGCGAGCATGGGTCCGACGGTGCTGGGTGATCCCTTGGGAATAATCAATCGGGTAACTTTTTTGATTTGTTCTTTTACTGCGTTGGGGTTTGCCCACTGTATTTCTCCGGTTCCTCTTATGGCTATGGCTTTGAAGTTTTTGCTCCCCATAACTGCTCCGGAGCCTCCTCTTCCTAGGGCTCGGGCTTCATCGTTTAGAATGTTGGCTAGTTTCGATTTTTTCTCGCCTGCGGGCCCTATGCATAGGACTCTGGCTTTTTTCTCGCCGATTTCTTCTTGGATCATTTCTTGGGTTCTGAAGGTTCCTTGTCCCCATATTTTTGAGGCATCTCTGAGTTCTTTTTCAGCGTCTTTTACCCAGAGGTATACTGGTTTTTTGGATTTTCCTTCGATGACTATTCCATCGTATCCTGCTCTTTTCATTTCGACTGCGAAGTAGCCGCCGGAGCTGGCTTCTCCGTAACCGTGAGAGACTGGTGATTTGAACACTACGGTGAATCTTGAACTGCAGGGTAAGCCGCCTGAAAGGGGTCCTGTAAAGAAGTAGAGTTTGTTTCTCTCGTCGAACTCGTCAATGTCGGGGGGGACTTCGTCGTAGAGTAGTCGGGCTCCGAATCCGCTGCCTCCGAACCAGGTTTTTGCCCATTGCTCTTCTAATGGTACTTCTTTTATTGTTCCCTCTGAGAGGTTTACTCTCAGGTATTTACCCATCCATCCGAACATCTCTCTCACCTCACTTTCTGAAAGTCTGGTTCCTCCACGCGTTTGAATCCTTCTGGGGGAATTGGGTGTATCTTCTTGTAGAACTTCCTTAGAATAAGACCCGCGGGTTGCTGATGTAGGAAGGTTGGTTTTGCTGATTCCATGGGTTCAACGGTTTTGAGTTCGTACTCCTTACTACCTAAGCCTATTGCTTGCCCCACGTTACACTGTATGTCCTCGCTTATACCCAAGAATGAGCCTGCGGCGGAAAACTTCATTTTCCCCGAGCCTAGATCCTTATCCTCAGCTGTAGAGCCGGGCATCGCTATTGATTGCGTAGCCTTGTCCAGGCAAGCTCGATCTATCGCAACAGGGTCTTTACTGGAGAAAATTCCCATGTTGGGAATAATGGGACGGTCGGAATAAGGAATACAGTCACACCAGGGGCTGCTGTCTAATCCAAAGTTTATGAATCCCACTTTTCCTGACTCAAAGGTTTTCATACAGGCTAGGGCGGAATCAGCCGTTGCGACACAAGTAGCTTCGAACCAGTCTAATAATTTCAAGTTTGCGAAAACATTGCAATCTAGGGTCTGCATTTGGTGACACGTGCAACCTTTGCAGAGCTCCCGAATGAATTTAAGGGGGCCCTCTTCTGGAACGACCAGCGCCGCTTCAGGACATATGGAATTACATGTTTCCCACTTCGGACATTCCCTGCCTTCACAGTATTTGGGGATGTATTCCATAGTTTGTAAGCCTAGGACTGGGTGAGCTCCCATGTGGAGATTGTATTTCCCTCTCTTAGATGCACACCCTACACCAACGTTCTTAATGGCTCCACCAAATACCCCCCATGGGTGTCCCTTGAAGTGGCTGAGGACTATCATGGCGTCTGCGCATGCTACTGCTGTTGCTACGTATTGTTCTTTGAGTATGTATCCTTCAGGTAGGTCTACTCTGACATCGTCTGTTCCCAGGAAGCCGTCTCCTATTATCACGGGGCATCCTACTGTTCCTGAGTTGAATCCGTTTCTTTCAACGGTCATGTATTGGTCCCAGGCGTTTGTTCGGAAGCAAAAGGGGGCGTAGGGTAGTGTGGTTGTATCAACTACAAAGGGTCTTCCTCCGAGTTGTTTTACTTTGTCTACTACTGCTCTTACATAAACGGGTCTGAGATAGCCGGTGTTGTTCCATTCTCCCAAGTGGACTTTTACTACTACATAGTCATCTTTGTCTATGCACTCATTTAGTTTGGCTACGTCGAATAGATGTAGTGCTTTTGCCACTAAGCTGGTCGCTGTGCTGTAAGCTCTATCGTCCATATAAAATACTTCAGATTTTGCCAATATTGCTCCTCCTTTTCGTAAATATTTTAATTTAAAATTGCTTATTTCTATCTTATATTTCTTTGTATTTTTCGATGATTGCCGTATTTTGCTGATTTTTATTAGTTTATTATTCTTTTCTCGGCTTTTTCTCTCCTTCTTATTACATATTTTGAGCATCTACAATTTTAATAAATGCCGTATTATTACGGTACTTTGTTTTTACTATTATATTAACCTTTTTTTGGGTCTTGAGCAAAAAACAGTTTGTTGGTGGGGTGTTTGGAGCTTTTTTAGGAGGAGTTATTGCGGTTGGATTTGTTTTTGAGGCTTTTGGAATTCTTTCCTTAGTATTTTTTAATAAGGTTTATATCCTATGATGTTTGCTTTTTTATTTTTAGTATCACATCATCTTTTTTCCTCTTGAACCGAAACTACAACGATCACAAATGCAGATAGAAAATGGATTCACAGAAAAAATAAACAAAAACAAAATGAGGAAAATAAAAAGAGGAAAAAGAAAAGTTCAACTCAGCTTATTTTTCTCCCCAGAGATCCTTAGCCACATCAGGCAAACCAAGAAGTATCAGTCGGTCCTTGGTGGGTATAGCGTCCTCAGTCCAGCCGCGAAACGCATAGTACTCCTTCATCATCTGATCCATCGGAGGAACCTTATCCTTCTGACCACCTTCTTTGGTGGGGGTCAACAAACGCTTGGGAAGCTTGTTGTCCTTATCACGCATACCACAACGCACACAGTAAGCCCACTTAAGATTAAACAACCGGTCGGCAGTAATGCTCAAATTAAAATCATCAACCGTCCAACCGCAACAATTCTTGAAAGCCTCCAAGAAAGTAGGTGTACTCATGGAAGTCCCGCCAAACATACATATTACTGCGGCTCCTAGTACTGCGAAGGAGTCTTGCATGGTTGCGGTGAGTGTGCCTTTTCCTGTGGGGTCGAATCTTCCGGTTCTTTTTGTTATTCCTGCGGGTGGTTGTAGTAGTCCCATGTCTGCTACTGAGGGATAGCCGGTTACGTGGCATGCTCCTCGGGGTGCGGTGACATATTCTACCCCCATACTGTAGAATGCTCGGGGGTCGTGCATAGGAGCCTCAAGTCCCTTCACGGTGGTGAGAAAATCGTATCCCTTGCCTAGCTTTTCTGCAGCTACCTGTGAGCCGTCGGCTAGGAGTTCTCCTGCTTTTCCTTCTCTTTTGAGGATTTTTTCGGTGAGTTTGATTACTGCGTCGGCGTCTCCCCATTTTAGGGCTATTCCGTCGGTGTCTTTTTTGGTTATTACTCCTTTTTCGTAGGCTTCAATGACCCAGGCTACTGTGGCTCCTGTGGAAATTGTATCCACTCCGTAGTCGTTGCAGAGATAGTTAACCCAAGATATGGGTCCCAAATCGTTAATGAGTAGTAGTGAGCCGAATGTTCCGCAGGTTTCGTATTCTGGACCGGGTCCCTCGTACTCGTAGGGTTCTTTGATTTCTACCCATCGTCCGCATCTTATGGGACAGTTGTAGCAGGCGGTTTGCTTCTTAAGAATAGTCTTGTACATCGCCCCCCCGCCGATATTGTCTGTTTGATCCCATTCTCCTAGTTGCCAGTTTTTGATGGGGATGTCTCCGAGTGGTTTCATAGAGTCCATGAAGTATTCGGTTCCGTATTTTCCTAGTCCAAATTTGACCATAGAGTTGTCGGAAATCCATTTGGAGTATTTTTTGATTTGTTCTTTTACTGCTTCGGGGTTTGCCCACTGTATTTCTCCGGTTCCTCTTATGGCTATGGCTTTGAAGTTTTTACTCCCCATCACTGCTCCGGAGCCGCCTCTTCCCAAGGCTCGGGCTTCGTCGTTTATGATGCAGGCTAGTTTCGATTTTTTCTCGCCTGCGGGCCCTATGCATAGGACTCGGATTTTCTTGTCGCCGATTTCTTCTTGGATCATTTCTTGGGTTCTGAAGGTTCCTTGTCCCCATATGTGGGAGGCGTCTCTGAGTTCTGATTTGTTGTCTTTTACCGAGAGGTATACTGGTTTTTTGGATTTTCCTTCGATGACTATTCCGTCGTATCCTGCTCTTTTCATTTCGACTGCGAAGTAGCCGCCGGAGTTGGCTTCTCCGTAACCGTGAGAGACTGGTGATTTGAACACTACGGTGAATCTTGAACTGCAGGGTAAGCCGCCTGATACTGGTCCCGTGAAGAAGTATAGCTTGTTCTTCTCATCGAACTCGTCAATGTCGCAGGGAACTTCATCATATAGTAGTCGGGCTCCGAATCCGCTGCCTCCAATCCAAGTTTTCGCCCATTGCTCATCTATTGGTACTTCTTTTGTTTTTCCCTCTGTGAGGTTTACTCTCAGATATTTACCCATCCATCCGAACATCTCTCTCACCTCACCTTTTGTAAGTCGGGTTGTTCAACTCTCTTGAATCCTTCTTCGGGTACTGGGTGTATCTTCCTGTAGAATTTCTTTAGAACAGAACCCGCGGTTTGCTGGTGCAGGAAGGTTGAAAGTGCTGATGTCATGGGTTCAATGGTTTTGAGCTCGTAGCCCTTACTACCTAAGCCTATCTCCTGCCCCACATTGCACTGTATGTCTTCGCTTATGCCCTGAAATGAGCCTGCGGCGCTAAACTTTGGTACACCCGCGCTTGCTACAAATTTTTGCTCAGCTGCAGAGCCCGGCATTCCTATTGATTTTACAGCCATATCCAGGCAGGCTCGATCTATTGCCACAGGGTCTTTACCAGCGAAAACTCCCATATTGGGAATGATGGGACGGTCTGAATAGGGGATACAGTCACACCAGGGAGTGCTATCTATTGCAAAGTTTATGAATCCCACTTTTCCTAGTTCAAATGTTTTCATGCAGGCGAGTGCCGAGTCAGCTATTGCCACAGAAGTAGCTTCGAGGGTGTCTAGTATTTCTATGGTTGCGAAACAGCCGCAGCTCAGGGTTCCGAAGAGGTGGGACAGACAACCCTTACAGAGTGCTCGATTCAGTTCAATCGGACCCTCTTCCGGAACCGCCAAAGCTCCCTCAGGGCAGGAAGCCACACATGTTTCCCACTTCTCGCATTCCCTGCCATCACAGTATTGGGGGAAGTATCCCAGCGCTTGTAAACCCAGTAAGGGATGAAGTCCTAAGTGAAGATTGTATTTCCCTCTCTTCGACGCACATCCTACACCAATATTTTTAATCGACCCCCCGAAGACCCCCATGGGGTGCCCCTTAAAGTGGGTAAGGACTATCATGGCGTCTGCGCATGCTATCGCAGTTGCTACATACTGTTCTTTGAGTATGTATCCTTCAGGTAGGTCTACTCTGATATCGTCTGTCCCCAAGAAGCCGTCACCGATTATCACGGGGCATCCTACCGTTGCTGAGCTGAATCCGTTTCTTTCGACTGTCATGTAGTGATCCCAAGCGTTTGTTCGGAAGCAGAAGGGCGTGTAGGGTAGTGTGGTTGTGTCGACCACGAAGGGTCTTCCTCCGAGTTCTTTCACTTTGTCTACCATTGCCCTTACGTAGACTGGTCGGAGGTAGGCGGTGTTGTTGTATTCTCCCATGTGTACTTTTATTGCCACGTAGTCGCCTTTGTCTATGCACTCGTTTAGTTTGGCTTGTTCGAATAGGTGTAGTTCTTTTGCTACTAGGCTAGTCGCTGTGCTCTCGCTTCTGTCATCCATATAAAATACTTCAGATTTTGCCATTTTCATCCTCCTTTTCCATAAATATTTTGAGCATTTACCATCTTCATTTCTAAGTCTTATATTGTTTTCGCCTTTTTTCTAATTTATATATATTTCTTCTAAATTTGACGTATTTAATAATGTTTAGATGAAAATTGACGTAGTTATTATTTTGTTTTTATTATTACATTACTCGGTTCTCAGCTTCAAAACAAAAACAGTTGATATCGGGGTGTTTGGGGTTTTTTTATTAAGAGCGATTGCAGTTGGGATTTATTTTTTGAAGTTTTTGAGCCACCTTTGGTTTTAATAGTTACTTTAATAATGTTTATATTGTGTGGTTTTCCCTTATTTTTAAGGGATGGTTTAATTGTGTGGAGGTGTTTTTGGTGGTTTTGTTTCCTAGTGATGAATGGGCTAAGGAGTTTATGAAGAAGTTAAATGCGAATAAGGCGTATGTGGATTCGGCTTTGGACTGGGAAGGTGATTTTTACTTGGTTATAAAGCCTGAAGGTGGGTTGAAGGAAGAGAAGATCATATACTTAGACCTGTATCATGGAAAGTGCAGGGAAGCGTACCTTGTGAAGCCGGGTAAGGAAAAGAAGCCAGCCTATGTGATGGAGGCACCTTATGGAACCTGGATTAAGGTGAGTACTAAAGAGGTTGATGCGATTAAGGGAATTATGACGGGAAAGATAAAGCTGAAGGGCGACATGGCGAAGATCATGAGGTACACTAAGGCCGCTCAAGAGATAGTTAACACTACCACAATGATTGATAATGAGTTCCTCTAGAATTCTTTCATTTTCTTTTTTTGTGTGGGGTGATGTTTGTGTGGTTTTTTATTGGGCCGAAGGTGGTTTTTGGTGAGGATGCTTTGGATTATCTGGAGCAGATTGAGGGAAGTAAGGCTCTTATTGTTACGGATAAGGTGATACGCGAAATAGGGTTTGTTGATCAGGTTATGGAAAGATTGAAAAGGGCGGGTATTGAGTCTGAGGTTTTTGATGAGGTTGAGCCGGATCCGTCAGATGTTACGGTTATGAGGATTGTGGAAAGGTTGAGGAGTTATGAGCCGGATTTGATTGTGGGTTTGGGTGGGGGGTCGAGTATGGATGCTGCTAAAACTGCTTGGGTGTTGTATGAGAATCCGGATAAACAGATAGTGGATATTAACCCTTTTACTCCGATTAAGGTTAATCAGAAGGCTAGGATTATCACTATTCCGACTACTAGCGGTACGGGGGCGGAGGCGACTTGGGCCGCCGTGGTCACCGATACTAGGGAGCATAGAAAGATGATTTTGGCGGCGAGGGAGCTTGTTCCCTTGTGGGCGATTGTTGATCCCAAGCTTGCGGCTAGGATGCCTCCCAAGATTACTGCCGCTACGGCTATGGATGCCTTGACCCATAGTGTGGAGAGTTACATTAATCCTTGGAAAAATGATTTTTCTGATGCATTCGCAATGAGAGCGATTCAGTATATTTTCAAGTATCTTCCCCGAGCGTATGAGAACGGTGAGGATATGGAGGCTCGTAGCAAAATGGCTAATGCGGCAACCATGGCGGGAATTTCATTTGGGAACTCAAATGTGGGTATTGCTCATGGGATAGCTCACGCGTTAGGGGCGGTGTTTGGATTCCCGCATGGATTGGTTTGCGGTATCGTATTACCGTACGTTATAGAGTATAATATCCCAATTTCTGCGGAATACTTGGCAGAGCTCGCGGAGCTTATTGGAATCAAGGGGCAAGACGAGAAGAGGACAGCAAAGGCCTTCGCTGACAGGATAAGAGAGCTTATGAGGAAGGTTGATATTCCACTGAGTTTGAAAGAATCGGGCGTTAAGGAGAAAGATTTTAGGGAAAAACTTGAACGCTTAATAAATCTAACGATTCAGGATGCTTCCAGCACCTTGAATCCTAGGATGTATAATAAGGAAGAGCTGGAGAAACTTTACAAATATATTTACTATGGCAAGGATGTTGATTTCTGAAAAAACTATTTGGGAGTATATGATTATGGGTGGATACCTCGAAAAAATTCTAAGAGTGGACCTCTCAAAGGGAAAAATCACAACTGAGGAACTTAAAGAGGAAACGCAAAAGAAATATTTGGGTGGATCGGGACTAGCGGCTAGAATACTTTATGATGAGCTTAAACCGGGAATCGATCCCTTGGGGCCTAAGAATAAACTGGTTTTCGCCACCGGACCATTAACAGGGACCAAGGCTCCATCCTCTGGTAGGCATCTTGTTGCTGCTAAATCACCCTTAACCGGGGCGTGGGGCGAAGCTACATCTGGAGGTTTTTGGGGTGCTGAACTCAAATTTGCCGGTTTCGACGCTATTGTTGTTGAGGGCAAATCGGAGGCGCCGGTATACCTCTGGATCAATGATGGAGAAGCAGTGCTCAAGGACGCCAGCTCGATCTGGGGTAAAAGCGTTTATCAAACGGAGGATATAATTCGAGAGAGTCTCGACGATAAAAAGGTAAAGGTTGCCTCGATTGGTCCCGCGGGGGAGAAACTGGTTAAGATAGCGTGTATTATGAACGATAAGGACAGGACGGCTGGTAGATGTGGACTAGGGGCGGTGATGGGTTCCAAAAAATTGAAAGCCATCGCTGTGCGTGGAACACAATCAATACAAGTAGTTGACTCAGAAACGTTAGATGAAAACGCGAAAAAGTTCCGTGAGGAAATAAAAGTAAATTCTTTTATCTCACTCTTTACCGAGCAAGGTACAAACAGTATAGTTTTAACCATGAACACTATGGGGACTCTTCCGACACAATACTACAGAGAGGGAGTCTTTGAAGATGCAGAAAAGATTGATGGAAACGCCTTAATGGAGATAACAACTAAGCGATTTGCCTGTTACGGATGCCCGGTGGCTTGTGGCCGGGGGCATGTAGAGGTGAAGTCAGGTTCCTTCGCAGGTACGTCTGGCGGTGGACCGGAGTACGAAACAGTTGCCGCTTTTGGTTCACTGTGCATGAATAACGATTTGGGATCCATAGTTAAGGCGGGAATAATTTGCGACCAACTTGGAATAGATACTATCTCGGCTGGAAACATTGTGGCGTTTGCCATGGAGTGTTACGAGAGAGGCATACTAACGAAAAAGGACACTGAGGGACTGGAATTAAACTGGGGAAACTCTGAAGCGTTAGTGAAACTAGTGGAAAAAATGGGTATGAAGGAAGGCATAGGTAAGCTACTCTCGGAAGGTGTGAGAAGCGCCTCCCAGAAAATTGGTAAGGGTTCAGAAGAATTCGCAATGCACGTCAAGGGTCTTGAAACACCGATGCACGAACCAAAGGGTTACAAGGGCTTGGGTTTAGGCTATGCAACATCGAATAGGGGTGCGTGTCACTTGAGACCCGAACCACAGATGATTGAGATGATGGGTGTAGCAAGGCCAGAGCTAGGATTCGACAGAGTATCTGGTACATATGAGGTTGAGGGCAAGGGGCAGGTGATAAAAGGATTACAGGACTATAAAACCACGCTTGATTCACTGGTTTTATGCAGCTTTATTTATGATATGTATATTTATCTTCCAGATGCGCTTGCCAAAATGGTTACGGCGGTAACGGGATACGACTTTGAGATAGGAGAGCTGGTAAAAGTAGGTGAACGGATTTTTAATCTACAAAGACTATTCAACGTGAGAGAGGGCTTATTGAGAAAAGATGACACGCTTCCCAAAAGATTCCTTGAGGAAAAGACTACTAAGGGTCCCACCGCGGGTCAAGTGGTTGAACTCGAACCAATGCTCAACGAATATTACACAGTAAGAGGTTGGAACGAGGAAGGAATCCCAACAAAGGAAAAAATTTCGGAACTCGAACTCTAACAAACCAAAAAGTCAAAATGCTGTAAAACTTTTTTCCCCTTTTATAATGAATAAAATTATTCTGAATAAAATTGTGTTTATTTTTTGCCTTAATTAATGTGCAATTTTCTACTTAAACAAAGTTTATATAACATAATATATGATTCTTTATTTTTAAGGAATTATTTAGAAGGTTTGAGGTAGGTTTTATGGTTAAGTTTCCGAGTGATAAGTGGGCTAAGGCTTATATGAAGGCGTTAAACGAGAATAAGGCTTATGGAGATGCGGCTTCAGACTGGGAAGGTGATTTTCTCTTCGTTTTGACTCCCGGTGATAAGTTGAAGGAGAAGACGGCGATATACATTGACTTGTATCATGGTAAATGTCGGGAGGCTTACGTTTTGAAGCCGGGCGAAGAGAAGAAGACAGATTTCGTGATTGAGGCTCCTTACGGGGTCTGGATTAGGGTGATTAAGAGGGAGCTGGATCCGATTCAGGGGTTAATGACTGGGAAGTTGAAGTTGAAGGGTGATATGGCTAAGGTGATGAGGTACACTAAGGCGGCTCAGGAGATGGTTAACACTACAACGACGATTGAGAGTGAGTTCCTCTAGAATTCTCATTTTCTTTTTTTGTGTGGGGTGATGTTTGTGTGGTTTTTTATTGGGCCGAAGGTGGTTTTTGGTGAGGATGCTTTGGATTATTTGGAGCAGATACGTGGAAATAAGGCGCTTATTGTTACGGACGGGGTTATGCGTGAGTTGGGGTTTGTTGATAGGGTTAGGGAGAAGTTGAAGACTGCAGGTATTGAGCCGGAGGTTTTTGATGAGGTTGAGCCGGACCCCTCGGATATCACAGTTATGAGGATTGTGGATAGGCTGAAGGGTTATGAGCCGGACTGGCTGATTGGATTGGGTGGGGGTTCGAGCATGGATGCTGCTAAAGCCGCTTGGGTGCTTTGGGAGAATCCGGATAAGCGGTTGGTGGATATTAATGCATTCACTCCGATAACGGTTAATCAGAAGGCTAGGCTTATCACCATTACGACTACAGCCGGGACTGGTTCGGAGGTGACCTGGGCTACGGTGGTTACTGATACTAAGGAGCATCGGAAGATGATACTGATGGCGAAGGAGATTGTTCCTTACGCGGCTATTGTTGATCCCAAGCTTACAGTTAGTATGCCTCCCAAACTCACCGCAGATACGGGTATGGATGCTTTGACCCATGTTGTGGAGAGTTACATTAACTCTTGGAAAAACGATTTTTCTGATGCGTTCGCGAGGGCGGCGATTTCGTTTATTTTTGAGTATCTTCCTAGGGCTTATAGGAATGGTGAGGATATGGAGGCTCGTAGCAAAATGGCTAATGCGGCAACCATGGCGGGATTGTCTTTTGGGAACGCGTCTGTAGGTATTGCGCATGGGGTGGCGCACGCGGTGGGGACGGTGTTTGGTTTACCTCACGGTTTGGTTTGCGGCGTTGCGCTGCCTTATGTTATAGAGTATAATATTCCGAGTGCTGCGAAGTACTTGGCGGAGCTGGCGCATCTTATTGGAGTTGAGGAGAGGGATGAGAGGAGAGCGGCGAAGGGATTGGCTGAGCGGACGAGAGAGCTTTTGGTGGAAGTTGGTATTTCTCCGAGTTTGAAGGGATTGGGTATTAAGGAGAAGGATTATAAAGAGAATTTTGATCTCCTGGTCAGGCTAACGAGTCAAGATCCTTCCGCTACATTGAATCCTAGATCCTTTACGAGGGAAGAGATAGAGAAAATCTACAATTGCATTTACTATGGCACGAAGGTTGATTTCTGAGGTACTACATGCATCTGTACAGTTGGATGAGCGGGGTCACGTCGTTTAGGGCGGCTTCAAGGCTGATGGAGGAGTATTGGTCTATTTGGTATTTTTCCCCTTCTTTTTTTATTATGTGGTGCCTTTCCAGTATTTCTAGGACTTCTTTTACGCGTTCGAAGAGGTTAGAGTTTTTTATTTGGTTTATTGTTTGGTGTTGTAGTATTTGGAGTGCTGTTACTTCTAGTTTTTCTTGGCGTATTTCTCTTAGGGCGGATATTATGTTTTTGGGGGGCGGGGTTCCAGCTTTCCAAATGAATGTTTCTTTTCCTAGTCCCTGTAGGGTGATTATTTTGTTGTCGTGAAGCTCTTTTATGAGTATCTTGGGGTTATCGGTGAAGTTTTGGGTGAGCTTAATAATATCTTTAGTATTTACCGGGGTGGGGGAGTGTAGTATCACGTCGAATACTTTTCTCAGATCGCTCCAGTCTTTGTGAGTTCCATGCAGTAGGAAACCGCTGTATTTCAGGACTGAGAGTTTTCCGTTTTTCGCAAGGAGGGGATCCAGTTCATTTTCGACTTTTGTGAGAAGATCCTTGAAAACTCCATTGCCGTTTGGGGTTACTCCGGTTATTTCTCTTACAAGTTCGGGCAGTTCGGCGGGTATGCTTAGCAGTCTGGCGGCTCGGGCGGTGATTGATTCTATCCCACTTGAGAAGAAAACATCTATAACTTTCCTAACCTGATGGGTGGGAAGAATAGATTTTTTTTCACAGAATTTTTTTATACACTGGTCAATGAATTTTCTTCTGAGAATTTCCCCTATTTTTAGGGATGGAAAAAGCGTGGTGAATGCCACCGCATCCCTGTTTGCTCGGATAAACCCCAGCGAACCGGAGTGTTCAGGGCTCAATTTTAAACCCCCTTAGGCGTTCTTGTTCCAAATCACCTCGATTCCGCAAGCCCACTCTCTTTAGGAGTGGGAGGAATTGTGGATTTTTATAGTGCGGGCTTTTTATGCCGATAAGGCCTGGTGACCCACAAACCAGTTTAGCGCCCTTTGACAAGCCGTGCCGGGCTTAACTCACCTTAGGAGCGTGACATTGAGTGGTTCTGTCGAAGGGGGCGGGACTAGGCCGCGTATCCCGCCGTTCTTGTAGCCCGAGACGGGTAGCATTTCGAACCTGCTTAGTCTAGTCAAGATTTGCATTATTACTATCATTACGAGCCTGCACGATTTATCCGTAGGTTCTTGACCTCTATTCCGTGTTTTGGTTTAAACAGGCGATAAAACTTTTTTGGAGAGATATTGTTTTGTCTGGCGATTTTAACAATTTTGGCTAGCAGTTCATCTGCTAGAAAGTTAGGTAAATCTGTTTCTATAAGACTGAAGGCGTGAGCGAATTCCAGCGACCAGGGTACATTGTTTAGGTTACTTGCCTGGTGGTAGATAGCGGAGCATACGTATTCGAGCTGCTTTTCGCTCTCCGCTAGGCTCTTGTGTACTTCCACTCTGATAGGTAGTGCGTCCTTGTGAGGTTTTATGTAAAAAAATCTTTGCTCCGCGAGGAACCGGGAATATCTCGCTCCGAAGATGTTCCTTTGTGCCAGCATTGACCACAGGCCGCTCATTTGCGGGACTGTTATGTGGAGTTCCTCCTGATTACACGGCTGGAGAATTGAATCCAGAAGATTTGCATCGTTTATTCTACCGTAAATGCCGCTCAGCCAGGAGGATACGTTACGGTAATTTGAAATAAAATCCATGGAGTGGGGAGACTTTATTACAAACGCGTGGAGCGTGTCTAACAGTTTTTCAGCCAGTATGTCCGCGGTGCCGTTGCTTCCATAAATTTTTTCGAAAACCATTTGGTACTCCTGCTGAACCTCTCTCGCCCGATTACTGAAAACCTTTGTGTCCGCTGCACCGTAGGGTAGGAGGTCGTAATGGGGAACGAATGGGCCGTCCAGCAGAGCTAGATCGTAACTATTATCCTCAATTATCCTAAGGGTGACTAGCCGCTCCAAGTATTGTCGAGATACAGCCTGAATCCGTTCAACGTCCTCGTCCACTAACCCCATGACGGGTATACATTTTCCAATGACGTAGGGATTCTGTGCTACGGGATTGTTACATTTGAAGGTGATACCCGCAGCAGAAACCACTATGAGATCCAAACCCGCCCTCTGGCTTCTATTGGAGGATCCATCAACCGCTAGTGTAACAGCGTCTCTGGCTGCGGGATTGGTTCGGAGTTTTAGAGTTTCAAGCTCCTTATTCTGATTTAGGTTCTCAACGGCTTCGAGTAGTTCCAGATATATATCGTAGAATCTATAAACTTCGGATTCGAGAATATCGAGTGTCTGATGAAAGATTTCTCCCCTATGTTTTTTATTACTCTCCTCTTCCAAGAATTTTAATAGGTTGGTCAACCCCCATTCCGCTCCGCGAAATCCTTATGCAGATCGAAAACGCTGCGTCCACCATAACCAAGCTGAATGTCTCCCTTCTCTATACTGGTGCAGAGAGGATCCTTAAGCGGAGTGGCCATACCAGCTATAAGAAACTCGCCCACCCCTAGGTGAGGAAGAATCTTCTGAATCTCTGGGAAATCAGTGTAGTCCTCAATGGCTCTCATGTCGTTTGCCGCTGTTAAACAACCACAGAACAAGGTGCTGAGATTGGAGAAAACGGTTTTGGAGATTCTAGATATTCTCTGGCTTATAATAGTGAGATTGGAACCGAACTTGCGGCCCTCCTCCGAGAAACTGGTTATCTTGCCCGAGCAGAGATAAGGTTTTCCCACGGTTATCTGTCCGTAGGAGCCTCCCATCTCCGGAATATAGTTTTTTGCCTCATCAATTACCAAGTGTATCGGATACTTATTCCGTAGAATCAAATCCGCTATGGTTCCAATCTTAGCCTGTCTGGCATCTAAGGGGTCAGAAGAGGCGTCAATAACTAGAATGTTCCCAGCAACTCTCTTCCAGATTTTGTTATACTGTTCGACACTGCCCCCAGTAAAAATGTTCTTGCCAAGCATTTTAATTCTACGCCGTATAGCCGTGTTCCAAGCGCTTATCGATCCATCTTTCTTGTAGAACTCATCCAGCCACTGGGTCACATAGGACATGAAGCAATCACCATTAAGCTCAGCAGCACCGCAAGTGAAATCCATTACAAAAATGTCCGCTGCCACCTCTATGGCCTTTTTAGCCTGAGAGGGAAGCACATCCAAGCCAAGAGTTTTAACAATGTCATTAGCATCAGTAGGAACTACGGGTAACTCGCTACTAGACATAACTTGGAAATTGTTACAAAGCTTACCCAGATTACTGGTAGCGTATTCACCGGTATGGTCCCAGACGAGAACATTAACCTTCTGTTTTAGGGAAGCCATACCCATAATATTCGCCGCTGTGGTAACGCTCTTACCCATACCTATACGAGCGAATATACCCACCCCTAAACGCAGTACAGCTGAGGCGTCAAGATCCACTGGATAATCGGTTTCCCGAATCTTCCCTATGGGATAGTATTCCCTGTCTCTTTCCGGATCACGAAAGAGGGCTTCGTAGTCCTCTTTATTAGCTACAAATATTGGGGAACAGGGTTTGGGAGGATGGGATAATCTACGCACACCGGGATGGGCAGGAATTCCGTATATACGAAGCTCACCGAATTTCATATTCTGGTCCAGATTGGGAACTTCGCCGTAAAGGCTGGAAAAATAGTTCAGAACGTCTGTGGTTGCTCCTCTAGTGGCGGCGAAGAGATTTGCGACCAGTCCTATTAATTTGGTTTTGTTATGGCTGACGGTGAGGAGTTGGCCCTCATAAACGTAATCCGTGGCGTAGTCGAAGACTGCGAAATCGCACTTTTTAGTGCTGGTTGGACTTGTTATGAAACCTACGGGAGAGGCGCCCTTCAATATTTGTTCTTTGGATCGCAAATACTCATATTCTTCGACTTCGGAGCTCATTACTGCTCTCAGCACGGGTGTTTCAAGGCCTGGTTCCTCAACCGTCATCTACATTACCACTTGAATTTAACTTGTTTATTTTATTTCAAAAACTACTATTTAAACTTAGTGGAAAACACAAAGAAATTTTAAATTAATGGAAGGATAACCTATCATAATATATAAATAAAATGCCAATTTTGTGATAGGACTGCTAATCACTAATAAAAACTTTCTTAAATTTGATAAAGTGGAAGGAATGAGGAAGTAATAAAGTTATGTCAAGTAAAGGATTTTATATGAAAAATACCTTATTTCAGGCTATAGGAATGCCCAGATTCACGTGATGGAATAAGACCTATCATCCTTTATAAATAATCATGTAAAATTATGATAGTAGTATCTTACGTATTATTTGTATTTTTAAAAGGATGTTTTTAGAAAAAGACCATAAAATATATATATGAGGTTTATAATACTCTCTTTAAAAGCACAAACTTCCACTGGCATAGAAATAAAAAAAAGGTAAATGACAGTTTACTAGCTCAAATATCTGAGCGAATTTGCAGGAAATACTAGCAGAAATTTGTTGAGGCGCCCCTGATGCTAGAAGAGTTGCTAGGTTTGGGAAGATCGAAAACACGTTTAGATGTTATAAACTTCATACTGGATGAGGGGAGACCCTTATCAGCTTCTGAGATAGCGGAGAAACTCGATATAAGCTTGAATGCCGCAAATATTGCAATCCACTATCTGAATAAGGCTGGTCTTTTGAATAAGATTGAACGCGGCCTGTATGAGGTTAATGTTTATGCCTTTTGCAAGGCGTTTCTAACATTCCTTTTGGCTTCTAAAGCTGAGGGTCACGCTGGTAAGAGTCTTGAGGATTTCACAAGGTAGGAGGTGAAAAAGGAGGTTGAGTAGTCAATTAGACGACACTGTTCTGAGACTACGGGGTGGCAGTCTGAAGGTTTTATCACTTCTCTCTATTTCACACCGTCCCTTAAGACCTTCTGAGATTGCGGAGCTTCTGGGGATGCAGCTCAATGACGTTGGAAAGTATCTTGTTAGGTTGGGTAGCAAGGGGTTGGTTTCGAAGGCCAACATAAATGGTAACTCTTCGGGGTACGTCTCGAACGTAGATATCCTGGAGCTGGTGCTGGATCATGAGCGTAGGCTGAGAGAGCTTGAATAGTTATGATTTGGAATGGGGGTACGGTTTTGGCTACGGATAGGACTGGGGAACTGTTTGACAAGTTTGATAAGCTTATGAGGTTGAGGGATGCGGCAAATCAAGTTCTTATTTACATTCTTACCAGTCCTAAGCCTGTAACCCCAAAGGAGCTTGTAGATAATTTGGGTTTGACTGAGAACAGTGTTTGGAAAACTGTCCGGCGTTTGGAGGCTGATGGTTTTCTTAGGTCCATGGATAGGGGAGAGTATGAACCTAATTTTGGCCTCATAACGGCGCTTCTCTTGTTCAAAGTTCAGGAGTTGATTAAGGCATTAGAGCAGAGATGAACAGGATGAGTGAGGACGAAGAGCAGATCACTTCCAAAGATGCTTTTAATAAGTTATTGAGATTGGGCGAGGCTTCCATTCAGATAATTGATTATATACTCTGTTCGCCCAAACCGGTAACCCCTAAGGAGCTTGTGGATCGGCTGGGAATCACCGAGGGGACGGCTTGGAACGCTTTGAGCAGGTTACAAAAGGTTGGTTTTCTCGTTACCAAAAATAGGGGAGAATATGAGGCTAACATGGGATTTATATTATCGATGGTTCTTTTCACCTTAAGTGATATTGTAGAAAAATTGAGAGAGGTGAAGCGAAGATGAGTAATTCTGAGGAGACCGAAGAGGGAAAAAAGCTGTTGGAAAGCTTTAGGAGTTTTCGAGAAAGAAGCTTCTCCGTGCTGAACTACATTCTTGAAAATCAGAAAGGAGCACCAGTATCCTCTTCCAAAATTCAGGAAGGTTTAGGTTTGACTCCTTCGAATCTTTCGCACGCTGGGAAAATATTAGAAGACGCCCGATTGATAAGCAGGGAAAAGGAGGGGTATACTCCGAATCTGGGTGTTTTACTCGCGGCAATTCTAGAAATCGTTTTAGACATCGATAAAAGAGTTAAGAGTATTGAGGAAGAATTAAGTAGAAAGTAATCGGTTATCGAAAAAGGCGAAAGTGAAAAATTGGTTGTGTCTGCTAATCGGTTAACTTTTAGGGATTAATTGGGTCCCCTCCTATGTTATACGTCATCTAGAAAAACAAGGAGGTGGAGCCCAATAATATCCCTGAATAACCAGATACGGGTTACA
>Ga0315314_1000825_pt1 | contig 30396 bp, 32 predicted proteins | sample TDP9_MG_FD_203631 | JGI IMG/M metagenome (GOLD analysis project Ga0315314, IMG submission 203631) | Freshwater sediment microbial communities from Lake Towuti, South Sulawesi, Indonesia - TDP9 | ecosystem: Environmental > Aquatic > Freshwater > Lake > Sediment | place: Indonesia: South Sulawesi... | reverse complement strand
CTTAACTTGATTATAAGATGTTTGTCGTCACCGTGTTCTGATCTTGGAATCAGAATGCCTTCATATATCGCCCCATCCTTTGTAACGCGGATATGATCTTCAACCTCCGCTCCAGCCTCTTCAAGCGCTTTTGAAGCTTCCCCCTTGTACCCGTAGAACTTGGCGCTCAATTTCATCCACCTTTGTCATCGTCCTAAAAGTGAATCTTACGCGACCTTATCCAATGATAGTTTAAGTAACCACTTATATAAGTGCAAGGAGGCTAGATCCGCCATTTCAGATCCTATTCGGACCCTCAAGGCCTAAATGGTAGGATGTGGGGGTTGCTTCATAGCTTTTCTTCAGGTCTGACGAAAGTATCTAAGGACTCGACTCGCAGACTGCTGGACTTGGACGGGGCTTTTTCATTGATAGATATGTAATCCTTAATATCATCACGATTCCATCATCACGCCTCTACGAGCTCCAACGGAAACGCAAGAGGGAAAAGAATGCTCCATCATGGCTGTTCAGACAGTCAAGATCCATTACGTCTAGACGGCAAATCTATTTTTGTGATTCTCAAAGCAAATAAGAGAACAAGGCAATATCTGGACAGAGTGAGCCTAATGACTTCAAGAGAAGACGTGAAAAACCATCTGGTTGCCGATGCCTTATTCGTCTTGGCAACATCTCTAAATGTCTGGTTCTACATGGTCTACTACTTTGGAATACCGTACAGAATATCCATCGACGGGTTCGCTACGTTTTTCTACGTTATAATTCTTTTCCGTTTCTGGGTAGGCACATTGGCATCATTCTATCGGAGATTAACCGGCTGAAGTCCTGTGATCTCTCAAGTGTAGTAACGTTCACTTTCGGGCATTCTTTTTCCTCTACATTGGTAGAATAAGGAAGTTAAGCCTCAGTTTTTATAGTGATCTACTCTCCTGCTCTCTCCAGAAAGGTGAGGATCAGAAACAGAATTATAGTTATTATCATGCCGACCGGTGTCCCTAAGAATATTTTTATGTAGCCCAAAAGTGGAATTCGCCATATCACCTTGCCGATGATATTATCTTCCGTTATTACCCATGGATCTCTAGAGCGGTTATTATCTCCCTTTGTAGCTAGATAAGGTTCGCCATTGCTTGTTTGCGACTTCTCCACTGCTCTATGCACAACAAACTCATGTGGATTGGCTGGTTTACGGAAGATAATTATGTCTCCATCTTCCAGACCAGCATTCACGCCGTCAAAGTCACTCACTCCCTGAACGATAAGTAGGTCGCCGATGTTTAATGTTGGTTCCATACTCGAGGAGATCGGCGTATGCAGAGGGTAATTCGTTTTCAAAGCCATGATCAATATTTCTTTAAAGATCAGAACACTGACCACGACTAGACACATCAGAAATATTGTTTTGACCAGCTCATTTCTCCATAGGACCCTAAGCGTACGCCGAACATCCCTGTTACGTTCATCCAAGCTTGACATCTCTTCGATGAGGCTCCTAGTTCAGTATCCCTAAAGCGAATTCTACGAGCATTCTTTGGCCTTCAGAACGACTCTTAATCATTCAAATTTGCTCATTGGAGTAACTCTTCATCATCGGCCACGAATCATCTATGTGAAGGCATTTTTAAATCTTTTTCTGGCCATCATCTGAGACCAGCGATTGCGTTAAGGACCGACACAGAGGCCAATCCCAAAAGAAGCGAAACCCAAACTAGCCACGTTTAATCTCATGTTTCTCAGTCGCCAATCACGTTGAATGCAGTTTTCGGCCAAGGTCAGCCATGCAAAGATAATTCCGGCTTTTCAATTTAGGAAGCTGGTGCAAAAGTATACGGCACAGCAGATTTGAGGGCCTTTGACATGGCTAGCCGAACTTTTCCTTGATATAGTCGACCATGGATTGAAAGATGATTTTTCCATCCCCATATTTTTGTATCTTCTTAATCCTTGTCCAGTCAGGCAGTTGCCATCCGTAGAACGCTCTTTCAGGATGGGGCATCAGACCGAATATAGTCCCATCAGAATTGCATATGCCTGCGATATCATGGAATGAACCGTTCGGATTACTCGGGTATTCACATTTAGCATCGTCGCCCTCTTCATTGCAGTACCTGAAAACGAGCTGATCGTTATCATACAGTCTGTTCAAGTACTGACCCTCTTTATCCCTCGGAAATAGGAATCTGCCCTCAGCGTGAGCTACGGGCATCCTCAAAACCTTTCCTCTCGGAATGCTGGTGGTAAATGCACAGTCCCCTCTGTTCTCATGCTTGAGGTAAATCCATCTACAACGGTATCCAATCGGCACATTAGTCGCCAATGCAGCTTCTGGATACTCGCTTATTCCGTTGAACCCCGGTAGCAGACCAGCTTCAACCAGCACTTGAAAACCATTGCAGATGCCAAGTACCGGTCTTCCCTCATCCACGAAATCCTTTAGGTCTCGACCTAGTTTGGCCAAGAATCCCTTGGCAAGTATCGCTCCAGCTCTGACGTAGTCTCCGAAGGAGAAGCCCCCAGGAATGATCAGACCCTCGTAATCGAGAAGATTCCGCTTCTTAACGATCATGCTCAGATGGCATATATCCGCTTTAACACCTAACTCTTCGAGAGCCCTCTCCGTCTCTGCATCGCAGTTAGTTCCACCAACCCTTATGACACAGACTCGTCCGTCCTCTCTGATCACTTCTCAGCCCCCAAAGTGCTTTTCCACGCATTTATCATTTCCGATACGCTTGTGGAAACTATTGTTTCGCCGTTGAGGCCGTGCAGGTAAAACTCTTTATCCTTTCTGACCATCCCAACCATCGAGAAGGCACAACCTTTCGCGAGTTTTTCAAAGTTTCCTCTAGATTCTTCGGGCACCTCCACGAGAAATCTGCTATTCGACTCGGAGAAAAGAATCTGATAATCTCTTTCAGTGCTTCTGGATCTTGGAGCATTATATAGGTTGATGCTCATTCCCCATCCTCCCGAGAAAGCCATCTCAGCGGATGCCACGGCCAAGCCTCCTTCTGAAAGGTCGTGGCAGGCTCGTATCCATCCTGCGTCTATCGATCTAATGACCGCATCAACCGTCTTCTTCGCTTGCCTTATTCTTACTTTTGGGACCGTTTCGCCGACAAAGCCCTTAGTTCTGTAATATTCCGATCCTCCCAACTCTGCATATGTCAGACCCAACTGATAGATCAGGTTGCCGGGTTCTTTCACATCCATAGAAACCGTGTTCCGCACGTCGGGGATCATCCCAAGAGCCGTTATGAGAAGCGTCGGCGTAACAGGCCCTAGGGGGGACTCGTTATATAGGCTGTCCTTACCCGAAATGAAGGGAACATCAAATCCCTTTGCAAAATCATAACATGCTTGGCAAGCCCTCGATAGTGAACCAAGCCTGTCAGGTTTCTCGGGGCTTCCCCAGACGAAGTTGTCTAAGAGGGCAATTCTTCTTCCGCCAACTGATGTGTTGTTTCTGACAGCCTCATCTATTGCCGAGGCTGCCATCCAGTAAGGATCTATCTTCCCGTATTGAGGGTTCATCCCACACGAGATTACGATCCCTCTCCAAGAGTCGGATAGGGGCTTGATAACCGATGCATCGCTCGGGCCGTCATTGAGGCCACAGAGAGGCTTTAAGACAGTATTTCCCTTAACCTCGTGGTCGTAAGTCCTAATGACAGATTCTTTACTGGCGACGCTGGGTGAGGCAAGAACCCTCAGTAGATCGTCGGTTAGATCTCGCTGTTCTTCAATGCGTGGCTCCGCGTGGCGAGGTTTCTTCCAAGCAGCGACCCTGTTGACTCTTGGCGGACTAAAAAGGAATTCTATATTTAACTCCGCCACTTTTTCCCCTTTGTAGTAGATTCTGAGATTGCCATCCCTTGTTAGTCTACCAATCACGGTAGCCTCAACGCCCTCTGAACTAAAAATCTCAAGGACATGATTGGCGTTCTTCTCCTCGACTGTAAGAAGCATCCTCTCTTGAGATTCGGAGACATAAATTTCCCAAGGCGGAATATTCGGATACTTTAGAGGAACCTTTTCAAGCTCGACCTCCGCCCCACACCCAAATCTCTTGGCCGTCTCGCCCACGGCGCTAGATAAGCCTCCGCCACCAAGGTCCGTTATTGAAGAGGCCAGCTCTAGGTCTCTTATGCCTATTATGGCTCTTTTGAGCTTCTCTTCTTCTATAGGGTTAGCTATCTGAACAGCCGGCCTCGAAACTTCCTCAGACTTCTCTGTCAGCTCCGAAGAGGCAAAGGTCACGCCGTGTATTCCGTCTCTACCGGTTTTTCCGCCAGCAAGCACTATCCAGTCCCCAGCCTTTGCGTTTTTCACGTATTTCTTGATAGGCAAGATTCCAACGCACCCGCAGTAAACGACAACGTTTCCTACATAGCTCTCATCAAAGTATATTGCCCCATTGACCGTGGGAATGCCCATGTTATTTCCATAGTGACCTATCCCCCCGACTACGCCCCTAAAGACATACTTGGGATGCTTTATGCCCGCCGGCAGCTTCTCAAAATCATAATCTAATGGTCCGAAGCACAAAACGTCGGTGCACGCTATTGGATCAGCCCAAACTCCTAGTACATCTCTTATCACACCCCCTGTACCTGTGGCCGCTCCGCCAAAAGGCTCTATCGCCGAGGGATGGTTATGCGTCTCAACTTTCGCTGCAATAGCGTAGTCCCCCTCGAAGTGTACTATACCGGCATTATCCTCAAAAACCGATATGCACCAAGGCTTACTCAGTTCTTTGGTTGCTTCTGCAATGTATGTCTTTAGAAGGCTTTCTATCTCCTTACCTTCTGGCGTCTTTATAGTTCCCTTAAAGGTCTTGTGGTAGCAGTGTTCAGACCACGTCTGACCTATTGTTTGCAGTTCAACATCCGTCGGGTTTCTGCTCCAACCTGAGAAGTATTTTTTTATTGCTCTCATCTCTTCGAGGTTTAAGGCTACACGCATTTCCTCGCTAATTCTTAGAAGATCATCGTAATCGGATTCCAGAATGTTTATCTCAAACAGTTCGAAAGGTAAATCCTTCCTAATGTAAAGCAGCCCGATCATCTTACTTCCCTTAATCTGAAGAAATAGTTATCCTTAACTGGATTTGCAAGCAACTTGCGGCACATCTCTTCGACGCATCTTTCTGCCTCCTCAAGAGAGTTAGCCTCTAGACGCATCTCATAGATCTTGCTTACTTTAACAGAATCAACTGGGTTATTCAACTCTAGTAACGAAGCTTTTGTGGTTTCGCCTTCCGGATCTGAGTGCCCTGGTTTAAGACCAACCTCAACTCTGGCGATGTATTCCATAGAGAAAGAAATAGAAAGGACCATAATTAAACCTTAAGGATTAGCCTCCATCTGGGTTCACATATTGTATGGGGCAAGACGAACGCTGCAGATGCATTCACAAGCATAGAAGATTCCGTTTGAAGAATAACCAGCATGCGATAGAAGTGCAACAATGTCGATCATAATGCACTTAACAACTAGCACTCACCCTAAGTGGGCTGAGGTGATTCGGTGGCAAGTCCCTGAAAGTCAGTACCCTGAACGAGACTTAGCTTACATTTGCTCGGCGAGAAAGTTTCTCGAAGACTGAGGACTCAGCAGGCTTACTAATATTCTCTTCTTTCTGGTTGGGTTGTTCGATCTTTTGTGGCACCTGCGGAGGATCAGGTTTGTCATTGAGGCTTTGTTCCATGTGTTCCGTCTCGTCTTCTTTGGTTTGCAGGACAACCTCCTCGGGTTGGCCCTCAGACTTCGGGCCCTCACTAATCTTGGCGCTCTCATTTGCCTTCAGTCTTTCACCCATTAATCCTGAGAAGACTTGGCAGAAACTTGCGCTGGGCGCATAGCGCGCGCGCCCTAACTCTTCAGGCTTTCGTTCAACTTCTTGAGCAGGCGACTGTCTTCCAGCGCCAGCTTCGCGTTGCTTCTTGAATTGGTTTAGAGTCTCCTCCACGATTTCTTTTGCTATAGTTTTACGATGCTGGGTTGGCATGTTTTGACGCCTAGATTTGTTTGCCAGTTATGAAGATTAAATCTTTATGAATTCATAATACGATCATATGGTACGGATACTGAATATCTAGGCTTCGTTCATAACTCTTAATATTAATTTACATCTGTACTTAATTCCGTGATTAAAAGATGATTGTATCACAAGAGAAATACGATCTGGATCAAGAGAAAATCGAAGAAGTCGCAAGGATGGCTAGACCACTGATCTCAGTCATAGGGCTTGGCGGCGCTGGATGCAACGTTGTGTCTTGGGTAAAACAGAGAGGAATGGTTGGGGGTAGGCTCCTCGCTCTGAACACCGATGCAAACCACCTATCCATATGCAAAGCCGACAGACGTATCTTGATAGGTGAGAAAACCACGCATGGACTCGGATGTGGAGGATACCCCGAAAGGGGAGAGGCAGCAATGAAGGAAAGCTTTGAAGAGATCTCGAAGGAGATTACGGGATCACACATAGTCTTCTTAGTGGCTGGTCTCGGCGGAGGTACAGGAACAGGCGCCTCATGCGCCTTGGCTGAAACATTGGAGGACAAGGGGCCCCTGGTCGTAGGGGTCGTAACCCTACCTTTCGCTATCGAAAGGGTAAGGCTAGACACTGCTAGAAAGGGAATGCATCGCCTAAGGAAAGCATGCGATACGGTCGTCACCATCGATAACAATAAGCTCGTCAGGGTCGCCGGAGACCTGCCTTTCCAGGAGGCTCTCGGCGTAGCCAATGAACTCGTCGGAGTTTTCGTCAAGGACATCACCGAAACAATAGCGACTGCCAGCTTGATCAACCTAGACTACATGGACTTGAGGGCCATAATGGAGAAACAAGGTATAGCTGCAATAGGGGCCGGCTGGGGGCAGGGAGAGGATAGGGTAGAGAAGGCTGTCAAGATCGCTCTGGAAGGACAGTTGCTGGACATAAACGACGTCACCAAGGCATACGGCGTGCTGATTCACGTTTCAGGTGGTGAAGACCTAACGCTTGAGGAGGTCTACCGCTCGGGAGAGCTCGTAACCAGAAGCATCTCACCAAAATCGAAGATCGTTTGGGGAGCCAGAATTAACCCAGAAATGCACGGAAACGCACATGTCTTCGTTTGCCTAACTGGTGTCGAAAGCGCATTCCTAAGTCAACAGGCGAAGCGTCGATTCGGGCTATTCTAGCGCGCCCGGTCTAGAATCGTCACCCCCCTTCTTTTTTTCATTGTAACCGCTAGAATATCGGAATAATGAAAGTGCAAAAAGTTTTGTGTGCCAAGAAGCTTTTCTAGTCTTTCTACTGCCAGAAGAAAAAAGGCACTCTCTCTTCCTCAAGCATCTTCGTCCTAACTCATAGTATGAGCAGTTCTCATAGAGCACGACGGGTTCTTTCAATTGAACGGACCCCGATCGATCAGAACCGACCTCCCATCTTGTCTTCCGGCATTCAAAACGTCCGAAGAATTGTCTCGAAAACGAGATCTGGAACTGGATGGGATGAAGTATCGAAAATCATAGAGAGGGCAATGTAAGGACTATCTGCGAACAGAGAGGCGGCAAGGTCAGAGATCCCACTCCTCCAGTTCAGTCTCCTTCGGAACCCTGTGCTCATCCCAACCTCTAATCTCGTAGTATGTGCTCATTGCGTTCCGGACCCCATAGCATTAACCAAAGTCTCCGAGATGGTACCATAGCTGTAACGACTGAAAAACTTCGCGACAATTCGGAAACAACCCTTGCATTGTCGTTCAAACGTCACAAGAGACAACGATCCTCGGCTCCTCAACCATTCGAACAGTGGCAACCCCGCCTGCAAATTGTGGCTTTATCCGTATTTTTGCAAAATCGTTAAGAACTTCCTACAACCATTTTTGAATGATGTCTACGTTGATGGCAAATTTCCCTCCCGAAGTCACCCCATTACCCGTTAAGTTTCTATGGAAATTCTATTCAAGTCTTTACAACCATCATTCGAGATTGAACGGGTGTTAGAGGTTGAAGGCCTATTTCGGTGTTTGCGGTATCGGGCTCGGGCACGTAGGTCGTTGCGTCCCGATAGCTCGGGAGTTGGTGGAAAAGGGTGTCGAAGTTCTATTCTCGACTTACAGGGATGGTGTAAAGTATATAGAGCAAGAGGGGTTCCCTTTTGTAGAATCTCCTTCAATGGGTTTCATGGTCAAACCCGATGGAACCGTTGATTTCAGACAAACAGTCGTGAATCCCGGACCATTCCTAGCATCTTTCACCTTGGTAAAGCAGGTTGAAGCTGAGATCGAATTTATAAGGGCGTTTGAGCCGGATGTGATCGTCTCAGACTCACGGGTTTCACCGTTACTGGCTGCAAAGATTTTGAACATTCCAGATATCTGCATCCTTAACCAGTTTCAGATAATAATTCCCAGACGGACGAGATTTCTGAGGTTGGCTAAGCTCGTTGACACCGGAGCTCTCGCCATGATCGGCAAGTTATGGACAAGCGGGGCTGCTCATCTCATGATACCGGATTTTCCTCCACCGTACACCTTATCAGCTGGAAACCTTGGTATCCCAAAATCCTATCAGAAACGCGTACAGTTGATTGGCCCCATACTGCCAGTCCACCCATCCGACTTGCCGAGCAAAAATAACCTGAAAAGGAATCTTGGGTTGGAAGAGGATCTGCCCCTAATCTTCGTTCCACTAAGCGGACCAGCAAAGGAACGCGCTTATTTCACAGGCGTTCTAAGGCAGATCCTCAAAGACTTTCCCCAACACTATCAAGTTGTTATGTCGCTTGGGTATCCAAACACCCCGATAAAGCCCGTCAAATACGGAAATACGCTCATCTACGGCTGGGTTCCAAATCGATTCGAATATCTGAACGCCTGCGATCTCATAATATCCAGAGCAGGCCACGGAACCATAACTCAGGCCATGTGTTACGGCAAGCCGATGATTCTCGTGCCCACCCCAAGTCACACGGAACAGCTGAACAATGCTAAGAGAGTATTCGAATTAGGCATATCTGAAGCCCTTGAGCAAGATACGATTAACAAAGAGGTGCTTATCAAGTCCATAGACAAAATGTTGACAGACCAGAGATATACGAAGAGAATAGAGGAGATTAAGCAGGCTGTTTCAAATCTGAACGGCTTGAACATCGCTGTCCAGACAGTCATAAACGTTGGCAAGGAATCCACCTCATCATGATCTCAGACATTCTTTGTGTCAGAACGGATACGTTGAGAGATATTTCGATCCTAATACGATTTTGGCGGGAGTTCATTTTCTGGCTGCATCCAATTCTCTGAAAAGTCAACCTCAAATAACGCATCATGCTCACAATTGCCAACTCAGTGATGACCCGTTGCGTTTAAGTATTAGGGATTTAGTTCTTATACTGATAATAGAGGAGTTGGATTTCAAGGCCAGAAGTTCTCTAAGAGCCGGAAACTGGACATTTGGTTAGGTGAGACTTTGAAGCTATCGCTAGCTGACTATTGGAGGTACACGCTGATATCGATTCGACCTGAAACAAAGGACACAAGCTTCACTTGGAATATTTTCCTGGAGAAAGTCAACTCGGACCTCAATGACGCTCTCGGAAACGTCATACATCGAATACTCACGTTTATTAACCGGTACTTTGGTGGCGTAGCACCCGACCCCGGAAACCTGATTGAGCATGACCGACGTATCTTACGAATGACAAAGGTCAGGATTGAAAGGATTGCCAAAAACCTAGAGAATTTCCGTTTGCAGTGTGCTTTACGCGGTGTGACAAGTCTGAGCCGGCTAGGAAATAAATATCTTAACGATGAGGAACCTTGGAAGACCATTAAGACAGACCGGCAGTCAGCAGCAACCACACTATAAGTGGCAGTTCAGATAGCTAATGCTCTCTCAGTTATCATGGAGCCGTTTGTGCCGTTCGCTTCTAGAGATCTTGGAGATATCTTCAATCTGCCGGATGACCTTCATTGGGAAGACGCATTCATTACAGTTCCTGCGTACCAAAAAATTAAAGAAGCGAAACCACTCTTCCATAAGATTGAGGCTTTGGAGGAAGAGATGCAGAATATGTTAGAAAAAATAAGATCCAATGTAGAAACTGTCTCGATCGGTGAGTTTTCGAGGATGGACCTTCGAATCGGTAGAATCGTAAAGGCTGAGACCATACCTGGGTCTAGAAAGCTCCTTAAACTGACAATAGACATCGGAGGTAACCATCTTAGACAAGCAGTTGCAGGGATAGCAGAGTATTATGCACCAAGAGAACTTGAGGGAAAACATATCGCCGTAATGGTCAATCTTGATCCAAGAAGGATCTTTGGCGTTAACTCGGAAGTAATGATACTCGCTGCGCAGGATAAGAACACTGTTACGCTCATCCAACCGGACAGGTCTGTTGAAACGGGAAGCAAGATAAGCTGATAGTGGGCAACATCTTGCCTCTAAAGATCGACCTACACGTTCACACATGTTACTCCAAAGATGCAACCACGACGCTCAAGGATCTCATCTTATACTCAAGAAAACGGGGTTTAGACGGAGTTGCAATAACTGATCATGACACAATTGAAGGGGCGCAAAGGGCTCCAGAAACGGACGGGTTGATACTGATACCCGGAATAGAGGTTACAACAGCTAGCGGTCACATTCTGGGGCTTAACGTCACCGCTCCCATCCCGAAAGGTCTAGGGTTAGATGAGGCCGTAGAAAGAATCCATGAGGCTGATGGGATAGTGATAGCTGCGCATCCTTCAGCATTTCTTAAGAATAGTTTACGTCCCGGCGCCTTTGGAAAAGGCGCAAGAATCGATGCCATTGAAGTTATTAATTCCTCGGCCTTCCCCTTTTTTCTGTCAACCCGCACAAACAGTAGACTCGCTTTTCGGCTGAAACTCCCTCAAACTGCTGGAAGTGACTCACATATCCCAGAGACAATAGGCTGGGCATACACAATGATTGACGCTGACCCAAACGTCGAGAATATCATTAATGCGACCAAGAAAGGTCTTAGTGTTCCTTACGGAAAATCAATACCTTGGCGATTAAGATTAAAAAAATTATGGCAGAAAAGAGAGATGTAAAAGAAACTTTCAGAACCTCTCGAGCTGATAAAGACCCAAATCCACATTCAGAGGCTTCTCTGGTCCCGCGTGCCGGTCTATGTCGTATAATTGGGGAGCTATCGACCCGTATCCGCTGAGTATGTTCGGCGAATGAACGCCAGTCATGACGAGAGTCACTCTGAGAATTCCGGCTAGTCTAGGATTAACCCTTGCACCCCATATCACAAGGGCATCACTGCTCATCATCTCCGCGACGATCTCTCCTACGCGATTTGCCTCCTCTATGCTCATGTACTCATCGCCGGAAACATGGATTAAGGCTCCTGTTGCTCCTGCGTAATCGATATCAAGCAAAGGAGTCGTCAGAGCGTTCTTAACAGCCTCCTCAGCCCTATTCGGTGCATTTGATTCTCCGATGCCAGCAACCGCCACGCCGCCCTTCTTTATGATCGTTCTGAAATCGGCGAAGTCCAGATTGATTAAACTGGGCACAGATATCGTCTCAGTTATTCCCTTGACCATATTGGCCAACACTTGATCACCGACTTTGAAGGCTTCATTCAATGGAAGCTGGGGCACTAACCTCATCAACTTATTGTTATCCACGACTATCACTGTGTCGCAACCTCTTCGCATCTCAATCAAGCCTTGTTTTGCTATCTCGATCCTTCCTTTCTCCATTCTGAATGGCATTGTCACAACCCCTACAACGATGGCCCCATTTTCCCGGGCAATCTCAGCGACAACTGGCGCTGCGCCCGTACCGGTCCCGCCGCCTAAACCGGCTGTGACGAAAGCTATGTCGATACCTGAAAGTAAAGCGCCTACTTGGGTTCCAGATTCCTCTATTGATGCTCTGCCAATCTTCGGATCCCCACCTGATCCTAAGCCCTGAGTAGTCTTCTCGCCAATAAGCAATCTTCGATCCGCATGAGTCACGTTCAAATGCTGCATATCAGTATTGATGGCGATGCAGTCAGCGCCCATTATACCTGACTCCATTAGACGACTTACGGTATTGTTTCCTGCACCCCCGATTCCCAGAACCATGATACGACATGATCCGGGCTCTCTAAGACCCTCATGAACCGCTTCGTGCCATGTATACTGGAGTGCCCTATCTGCTAGCTTTGCCATGTCTTCTCCTTCCCCGCAACTCACCGTTAATCAAGTCTCTTATTGCCACGCGAATAGCCTCAGCGCGATGCGGATAGAACCTTTCATCCACGAGTTTATCCAGCGCCTCAAGGTATGGCTCAGGCAGATACAATGTTATAAGTTTCACTTTTGCCCTTCACCTCTAGCACTTGGTTCGATTTGTGGCATAAATGGATGTGTAATATGATTTAAATATGTTGCAAACATGTTGGTTACTTTTCCTTATATACATTTCCTCAAGCTTGAGCGATCTCATTACCACCTATGTGTCAAAACATAAAATGGGAATCAGTAATGTTTCCCTCGCCTTCTGAAAAAGACTAGCAATAAGTATTTGGAAGGCGATGATTTACTTGAGTGGAGCTTGACGGAGAATTGTCTTGCGATCTGACTGATACGACGACTTCGATTTCTCGAGAAGGGACAAAGACAATCTATATTGAAAGTCATGGTTGCTCCGCTAATAAGTTCGATCTTGAGATTATGCTTGCTGCGTTATCCAATGCTGGCCATAAACTGGTGACTGATGCAGAATCGGCCGACATGTTTCTGATTAACACGTGTGGGGCGAAGAAGCCAACTGAGGATAGGATGCTTCAGCGACTACGCGTTTTGAACTCACTCGGTAAACCTCTAATCGTTGCGGGCTGTCTGCCCCGAATTCATCTTGAGGCGGTCCGTAAGAGCGCCCCTTTCTTTGCCGCTGCTGTCGACCCTCATAGCGTGAGCAGGATCCTTGAAGCCGTAACGGCCGCTGTAAACGGGGAGACAAACAGATTATTCTTCTCTGATAGTCCTAGGGCCAAATTGCTACAGCCCAAGGTTAGGCTTAACAAGTACATCGAGATAGTCCAGATAGCCGAGGGTTGCACAGGAACGTGTTCCTTCTGTTGCGTTAGGCTTGCGAGGGGGATGTTGTTATCTTATCCTAAGGAGCTGGTACTCGACAGAATAAGCAAGGCCTCTCAGGAAGGTGTAAGAGAGATATGGATTACTTCTCAAGATAATGGTGCCTATGGGCTGGATATCGGAACTGACCTTGTAGAGTTGCTGGCGGAATGCTGCGAGATTGAGGGGATCTCAATGAGAATCGGGATGATGAACCCCAATCATGCGTTAAGAATCGCCAAAAGATTAGTGGGGATATACAGAGATGATAAAGTCTTCAAGTTCCTCCACCTTCCAGTTCAAAGTGGTGATGATAAAGTACTGAAGAGCATGAACCGCTTATACTCCGTTGAGGATTTCAAGAGCATTGTCTCTCTCTTCAGAAAAGAAGTGCCTGAAACAACCTTATCCACGGATGTTATCTGCGGCTTTCCAGGGGAAAGCGAGGCTGCATTTGAAAGGACAGTTGAGCTGATAAGAGAAGTCAAGCCTGACATCGTGAATATATCTAGGTTCTTCCCAAGACCGCGCACGCCAGCCGAAAGGATGAGGCAATTGCCAGTTGAAGAGGTAAAAAATAGAAGTCGATACTTAAGCAAGCTCGCAAGAGAAATCTCATATGAAAGAAACAAGACTTGGCTAAACTGGCAAGGAAAAATACTCATAGACGGGAAGTCCGATGGCGATAGATGGGTTGGAAGAAACCTTGCATACAAACCGATTGTAGTCAAGAGCGAGAGAGAACTTCTCGGTAAGCTCGTCTACGCTCGTGTCAATGAAGCCTTTCCAACCTATCTCAAGGGCGAAATCTTGAAGTGACCTATCCTCCACCCACGGGAGGAATTATCGCCATAGTATCGCCTTCTTTGAGTCCCGTGCCGAACCCTTGTAGAGATCTTGCATTTTTTCCATTTATCAAATATTGTAGGTTGTCTCTAAAGTCTCCCCTCTTATTCCTTACGTAATCTCTGAATTCTGACCCATATTTTTCTTCCAAGAGTTTCAGAAGATTGCCAACAGTCGTGTCATCCACGACTGCTATCTCATCCTCTCTCTTGTTCGTTATCTCCCTTAGCCTCGTGAAGAAGCGCACCTTAACCTTCATCACTTACTTTCCTCTTTATTCACCATATCGTTTATGGCTTTCTCCATCATGTGTCCACGGCAATATACGAATGCCTTTTCTACGCCCCTGACCTTTTCCGCGGACTTCTTGACATCCATAGCAAGTTTGAAGGCAATTGGACAGAAGGGGCTCGATGGCACAAAGTCTATCTTTATGACTCCCGGCTCAGTCTCCTTGAGACCTGTGACTAGCCTCATTTGGCCAAAAGTCAATCCCGTTTCCGGATCAACTATTTTCTCAACTTCAGCTTGCACTTTGCTCTCTAATTCTGTCAATCTGAATACGCCTTTTGGAATACACGACTATCTGCTTCTTAATAAAGATTGCACATTACGAATCAGTAAGGAGAAGATGGTTACTATTAGCGTGGCAACCATTCTCCAATTTCACCGTCCTATGGCATGCGCTGTCCCTGCACGAGGTGAAGCTGCCCCAATGATCACGCTATTCTCTTGGTCCATCATGACTGCTGTAACACGCCCATGTGACCACCCATCATCAACCTCTATCTTATGTCCCATCTTGGCCAGGGCCTCTCGTCTCCTCTGGTATCCTATCCTCGACAGCGACTAATCCCGGATGTGTATCATAAGGGTAGAACGAACTCGGGAAATGCAACGTATGGAATATAGGGGCATCAATAGCCTCCTGAAGGTCCATCTTGAAATCAACGAAATTCAGGAAGAACTGCAGCGTCCATTGGTCTTGCATATCTCCGCCGGGACTGCCGAAAACGATGAAAGGCTTACCATCCTTCATCACGAGCGAGGGTGTCAAAGTGGTGCTCGGCCTCTTGCCCGGCGCTAAAGCCTCAGGATCCTTCGAGTCTAGATGGAACATCTGCCCTCTTGTACCCAATGCGAAACCAGATCCTCTAAGACATGCATGCAAGCCTAAGAGTTCTCCTCAACTTTCTGAGTGAATAGGTTTTCCGACAACAGCTATGAGTTCCGCATCCGGATATTAGATGTGGAAATTTGGCAAGTGATGGTTTGATCAGTAGCAATACGTGATCAGGCTATTAGATGTAGATACGCCTTGCGCTTGCTTATTCGGGTTGATTGAGTGAATAGTTTTAAATCAATGGCTCACGCATAATCTCTTCTTGATGAGAAATGAGTAAAGAAGAGATTCTTTGGATTCTTAGAGACTATCTCAGGTGTAGCGGATGCAGAAGGTGTGAGATCGCTTGTTCATTTCACCACGAGGATAAGATTTGGCCCGAAGCCTCCAGGATAAGGGTCTTTATGCTTGTTCCGGGCGTTGAGATCCCGCACTTATGTGCTCAATGCCACGACTATCCCTGTGTTCCATCTTGTCCAGTGAATGCTCTGTCTGTGAGCAATGAGACTGGTGCTATCCTGGTTGATAAGGAGAAATGTATCAGCTGTGGGAAGTGCATAGATGCTTGTCCCGGGAACATTCCCTTCCTGCATCCTAGCGACAACAAAGCTGTAATCTGTGACCTTTGTGGCGGAGACCCAGAATGTGTTAAGGTGTGTCAAGAAGCAAAGTTCAATGCCCTTTTGGCGGTTAGAGGGGGCAGGGAAAACATCAACAGGAAGCTATTTGCCCAGACGCCGGAAGAGCTCACAGAAGATGTTGCCGTAAACCTCTATGGTGAAAAAGCCGAGGAGCTGCTCTAGATGCCTAGAGGTTATGCCGGGAAGTTTCTCGAGGTCGATTTATCATCGGAAAAGATCAAGGATACAACCTTTGACGAGGAAATTCTTAGGAGCTACGTCGGAGGTAGGGGACTTGCAGCAAAGGTGCTCTGGGATAGGCTTGGTGAGAAATGGCAAACGGTTGACCCCCTAGGACCGGAAAACCTTTTTTTAGCCTTGACAGGCCCATTGACTGCTATTTACCCCGGGGCGCGGATATGTATATCGGGGAAGTCCCCGCAATGTAATGGCATAATTGGCTCAACGACGAGCGGCGAATTTCCCTCAGAACTGAAATGCGCAGGATATGATGGGGTCATCGTCACGGGCAAGGCGAGAAGCCCAATATACATTCTGGTAACAGACGACGGAGCAGAGATTAGCGATGCAAAGCACGTATGGGGCAAGGAATCTCTGGAGACAATAAGGATACTGACTAAAGAAGTCAGAGAAATACTTGAAAAGAAACATCCCGGAGTAGGGAAGTGGAAGGAACCAGCCTTTATCTACTGCGGTCCAGCCGGCGAAAAGATGGTCAGAACCGCAGCGGTGATGCAGAAAGTCAGCCACGGAGCAGGCTACGGAGGTTACGGAGCCGTCATGGGTTCAAAGAACCTCAAGGCCCTCGTGGCCAAGGGAAGAAAGCCTCTGCCTGACGTGGCTAGCCCGGGAGCTGTGAAAATCCTGTGGCGCGAAGTTGACAAACAGCTCAGTCAAAGAGATCGCACTTGGCCCAGTGCATGGGGGACTGGATACGGAGGGTACGACGTAGGCGCCAAAAGTAGTTCCGAGCCCGTGAGAAACTGGCAGGAAGAATGGCACGACGAGAAGAGCTTCGGCGGCCCAAAATTCGACTTTAGGTATTGGGTGAAAAGGTACTGGAGTGACTTCAACTGTTCTGCCTCCTGCATGAAGCTCGCCGTCATCAGAACAGGCCCCTACAAGGGGACCATTACAGACAATCCGGACTACGAGCTGCAGGCTTATCTTGGTCCAAACCTTGGGATCTTCGATCCGGGCAAATGTATATACTTGTCAGCCCTCATAGATTACCTGGGCTTCTCAGGGATAAATGGTCCGAACACTCTGGCCTTCGCAGCGGAGCTGTATCAAAGGGGTATACTTACCAAGGATGACATAGGATTTGAGTTGAACTGGGGAGATGTCGAGTCCTTCGAGGCGCTTGCAAGAAAGATAGTCAGACGAGAAGGAATAGGAGATATACTAGCTGAAGGAACCTACAGAGCTGCATTGAAGATCTCTGAGATGAAAAGAGTGGACGTAACGCGATATGCTGTACACGTTAAGGGTGTGGAAATAGGCGCTCACGGAACAAGAAGCGGGCAAGATTTCAGACCAGCTGGATACGCATGCTCAGTCCAATGTGGAGACCACACCTCAGGCGTCTATGATGCCTACGAAGATATGAGAATGGTCTTTCTGGACTCGGCCGTTATATGCAGCTTCGTAGACCAAGAGCTATTGTGGGATTTCTACAGAGCTGTCACGGGATGGAACACCACACAAGAAGAATGGAACCGAACACTAGGACACAGGATCATTCACATCCAGAGGGCTGCACTGCTATTTGGTGGACCCGACTTAGTATGGGATCCAGCGATTCATGACGACAACCCGCCAAGGTATTATGAGCCTCTGCCGTCCGGTCCATATAAAGGAAAGACAACGGATAGGAAGACGGTGGACGAGATGAAGAAACAATACTACGAATCTATTGGCTGGGATGAAAGAGGCATCCCCAAATCGGAGGTCCTCAAGAAATTGGGGTTGGACGATGTCGACAGAGCCCTAGATAAATTGAGAAAATGAGTTCTGTTTTTCAAAAAGAATAAGAGATCCTCGAAAGGATCAGCAATGAAGATAAAGGTTAGAGCATTTGGAGAATTGATGGCAATCTTGGGCAATGAATTGATCGTCGAACTGCAAGACGACGCTAAGCTTTTAGATTTGTTCCGCAGACTCGCAGAGAAAACAGGCAGGCCCAGAAAAGGTTTCTTGGGACGCTACGATGTGACGGGACCAGATCTAGTGACGCTTCTAAACGGCCGCAACATTCGTACCCTGAAGAAGCTTGAGACTCCCCTAAAAGACGGCGACGTTGTCACACTCTTCCCCCCTCTTGTCGGCGGCTAGAAGATCAACGTAGAGAAACTTAGCTTTAACGCGTGGCAAATCCCTACTCTTGATCTCCGCATCTGCGGAGTTCCGTTCAGCGTAATGCCCATGACGAAATGCTGAAGCAGGCAGTTGATTTGCAGCCATTCTGATTGAAAAGTAAAATGCACCTATTTATAAGAGCTTCGCCATTCAATTTTCACGGAGAGGGAACTTGTGAAAGAGAGATTCTGGCTTCTAGACGTGAACTATGAGATTAGGGATAATCATCCCGAGATTTGGATATGGGGTATAAGCGAGGAGAACAAGCGTATCCTCGTTATCGATCGGTCCTTCGTCACATATTTCTATCTGGTGCTTGAAGAGGGCGAGACGCCTGGAATAGTTGTTGAACGCGCGATGCAGAGAAAAAACGAATTCCCCTACATTGCACGGCTCGAGCCCTCTAAACTCAAGTTGTTTGGAAAACCTCTAGACGTGATCAAGGTTTACTGTCAAAATCCTGACCTCATACCGAGATACTCCAAGGCCCTCTCTAAGATTGAAGGCGTGAGAAAATGCCTCGAAGATGACATTCGATACTCGATGCGTTACTTAGTGGACAATGACATTACGCCTTGTGGGTGGTACGAAGTCGAGGTTGAGAACACAAATGGGAGACCCCTAATCCAGATTGATAAGGTTTGCTTGGCTAGGTCGGTTCCTAAGAGGGTTCAAAGGGAGGAAACTCCTCAGTTGAGAGTTCTGGGCTTCTCAATGATATGTTACAGCCAAAAGGGAGCGCCGAAACCAGAGAAGAACCCGGTCATAATACTTGCAGTGGCCACGAATTATGGTGAAGAGAAACAACTTGTGGCCGAAAACCGCAACGACAAGGAACTGATCGAGTCGTTTGTGGAGTTCGTCAAATCTTTCGACCCGGACGTTGTGATCGGTTACGGAACTAATCGGCAGCACTGGCAGTACCTTCTAGGTCGATCGGCGAAGCTTGGAATGAAGTTGCATGTGGACAGAGTTGGCACAGAGCCCCACACGAGCTTATATGGGCATGTCTCAATCAGGGGGCGTGCAAATGTCGACCTAGAGGATTTTGCAGATGAATTTCCAGATGTCAAGGTGAAAACTCTTGAAAACATAGCAGACCATCTGGGTGTTATGAGGCTTCAGAAACGCACAATTATCGAAGATGTGGACCTCCCGAAATATTGGGACGATCCGAACAAGCGTCCAATGGTTCTTAGATTCGCCGAAGAGAACACAAAATGCATAATGGGAATCTTTGAAGCAATGAGTGACTTCGCTATGCAATTGTCACAACTTGTTGGATTGCCACTAGACCAGATTGGTAGAGCCGCCGTCGGCTTCAGAGTGGAATGGTATTTAATACGAAACGCCCGTAGGATTGGAGAACTCATACCAGAAAGAAAAGAAAGACCGTATATACCTTATGCAGGTGGCGCCGTCTTGCAGCCTAAACCCGGAATCCACGAGCATATTGCCGTTCTCGACTTCAAATCCATGTACCCTAACATCATGATTGAACAGAACATATCGCCAGACACTTATGTTTCACCTTCCGAGCCGCAGCCTCAGTCAGGAGTTAATGTAGCTCCAGAGGTTGGGCATAGATTCCGAAAGGATCCGCCCGGCTTCTACAAGATGGTTTTGTCAAACCTGCTTATAGCAAGAGATGAGATCAGACGTAAGTTCAAGGGTCTGGAGACCAAAAGCATCGAATATCGCGTCCTAGATGCTCGCCAGAAGGCTATCAAAGTCATAACGAATGCTGCTTACGGCTATGCGGGATGGATAGGCGCCCGTTGGTACGTCAAACCAGTCGCAGAGGCCACGACGGCTTGGGCGAGAAACATAATTCAGAACACAATAGACATGGCCACGAACACAGGTCTAGATGTGATATATGGCGACACAGACAGCATCTTCATAAGATACGACCGTGAAAAGACAGAAGAATTCTGTAAGGTCATTGAGAGAAAAATCGGACTGGAGATGAAGCCTGACAAAGTCTACAGTCTCATCTTATTCACCGAGGCGAAGAAACGATACTGTGGATTGCTGCCGAACGGGAAGCTAGACATAGTTGGTTTAGAGGTTGTCAGGGGGGACTGGGCAGACATAGCTAAGGACACACAAGAAGGAGTCCTGGAGCTGATATTGAAAGAAAGATCGCCAAGCAAAGCCACGAAATTCGTACACAAACTCATCCTAAATCTACGTGAAAGGAAGATTCCGTATAGAGATCTCATCATATGGAAAACCCTGACCAAACCCGCTGAAGGATACGCTATAAAAGCTCCCCATGTTGAGGCGGCCAAAATATTGAAAGAGGAAGGTTGGGACCTAACGGTCGGCGATAAGATCGGTTACGTCATAGCGACCGGTTCGGGGCGACTCTATGAGAGGGTCAAACCCTACATGTTAGCCTCGTACGAGGCAGTAGACGTTGAATACTATGTCACGAATCAGATTATCCCCGCCGCGTCTAGGATTCTATCCCTATTCGATGTAAAAGAGGAGGACTTACTGCCTAAGTCCTCAACGACCTTATTCGACTTTATCAGTAAAGATTAGTCCATTATATGATCGAATGTTAGCAAATGTACATTAAGCGGCTGCTTCAATACATCTGAGATTCGGGCTGCTACAAGATATTTGATGTTTCTCTCGCTTGCGATATCCACTATTCTTTGAGTTATCACGCCGTCAAACACGACAGTGTCAATGTCTTCAAAATCTTTAATCTTGTCAGCTAACTCGCCAACTGGCAGCCGCCCAATTTCTTCCATCTTGCTGTTAAACAGAACAGCCTCGAATGATCCCTTCAAGTTTTTCGCTGCGTCGATCATCTGCTTCGGCACGAGAACCTTGTGTCTTTTCTTGGCTCTAATCTCTTCGATGGGCACTCTATTGCGAAGAGATTCAATGATCTCGCGAGAATTCAGCTCCTCAACCTCTTTGCCTTTCGGCGCCCGGGCGACGTACTTGATGTCACATACCTGTAGGAGCTCCTTCAAAATCAAATCTCCCCCGTGATCCCCGTCCAGAAATGCGGTTACCTCCTTTTCTTTTGCCAACCTGATTATTGTATTCGGAACCTTTGCTCCTTCTAATGCGATGACATTTTGAATGCCATTTCTCAGAAGGCTTATGACATCGGCTCGTCCTTCGACTAAGATTATCTCAGTTGAAGAGTCGACCTCTGGACCCGCCGTCAACTTCTCCGGCCCATAACTCAAGACCTTTGCAGCCCTCAAAGTTTCCGAAACTTCCTTAAAGATCTCCTCTGTCTCAGGAAGCGTTTCGATGTTCCACTTGTGCAGAATCTCCTTTGCCCTTTCAATGATCGCTTTTCTCTTTGTCTCCCTCACATCTTCAATCTTCTCAAGGGTCACTCGAGCTGAGCACGGACCGATCCTGTCTATAGTCTCGATGCTCGCCGCGATAATTGATGTTGAGACCCTGTCTAAGCTTGTTGGCACAATTATCTTTCCAGTCGTCCTGTCTTTCTTTGAGTCGAGCTCGATCTCTATTCTGCCTATTCTTCCAGACTTTTGGAGCTCCCTTAGATCCAATTCCGAACCGAACAAACCTTCGGTCTGACCGAAAACCGCCCCAACAACATCCGGCTTTTCAACGACTCCTTCAACCTCGAAACCCGCACGCATAACGTACTTAACAGTAAACATCTGTGACGATGACATCCCTTTTTTCACCTCAATCAATTTTCACACGAGTTCTTAAAGACCCTTTAATAAATAAGGAACGTTCTTTATATTCTATTCTCTGCTTCTCTGATCTTCCTCTTCAAAGTCTTGATATAACTCGATAAACCTTGGATATCTTTTATATCCCTACGAAGGAGACCTGAAAGATCCCTCCAAAAGGTTGTGTTTGGGGCGATTTTCATCTCTTCAAGGCGTTGCGCCAAGTAGTTCGTCATCTCTTTACCCCGTCGATCAAAATCCATAAGAAGAATTACTTCATTCTTATGGCGCTCTTCAACCTCATCGAGCAGATCCGAAAGGTTTCCACTCCTAGTCTTGGCTGCGATGATGTCCCCTCTGACTTCCAACTCGTTTAGAACTTCTATGTCTTTTCTCCCCTCCACAATTATGGGAATACCTTTCACTAATTCAGATGTAAGATTATCTAGGAGGCGCAGTATCTTCTCGAGTTTATCCTCTGTGTCAGATCGGACTTTCATTTTCATTCACATCTGTTGTCGTCTCTAGGGGGTTTGGAACATCTGAAAACAAGTATCTTACTAAGACGACCCGCCTCACGGGGCAAATGTTTTCATTGGGGGGAGAATTCTTTGGAAGGTTTCCTAAATACTTGTGGCTCTAATCCCCCTTTGAGTTGACCAATCCGCTCCATCGCCGTCTCCACCTCTTCCTTACCGGTGTGTACAGATAATGTGATCTCGGCCTTATACTTCTCCTTTGGCTCTAGCTTAACTACTCGCTTACGTGCCCGCTCAAACGATCTACTATTTGGAAAACTGGTCCCGGGCTCGAGTCCGACAACGTAACCTTCTTCTAGTGAGTTGGCATTTTTCCAGAGAGTAAAGCAGGGAAGCTCATTAATGGAGAAAGACAAGGAAACGGCCTGGCTTTCATTCCTATTCATCAGCATAACGAGGGTGTGCCCTTCGTCATCGCCCATCAGTTTGCAGAAATAGACCTGCTCAACAAAGCCGGATGTTGGCGGGCCAAAGACATCAAACTTATCAATGCCCTCTGCGGCCTGAGAGTCGCGTGGTGCCACCTTGTCCAACGGAGCCATGAAACGGGCACCCTCCTCCAAAAAGGGTGGTCCGTAATTACAGTGGTACAATAGTTGCATCTCATCAGAAACAGATCGAGTGTTCTCCACTTCATCTACTAGTTTGATCGAATTGTTTCTCGGTGTTGTGGTAATTGAAGCATTCATCTTCAGATTTGGACCGAACATTGACTGCTCGTAGACGACGCCTTCGACGCCTAGCTCGTGGGGTGGATCCAACCCAATCCTTGCCTTCACGATGCTTGCTGGGATGTTGCCAACCTTACCATGCAGATTCAACATCACTTCTTTCTTGTTGCCAACATTATCAACTATCACATCGGGCCCTGGGGCCCCGAAGTTCTCGAGGCCGCATCGGACGACCCATTCGTTGAAGGCTTGGAGCCAGCCTAGGCCGCCCCGCGCCTCAAGGTCGACGTAGTGAGGATGAACCAGATTCTTTACTGGCGACTGCCAGCCTAGAAAAAGACCCTGATAGTCTCCTTTCCAGATGCCCATGCCCCTAGTCGGCACAACAACAAATGAAAGCATCCCGTTATCTACTGTTATAATGTCTACAGAGTCTGAGAGCCCACCGTACAGTCTGCATTTTTCTATCCTCCAATCATCCTCGAGCCCGAGCTCCTCGTTGGACATCGCCCAACTCTCCTCGTAGATTTGCCTTTCTAGGTCCGTCAGGGTCTTCTCAAAAAACCTCTCACCACAAGGTTCACCCAAATCTGCCTTGCTATTCAATAAGAATCCCTCTAAGCCTCATCTGACTACAACTTCTAATCTAATAAGATTTCCTGTTGCATATGAAACATGCCTTTTATAAGTATAAACGAAAAATAATACATCAATGATGCCGTAGGGGTTCAAAATGGCACGCATCACAATTGAAATTTCCGAACTTCGCAAGGAGGATGCAAAGAGTGCTAAAGAGCTCCGTGAGTTCATGGAGGCCAAATTGGGCATAGACATCGCAACTAAGGAGGATGCAATCACCGTGGACAATGATGTCTCCTCGAGGGCGTACCTGCGCGTCTTAGTTCGGAAATTCCTGCACAAATCAGGTCTAAAAGAAAGATTTCGTCCGATTTCCACTGGAGAAAACATAGTAATCAAAAGGAGAAGGAAACATGAAGGATGAGACCTCAACCCTTGTTCTGATCAGTTTCAACCTTGAAGGCTCTGAGTTTGTCCAAATTAGCACTTTGAAGAGGAACAGAATATGCGAGATGTTCAGCAAGGGCGCTTGCTTTTTGCATTGAGTATACTCACCATGATTGCGTATTTTTGGGCAGTTTTCCTTTCACCTCAGGATTCCGAGTTCCTTGGAAGAAATATCAGTCAATGGGCCTTGGTCGTCCCAGTTCTAATCTTCGTGTACCTGTTCCTCTTTGTTGTCGCCTGGATTGGCTGGGCCATGGCTACAACGCCGCCTCCTCTGCCATTAAAGGAAAAAGAGGGCCCAAAGGAGATAAAAGCGAAGAAGGAGAGAAACAGAGGAACGGATAAGTAGTAGGTTGCCACTTTCGTTAGAGACTACTCAATCCAAGCGAAAGGCAGAGACGGAAACGAATAAAGGATGCCCTCTAAAGCGCCCGGAACGTGCTCGACCACTTCTCGTAAAGGATTAGCGTATCCGGAGAAATGCTCGGCTTTCTCCTACCGAGAACTTCATGGAAATCTTGCATGGTTATGGATCTTGGTTTGACTTTCTTGTCGTTAGCCCTACCTGACTCAAAGAGCTCGTCGTTCACTTTGAGCTGCGCAGACTGGCAGATATCTAGTATGTCACTTCCCGAAAAGTCTTCGGTCCTATCTGCCAATTCCTTTACATCAATATCGGGTGATAAATCTAGGTCTCTACAGTAGAGTTTGAACATCTGCAGACGGACCGAGCAGTTTGGCGGCGGCACATAGATTCTTTTTTGAAACCTTCTAATGAATGGTAAGTCCACGGCCCAAGGTTTATTCGTCGCACCGACTACATAGAGATGGATTTTGTTCTTTTTGTCTATTATCCCGTCCATTTCCTTCAGGAACTGGTTACGCACCCTGGTCTCTCCCCCAACCTCATTGTGATGAATCCCCATTAACGAGTCCAATTCGTCGACAAAAATGATGGATGGTGATTCGTCAGCAGACTTTCTGGCTAAGGAGAACAGTCTCGCGACATTCCGTTCGGCCTCGCCTAACCACTTAGACATTATGGATGCGGCGTCAACGGAGATGAAGGTAGCTCTGATCTCGGTTGCAACAGCCGCGGCGAGCAGAGTTTTTCCACACCCTGGGGGACCGAAGAGCAATATCCCTCTAGGCCAGCCTAGAGGAAATAGATCGGGTCTCAAAGACGGATAAATAATGGATTCTCTTACTGCTCTTTTGGCGTCTTCAAGCCCGACAACATCTTCCCATCTTACATTTGTTTGCTTTCTGAGTATCATTTCATCCATAGTTGAGTTCTTCGCTTCTGCGTCAGCATCGGCCCCTGAAACATCTCCCCTGCCAGATGAGCCCTCCAGCCAAAGACCCTGAAGAATCTTAATTCTGTTCTTGTAAACGTTGATTCTTTGAATATAGATCTTGTTCAGGGTATAGTCGGGCTGGATCTGAATAAGTTTTATTAGATTTTCAACTGCTTTCTGGTAGGCACTTACAGCCGAGTCCTTTTTGCCTTGTTTATCTAGTTCTATGGCTTCGCGGGCGTATCTGATGGCCATTTCTTCTAGCTCTTCAGCGACGCCCATGACTTCTCACTGTTGAATCCTTATCTTTCCCTCGCTGTTCAGTATGTCCAGCATGCTTAGCACTTCATTTTGCTGTATGCCAAGTTCTTCTGCACATCGGGTTATGTCCAATTCGCCTTCATGCCGATAGATATAATCTAGAACTAGTTCTTCTATCAATGAACTGGAATTCTCAGGGGTCGGATGGGAATATTGGCTGTTGGTGAGGAAGGGATCACCCGCCGTGTTGGGATAAATTTCAGACCCGCTGGTTGTCAACGCTATCATGGGTTTCGTAGTCTCGGTCGGACCGGAAGTGATGGCCTTTGGTGGTTCAGGCATCTTCTGCATCAGGTCTTGTCCGACTTTTTCGGCAGCCTCTTGAAGTATTGCCTCAGTGGGGCCATCTTTGATCACTATTGGCTCGATGATTGGAACGGATCCCGGTTGAGTTGTGCTCAGTATTTCCGTTACAAGATTGTTCAGTGTATCTATCTCAGGTGTTATTATGGGCATTACCTCAGTGACTAGTTTGAGCACGTTCTTGACATCTCCAAATAATCCTCTGAGTTCACTCATTGTGGGGCAGATCTCTTTTATTGTCTCCAATCTCACTATGGCTTTTTCCAGCACGAGCTTGGTGTTAGCTATGACGGAGAGCACCTTTCTTATCTCAGCGATCTCATTAGCATAGATTGTGGCACGTTCTCTTTGACCCTTCTCCAAAGAGGACTTGCAGATCTCAAAGAGATCTTTATCTCTCTTCTGCAAGTTATTGGTGACGAACTCTAGCTTTGAGTGCTGTTTACTCAGTTCTCTGAGAGTTGGAAGAATTAGATCATTAAACGATGCGGATCGATGATTTTTCCTAAGCACGAGACCCACTTCCTCAGATTATACGTGAATACAGAAAAAGGCGGGGGAGGCTACTTCATGTGGACGGTGATCAGTGACTCAGATTGCGACGGCTCTGTAGTTACAGATTTCTGCCCCTCTGCAACCCTCATTTCATTGGTTTCCTCAAACTCGCTTCCTATCTGAGGACCCTCGACAACGGATTCCTCGCCTAGGAGAATGTTCGACAAGGTATCTCTTTTTTCTTGAAGGTGTTGTTTCTTTTCAACCAAGCCCTTTAGTCCGTTCAGTATCGCGCGTAGAGATTCTCTGTAGGCGTCCTCTTCAACACGGCCGATCTCGTGTTCGATCTCGAGATATGTCTTAGCCAGACGGAGCGTTCTGAACGTCTCTTCACAGCTGTTAATCTGTCTATCCAGTTCGTTGATAGCGCTCTGCGCCTCAACCTTCAATTTTTCCGAGGCTTCGCTGAACTCTCTGAATAGATTCTCATGTATCTCTGGTAAGATCTTGTTCTCGTTCAAGAGTTTGTCCAAGACTTTCTTTTTTCGCCATAAGAGGGGGATTCTCTCAGAGACAGCCTTTACTGTTTTATCGATCTCTGACAACAATATTATAGTATCACTGTCGACAAGCAGTCTGTCCATCGGATGGCAATGGTATTCCCCGTTGTTATCTCTTATGAGAACCTTGCCTACCTGTCCCGGTGAGTCGATCACAAAGGACAGAATCTTCCCGATTTCGCTTCGTAACTCATCTTTGACGGGTTTACCGATAAGCACAGAAGAATTTTCAAAGGGGATGCCTGCCATTGTTTAACGCTCCGGGATTCACTGGTACTCTGTAGATTCAAATCCCACAGGATGCTCGGCTCTCAATGCCGGCAACTCTGGGAACTTCTCTTTCACCTTCTGCTCCGCCACCATGGCTGCTTCGTTAAGTATCTTCATAGCGTCCTCGCTTGCAACTTCGAAGTCTAGGGTTGTGCCTTCAGTGTGACCGGCCTCGATTATTATCTCGTTCAGCATTGTTCCAATGTCACCTAGCTCCTGTTCCGCACCTGGCAAGATGCCGGAGACTCCCGTGCGGACGCTTTGCAGAACCTTTGCAGCTGGCGCCAAGGTCGAAGCGATGTTGCCGAGCTCGGTCACTGTTCTCAGCCTCAGGACAACCCTCTCCAGGGCTAACTGTGCGTTCATCATGAAGCTAGCCATCTTTCGCAGTTCAGCTAGTTCGTTGGCGAAGACGTTTGCCCTTTGAACCTCATGTTTCGAATAGGCATCTACGACCTTCGAGAAGAGCGCCTTATCCCTCTCTGTTAACCGGCTTATCGCCCCACTTAGGTACTGAATCTGAGCTTCCACCCGCCTAGTAGCCAGCTCAATCCTTTGTTTGAGCGGAACTTTGGGTCTTAGAACAGATCTTATACCCCTTCCGCTTGTCTCCCAGTCCTTATCAAACTTCGATGACACCCATTACCACCTTTGCATACTTAGAACGATCCGGCAAGGATTATAACCTTATTAATATGCTCAGATTTACGATGGTATATACGGGTCATTGTTTTCCATCATTATTGTGTCAAGTTTCTGTCTTTTCAATCTCCGAAAGAAGACAGAAATTTAGCCCTTTGTTAACACAAACATGTTGGCGCTAGTCTATGCGCGTGCACCTTTCAAAGCTTTTTCTCAAGCGACTTTGCAGAAGAAGCCAGATAAGCCGGCATCTTTCTTTCAGCCCCAACTACTCAAACTGTGGTTTAGCGTTGAGCAGCTCTCATTCTTTTCCTCTTCCAGAGTAGGCAAGTTTGCCATCTAAGGCTCTCACCCTCTTTTCCTGGAACTGTCATACCTCGAAATTCTTATCTTCTAGAATGGGAAAGATGATTGGGGACAGTCTTGCTTAATCCTAAGAAGTCTACGAATACGATTGAGAGGTCTTTCGTAAAGACTCTGACAGATGTTGGAAGAGGAATCTACGTGCCGAGATGGGCCATCTCGAGCAATGAGATTGGGACTGGTGACCGATGGTGTATTGAGAAGTGCAGAATTCATGGGGGGACCTCAGACTCTGTAGACATTATAACAGTAGATAACGGGAAGCTTTCTTTCGTTGTTGTGCCGACTAGGGGCATGGGCATCTGGAAAGGAGACTATCAGGGCCTTTTTCTAGGCTGGCAGTCCCCAGTGAAGAATCTGGTTCATCCTCACTACGTCGACCTTGAGGCACGGGGCGGCCTAGGCTGGCTCCAAGCCTTCAACGAATGGGTCGTCCGATGCGGTCTGAGTAACATAGGTGATCCGGGAGTGGATACAGTCATAGACAATACTGGTAAGGAAAAAGAAGTCATGCTAACCCTTCACGGCAGAATCGCCAACATTCCTGCAAGCATCGTGAAGGCAAGGATTGGGTTGGATCCACCCCACGAGCTAGGCGTCGAAGGCGTCGTCTACGAGCAGTCAATGTTCGGTCCAAATCTGGAATTAACCACATCTATCACGACGACATCGCGAAGTAATTCTCTAAGAATATCGGATGTCGTCGGAAATCTCCGCAGCGTTCCAGATGAGATGCAGCTTCTATACCACTGCAACTTCGGTAGCCCGTTCTTGGAGGAGGGCACGCGTTTCTTAGCGCCAGTTCAACGGATCGCTCCATATTGGACAACGAAGGTAACTGAGAATTTTGATGTCTTCGGCCCTCCTGAAAGCGGATTTATTGAACAAGCTTACTTCATGAGGCTTCTGGGTGACGATGAAGGGTATACTAAGGCTATGCTAGTAAATGGAGATGGAACGAAAGCGGTCTCTCTTTCCTTCTCTGTCAAGGAACTCCCGTGTTTCACCTTGTGGAAGAATACGGTCAGCATAGAAGACGGATATGTTGCAGGTTTGGAACCGGCTACGAGCTTCCCAAATCCAAGACGATCTGAGAGGGAAAGGAAGAGAGTGACAAACCTGCGACCAGGCGAGAGATATCATGCGGGAGTTACATTATCCATTCATCTCGGCAAAGACGAAGTGCAAAAGGTAAGAGGTGAGACCGAAAAGATTAGAGGTGAAGTTGAACCAGTGGTCATCAAAGAACCAGTCTTGGGTTTCTAACCCTCTTAGCTTCGGCACCCTTCTCCTTTACGACTTCGTCCCTCGCTCGTTTTCCATCAACCTTGTTGCAACTAACCTCTAGGAAAAAATCGGTTAGTGGATTACCTGCCACCTAGGAGACATGAAGCCTCTCAGATAGATTAACCCTCCCTCATAATCAACATAGCAAATGGATATGTATTCGCTTCTCTAGTTCTGTTTGAAGGCTTCTATGTTGCCTCTTAATTTGATGAAGGCGTATGGCCAGCGCGGGAAGGCCTCTCCTGAAGCTATGAGCATGCAATACTCCCCCTTTATTCTACATAAGCGGATGGGTGTGACTGGTCTGGCTTACATACGAATCTGACGCTTACGCCGTCGGCAGCTGTCTCAGTTGCCAAGCCCTATATTTCAGAACTATCCGGTTTGGGCTTGCAGCAAGAGATGGCGGAGCAGCCGGCCCCCGTGCGTGTATTCCAATATTCAGATTCATCAGGAAGATTATGTTCGGGTTAACCGGTGAGTGTCTGGATAGGCGAAATGGGATATTTTCCGCGTCTTTTTATGGTTCTAGTGATTGTTCTCAGCCCTTCTTCCATCAGATTTGGCGGCATATCCTCTGTCATCCCTATGACGACACGGTCACCAGGGACAGCCTCTTCTAGGAGGCGAACCGTCTGTTTCCTCAATTCTTGAGGCCCGTAGTAGAATATGGTTTCAGGGAAGTTGACCCATATGACGAATCTGTCTCCCCAAGCCTCTCTTGCCTCTTCTAAGGCTAAGTTCCCCATTGGTGGAGGGGTGAAGGCTTCGACGATATCCACATTTGCCTCCTTGATGTGATCCTTAAGGCTCTTCATGTATGGCCCGTCCATATGAACGGCGAACATCTTATTTTTGGCGTGCAGGA
>Ga0315314_1000824_pt1 | contig 30397 bp, 36 predicted proteins | sample TDP9_MG_FD_203631 | JGI IMG/M metagenome (GOLD analysis project Ga0315314, IMG submission 203631) | Freshwater sediment microbial communities from Lake Towuti, South Sulawesi, Indonesia - TDP9 | ecosystem: Environmental > Aquatic > Freshwater > Lake > Sediment | place: Indonesia: South Sulawesi... | reverse complement strand
ACATGGGGAGTGGACGATATCGCCGCTATTAATGTGGTGGACGGTGAATGGCTCACGCCTAAGCTCTCCAGGGAGTCGGGTCGGGTTCAGCCTGGGGATAATGACGTGAAGAGTGAGGTAGATGGAGGTGGCACTTATAACTTCCGCTTTGAGGACACCCGCGCCGACTACGCAAATCTAAACCTCTATGACATTCAGATGGGGCTGAGAGTGTGGTTCAGGTAAAGTTGATGGATAGTACCGATTCAGCCGAATTTGAGGAAGTTATCAAGTTCTGGGCCTATGCCCGGGACCATAACTGCCAGCGGAAATTCGGCAAGACGGTGGAGGAGTTATTCGGCTTTGGGCGAGGCGCGAAGACTCTGGAGGAAGAGTGTCGGCTTATCCTTCAAGATGCCCTGGACAGTAATGGGGAAATTTGGTATTGCCGGGATAAGGACGGCGTGATAAGGTGTGCTTATGTCTTTGAGAAGCGGCCCGAAACCGGTGTCGTTACCTTTTTCCGGGGCGTGGGCGATCATAGTTATCAAGAGGCGCGTTATGGCACGGGAGCAGGGCCTAGTCCATATTCCCAAATTCTGTTACATACCATTCTGAATGATCTCGTTTCTCGCGGGTTCAAGATTTTGGAGACAGAGCATAGGCGCGAGGACCGCCATTGGGTCACTGGCCTCATCGCTGGAATTCGGGACGTGAAGATGAGCGCGGCCATAGTAGGCAAAACTCCCACGTATTTTGACACATTTATTAAAAAGGAGATGTATCGCGTTCAAGTGGATATCTCCCGACTGTTGGAAATCCGGTCGAGAAGTGAAACAATGCAAGAAATGCTGAGACTTTCGGAGGCCATGTGATGGGCGTCGTGACAGTTCCTGCGGATGCGGGAATCGTGCGCTATGCCTCTCCGCCCGGCGAGCATAACGTTTATTGGGGCACCAGTTGGGTCGGCGACGCAAGCACCAAAAGTCAGACCGAGTTGGCGAGACAACTCGCCAAGTCCGCCCTAGACAAGTTTCCGGCCAGACGACTTCCAAAAAACATTCGCATCCGCTTTTACGTCACCGGCGATGGGGGAGTCAATCATTACTTAGACATACATCCATATAATAATGATGGTCAAGCGGACCCGGCCACGGACCCTGGTCCAACAGCTTGGAACCGATGCGATCCCACAAACATATACGTAATGGGCAGCGACGCGTTCCGCTCGACGGGGGAGAAGTGGTTTGACCTCGGCTCATCAGCCCCTCAGCATGTGAAGGACGCGAAGGAGGCGGTGAATCGGTACACGGTGGCCACACATGAGTGGGGTGACGACGACCCCGCCGCAGTTTGCTCCCTCGACATCCGGCTTGAGATAACCTATCCGACCGGCGGCCTGCCGGCGAACAGGGCTTTGATACCGATGGGGCTGATGTGATGAAGTGCCCTAACTGCGGTCGAGACGTGTGGGACTGGGAGGTGGATCGGGAGGGCCGGTGTCCCCGATGCCAGCCAAAGCGGGCGCCTGGGAAAGAGGAAGTGATAAAAACTTGAAAAAACGCCAAAAGTCTCTTTCTCTTTCCATCGAACTTTTGGAAAAACTTGACAGATTGTATGAAGATGAGATGCGGAGAAGGTTTAATACGCGTGAGGAAAGGATCAGTTTTTCAGAGTTTGTTGAAGGCCTCTTGAGGAAAGCCATTAAGTTAACAAACTAATTGGCAAACAAACTAACTAACAACAACAGTTTAAATTGGTAAGGCTTACATAGCTTCTCATGAAGCTGATTCCCGACGAATGGTATAAACGGCCCTTGGTCCGCGCCGTGATGCGCGCAGTCCGCGTCGCAGCCGCCGCGGCTCTCTCGGCCTTTGTGGGCTCCCTGCTGGAGGCCCCTGAGACCGTGAAGCATGGGCTCACCGTGTTCTTGGTCGCCCTGGACAAGTACCTCCGGGACAGGACGGTGTATTAAACCGTGGCGAGCTGCACGGCCGCGGGCATCAGGCGCCTCACCGGCGTCCCATCCTCCGTCCTATCCGATTCCGACCTGGACGAGTTTATCGCCCGCGCCGACAGGAAGCTCGTTCGCCTGGGAATGTCCGGCGCCCACGCCGACGACAAGAAACGGGCCGCGGAGCTGCTGGCCTCCATCGACGTCTTCAGCCGGCCTGAGATGCGCGGGGGCTTCTCGGCCGGGGACTTCACCGTCTCCGCCGACGACGTTGAAAAATCCATCGCCCGCTGGCAAGAGGAAGTCGACGAGATCGTCGGGTACTCAACCGCGAGGCTTAGGCGAGTATGAGCTTCCGCTACGTCGGCTCCAACATCATTCCCGACTCCGAGGGAAAATATTACGATCAACTGGAAAGCAATGAGGTCTCTAGGGCGGTCCGGCTGGCCAACGGCCGGGCCTACGTCGCCACTATCGATAACCCGCTGGGGAAGGCGAGCGAACTCAAGGCACTTCACGGCGCCAACGAGGTTATGTACGGCCTGACTCGGAACATCTACAGTACGTGGGCTTTCTTCGTCAACGCGGCGGCGAGCCAGGCCGTGGACGCCATGGGGGGCGGGCACTGGCAGATGACGCCCCTGGAGCCGGAGATCCAGAAGGAGATCACGCTGGGCTCGGAGAAGTGGAGGCTCACAGGCCTCGCTTTCATGCCCCTCGGCCGCGACGGCCTGGTCTGGAAGCTTACGGCGGAGAACCGCTATATTAGCAGCCCGGTGACCCCGACCTCGGGGGACGCGGCGGAGAACAACCCCTCGGAATGGGACCACGGAAACTACGTCACGCCGTACGCGGAGGCCGCCGACTACAAGGAGGGATCCGGCGCCGTCAAGTTCAGCATGACCCACCCGAACGAGCTGAAGTCCCTCTGGTACAAGAAGGACGCGCAGCTGGCCGCCAACGTTCCTTCAGGGGCAAAGTTCCGGATCTGGTACAAGGCCGACACCACGGTCACCTTCACCATCAGGCTGCACACGCTAAACGCCCAGGGACAGTCAGTCGGACAGTTTTACAAGTATGTCTCCTATCCCACTGCAAACACCTGGAAGGAATACGTTTTTAACGTGGGGCCGGGATCCACCGACTTCACGAGCTACGGCTCCCCCAGTTGGGCCGAGGTCGACAGGATAGAGATCACTTACGACTACGCCAACACGAACGTCTCCGACGTCAGGCTGGACGGCGTGGTGATCTTCTCCCCGGAGAACAAGGATCTCTACTGTTACTACTGTTGGGACGTCACGGTCCGGCAGGCGAAGTACACGGAGATCGAGTACGACGCCACCAACAAGGTGATCAAGGCCAAGAACACCGATGCCGCGATCGGCGGGGACACGCCTTTCCTCAAGATCGGCGGAAGCCTGGATCCCACGGGCTACCGTTGCACCACCGAAAACTTCTCAACCACGAAGAGTTTTGTGGACGGAGCCCGCCCCATCCCGGGGACGTTCAACGCCGCGGGTCCCGTGAACGCGGGAGCCGGAGCCACGCCGGTGTATGCCTATCTCTGCTTCAAGCTCACGGTGGCCACTCTCAGCACCGGGACGCTGTACGTGGTCCTGGCCTTCTCGGGGATCACGGGGACCGAGGCCCACGCCTTAGACGAGTTCAACTACCTGAAGGCGAACGCCGAGACGGAGCGGACCAGCACCAAGAACACCTACAACAGCTATATCGGCGCCTTCCCAACGTTGAATAGGTTTGACCCGAAGGTCTGGGGCGCCTATTACTGGGCCCTCCCGGCGCTGAAGTGCTGCACCTTCCCCAAGGGCCTCTACGTGACCGGCTGGAACGACTACTGGGGCAGAGACACGCTCTGGGCCGCCCTCGGCCTGCTCTGCGGTGGAAAGTTCGACGACGCCTACACTCAGATCACGCTGTTCACACAGAACCAGTCCGCGGAGGGCCAGATCCCCGACTTGGCCGGTGGCGGCTACAGCGCCATCGACGTCACGCCGGCCTGGTGTTACCTAGTGCATCAATATTACTTCCATTCTCGCAATCAGACAAATTTTGACGCGATCACAACTCAACTCAAAAAGGCCTATGACTGGCTAATCGGCCTCATCGACGACACGTGCAAGTTGATGAAAAAGGATAACGCCCTCTGTTTCCTAGACGGCCTCCATCCGGTGGCCCTCCCCAACCACGTGGCCTATGACACGGGTCCCAACATGGTCGCCTGGCGCGTCCTGAGAGAGGCCTACGAGATCTTCGGGGACGCCAATTACAAGGCCGCCGCCGACAAGCTCCAGGAGGGCCTCGCGAATATGTGGCTGGATGACTACAGCTGGTACGGCGGCTTCCGGGACACCACGGGCGCCATAGAGTTTCCGGAGAAGCTGGAGGCGCCTGCCAACGCCTTCGCCCTGGCCATGGGCCACGCCACCAGGGAGAAGGCCCTCAAGATCTTGGCCAAATTCGACGCCACGGCGGGATCCGACGGCATGGACGGCGTCCCCCTCTGCATGGTCTATCCGACGTACACGGCCGCTCAAGGCGGGAGCGACACGCCCAGCTACCAGAACGGTGGTAGCTGGCCGTACATGGGCGCGATCCTCCTTTGCGGCGCAGCTAGGTATTACGGCGCGAAGGCCGCGGAGGTCATGCAGGCCCTGGCCGAGTTGAACGCCATCGTGGAGCCGTTTACCTTTAACGAGTGGCACAACAACCAGGTCACAAATCCCTCCAAGACGAATTATGGTTCGCCGGCCTCCACGCCCATCTTCGTCTGGGCCGCTGGGCTCCATGTCTGGAGCCTCTTCAAGGCCCTCGGGCTCTACGCGGACTACAAATTCGCCCTTAAGATTCACCCCGTGGCCACGAACCTTGATGGGATCTCGCTTAAAACATTCAAAATCGGCAATACCACCTTCAATCTTAGTTATGTCGGCAAGCCCGATGGCTCTCTGGAGCTATGTCTCCCCACCTCGTACCTAGACGGCGGAACCCACAACGTCGCCGTGAAGAACACGAGCCACGAGGTCAAGGTCGACGGAGCCTTAGTGGCCAGCAGGTCCAGGCCCTACGTCTGCGGCCTCGAGACGGAGGGGAGGATCACCCTGGACTCCTGGGCCTGGGATCCCGCGGCCCTCAAGGCCACGGGGCTACTCACCGGAAACACCGGCGTAAAGGGAACGCTCAAAGTCAAACTGTTCCCGACGTTGGCGCCTGTCGACCGGTTCTATTTCAAGGCGGGACCCAGTTACTACAGGGCCACCGACCATTACGACCCCGCCGAGAACGTCCTATCGATCCCGGTTACGTGCAGCAGCGCCACGCCCGTCGAGCTGGGCCTGATCCCCGACCGGTTCTTCATCGCCCAGGCAGGGATGCGCGGGGTCGACATCGGCGTGGTCAAACAGGAGGAGACCAGGCTCTCGGACGACTATGGGAACCCGGTCCTCGCGGAGACCACCGTGGTCGTCCGAGGCTTCGTCACGTTCGCCCGGGGAGACAAGAGGCGGGTGGAGGCCGGCGACATCCCGCTGGGCCAGGCGGTGTTTCTCCTACCCCACGGAACCGAGGTCGATGAGGCTGACTATGAAATCGACTCATACGGGGCGCGGTGGAAGATCCTGGGCGTCTCTGTCAAGCGATCTCACATCGAGGTTTCCGCTAGGAGGAGGGTTGAGCTGTGACCGCCATAGAGGATCCCAAGGTCACGATCCTAAATCTCCTTAAGGCCAACTGGACCCTGGAGTTTACGCCCAGGTTCACCACTGACTGGTTTGACAGGAGGGCGAGGTCCCCCACCGTCGCGGTGCAGCACGAGGTTACACCCGTCCGTTTCGCGGGCCTCGGGGGCGTCCGGAGGCGCCACGACGGCGAGTACGCGGTCCACGTCTTCAGCCTCAGCCCCGACGAGAGGTGGAAGATGAAGGAGGAGGTCGACCGCATCATTCAGGCGAAGCGGAGCAGCCCCGGGACCGGTTTAGAGTTTGTGAAGGTCCTGAACTGGGTGGACCTAGACGAGGTCGATGTCTCGCCCAAGATCTATCACAGTCGCATCCTAGCCGGTCTTGTCTATTACAAGGCCAGTGCGACGTAAAAAGGAGGTGTGAGGAAGAGTGAGCGTTGAGAAGGGACCGACGACCGAGCTTCAGTACGTCAAGGAGACCACCTACGGGGAGACACCAGCATCCGCAGCCGGTAAATGGCCCGGGCTCGTGGACGAGATCCCGACGATCATCTGCGACCCGACGCTGCTTGAGGTCCCGGCGATCAAGTACGCGACGCCGTTCAAGGTGGTGGCCGCCCGCTTCGAGAACGGCCTCCGCGTGAAGTTCCAGATGCAGATCCAGACGAGCCCGTATGAGCAGTGGCTGAAGGGCCTCATCGACGGCGACAGCTACAGCGTGGAGGTCAAGTGGGGGACCCTGGGCAAGTACTTCCTGCTCCAGGGGGCGAAGGCCCAGGAGATCACCGTCCGCTGCGCCCTCGGCGAGCCGGTGGAGGTCACCGTCGACCTCTGGGGCCGGAAGTGGGCCAAAACCGACGCCAGCTCCTTCGCCTCGTACCAGGCGGTGAACACAAACAGCCCCTGGAACTGGGGAGACACAGGCCTATACCTTGACGATGTGGGGATCGCCGGGATCCCCGAGGCCGAGGTCAGGGTCAGCTTCGGGCTGAAGAGGCTGTACACCCTGGGCAAGGACGCGGGGGGCTACAAATACCTTCTGCGGAGGCTGGAGAGGACCGTGACCAGGCTCTCCGGGTCGTACACGCGGGACTTCGAGTCCGTGGACGAGTTCCAGACGCTGGTCGCCTACGCAGACCCGTCCTATGAGTACGTGGAGAAGAAGATCGAGCTGCTGCTGAACAGCGGATCGGGCACCAAGCTCGTCTGCGAGGGCTGCAAGTACGAGAGGGTGGACTTCCCCGTCGACGCCGACGACCTCATCGCCAAGAAGGTCGGGTGGCGGGGCAAGACACTGAGCTACGTGAACCTCTAGGTGGCCCGGAGATGGAGGAGGAAGTGACCATGGACGGCCACCGCCTCAGGTTTCGGACGTGGACCCACGGGGAGAAGAAGCGGGCGTTCAGCAAGGCCGTCAAGATCAACCCGGAGACGGGGAAGCCGGAGATAGACCCATGGATCCTGAACGACGAGATGCTGGCCGCCTCCCTCACGGAGTGGGACCTCAAGGACAAGAATGGCCGCGTCCTGCCGATCACCGTGGAGACCATAGAGGCCCTGGACGAGGCGGAGCACGGCGACCTCATCAACAAGATGATCCGGTTCGCGCAGGAGCTGAACCGGGTCTCGGAGTCGGAGCGAAAAAAATCATAGGGTCGGTGAGGCTGGAACGCGGAGACCCCCTCCTGTCCGACGTGGTCCTCTGCCTGAACACCGGGTGGACGCCGGAGGAACTCGACAAGATGCCTGAGAGGTTCGTGGAGATAGCCACCATTTACCTCAACGCCCTCCACAGGAAGCAGAAGAGCGAGAGGGACCAGGTCAGAGTGGGCCAGGGGTTCTATCCATGATAGATCTAGAGGTTGAGGCTGACGTGGAGCATCTGATTCGTGCACTGTCGGAGATAGGGCCTGAGGCCCGAGGCAGAACCATGGGGGCGTTGGACACCTGCGCCGAGATGATCCGAGACCACGCCAGGGCCATGGTGCCCGTCGACACGGGGAGTCTGCGGAGCTCTATACGAAAGGTTGAGTTCTCCCAGGGCGTCGGGGTCAGCGCCGGAGGCCACATTCGAAACCCGCGCACGGGGAAGATCGTGGACTACGCCAGACATTTGGAGTACGGGACATCCAAGACGGCCGCTAAACCCTTTCTCCGCCCGGCCTACGCCCAGGTGAAGCCCACGATCATTGCCCGCGTGAGAGAGGCCTGGAGAACCGTCATGGAGGCGAAGCTCCGTGCCTGAGGAGACCCTCGACATCGTGATCAACGCCCGGGACTACGCCACCGCCTCCCTGGAGACGGTCACGGGCCACGTCAGAGAGCTGGGTGCCTCTTCGCTGGCGGTGGCCGGCAGCGTCTCCGCCCTGGCCCGGGAACTCGGGGTCGAGGTTCCCATCCTGAACGAGGTCGCCGGCGCCCTCCACCTCGTCAGCACGGTCACCCGGGCCGCGGGCGCGGCCACGAAGGCCTACGAGCTCCTGACCCACAGCTCGACCCTGGCGACGGTGGCCCAGACCATCGCCCAGCACGGGCTGAACGCCGCCCTGGCGGTCACGGTGGGGCTGCTGACCATGGGCGTCGGCCTGCTCGGGGCCGCCGCGGGGTACGCCACCTATCGCTCAGCGGCTCCATCGATGGAGCGTGGAGGCGTCGTCGCCCGGGAGGGCGTCTACTACCTCCACCCGGGGGAGGTGGTGACCCCGGTGGCCGGCGTGACCACCACCCACATAACCCAGAGCATCCGGGTCTCCCTGGACAGGCCCGTCCTGAGGTCGGAGGCCGACCTGGAGGAGACCCTCGACCTTATCGGGAGGAGGATCGCGGTGGCGGCGAGGCAGAGGGGAGGCTAGGTTAGGCAGGGAGCATAGGGGGGTGAATCCTTGAGGGAGCGGGGGGCGAGGGTCACCTTCGGCCTGCCCTGGGAGAGGTACCGGGAGCTTAGAGGCCTGGTGGACCGTCTCAGGGAGCAGAAGTACGGACAGCGAAGGAGAGGTCCAGAGGTGAGCCTCTCCCTCCTCTCCTATGCGGCCTTCGTGGAGGGCCTCCCCGCCCTCAGGGAGATGAGCCTCGAAGACCTGGACCGGTGGTGCAGGAGCCACCGCGTGAACGTCAGGCGTTAGTCGCGTCCGCCGCCCCGGCTGTTCCTTCGCGCACCCAACCGACCACCCTCTAATCGCCGGTTCCCACGCGAATGGCTTCTCCGAAAGTCTTTTAGGTCCGTTATCGATCAGCTTAAATATTCCTATTGAGTTAATAGGATTGGGCGCTACCATGGTGGTAAAAATCGCTCGTCGGTATCAGGTCACTATTCCCCAGGAGGTGCGTGAGAAGATGGATCTCTCCGTGGGAGATGTTGTTGAAGTCCGCTATGATGAGGGCAGGATCATCATCGAAAAAGTGCGTGAGAGGTGGGAGGATGTGATGATGGAGACGGCTGGGGCGTGGAGGGATCACCCGGTGTTCGGGAAGATGAAAAACTCCATTGAGGTTGTGAATTGGTTGAGGGGAAAGAAGTGAGGATTGCCCTTGACACGAACGTGGTTGTGAGCCACTTAAAGGATGATGAATTTGCTGAGGATACTAGAAGTTTTCTTAAGTGGGTTAAGGCAACGAGACAAAGCCTGCTGATCTCGGAGGTTGTATATGCTGAGTTATACGCGGGGATTGAGCTCAGTGCGGACCCGAGGCTGGAGGAAAGGAGGGTTCAAAGGTTTCTGGCCGCCAACCGCATTGAGGTTCGTTTACACGGTACCCTCGACGTGGCTAAACGCTCGGGACGGATCTATGCCAATTATCTCGCTGAAACCGGGGCGGCACGTGAAAGAATCTTGCCTGACTTCCTCATTGGGGCGCATGCTGAAATTTATGGAGAGGTTTTGGCTACGTGGAACCCAAAGGACTTTGCCAAATACTTAGGAGGACCCGTGCTAACCCCCACTCAGATAGTCCAGAGATACTCCCTCAAAAGTGAAGGAACATGACGATAAAGTGAAAGATATGGATTGTCTAAAGAGAAGGCAGAGATTGGAAGTTTCTTCGAAGAGTCAAAAGATTGCAGCAGCAACTGAACGTCGAGTGTTAGCCGCGGCTATCTGCCCCGCCTTCTGAACAGCACCATTTGTATCCTTCACACGCGAGGCGGATCGCCTAAAATCGGACGGTGTACTACCCGGGAACCGTGGGCTCCGTTTAATATTCCGCCTCTTCCGTCTCGAGGTCTGCCCGGCACTCCTCGCAGAGGAAGTTTCCCTCGACCTCCTTGAGGTCGTCGGACCACCGGCTGCACTGGTCGCAGTATCCCGCCCGGGGAGGCTCCTCCGGCACCTCGTCCATCGCCGCGCCCTCGATCCGGGCCCTCTCCTGGATGATCGCTATGAGCTCGGGGGTCATGGCCGTGATGTCCCTGCTGGTCACGATGCCCACGAGCTTCCCCTTGTACAGGACGCCGAGCCTCCGGATGTTGAGCCGGCTCATCCTCCTGGCGGCCCCGCTCAGGGTCTCGTCTGGGCCCACGGTGATGAGGGGGGAGCTCATAACGTCCCTGGCGGTCAGGCTGCCGGGCGGGGCGTCCTTGGCGAGGACCCTGGCGACCAGGTCCCTCTCGGTGATGATGCCCAGGGGCTTTCCGTCCTTCCCGGTCACGATGATGCAGCCCAGCTGGTCCTCGGTCATGAGCCGGGCCACCCTCTGAACCGGGGCGTCCTCCCCGACGGTGACGACGGGGCTGGTCATGACATCCCTAACCAGCACCCGCCCCCCAACGCCAAGCTCAGCCACAGACACCCTCTCCGAGGACCGCGTAGCCTGCTCAACCGTTCTCGAAACCACCGAAATTTAAAAGGTTTGTGGTTTCAACGGCCCCGGTCGGGCCCCGGCAGGAGGAGCCGCGGCTCTCCACGCCAACCTACGAGGATACGGCGAGCAAATCCCGAATTTTCAGTGTTTCTCAGCGAATGTCTGGGGCTTTGGAGGTCACGAAGGGTAACATCCTCAATTTTTCACGGGCGTTTTCGAGCCCCTTTCGCCTAAAGGGGCCTGTAGCAACGTCTTCCGATTTTTGTTTTCTTCTGCTGTCTATCCTGAGGGGGGTCCGTCTTTTGTTTTTTCAGTTTCTTTTTTGAAAAGGCGCCTGATTCTTGGTTTTTCCCTCACCGCCGCAGGGTAATGTTCGGTAACGAGTTGGAAACTCTTCCGTCCCCAAAAGGTTATTTATAGACTCGCTCCATACACCACCGCAAAGCTCAGTGTATGCGGTTGTTAGGAGCGTGGTGGCGGGGTTGTCAAGGTCCGCTTCAGCCTCGAAGGCGGCCGTCATCGGCCTCGACGCGGCCCGCCCGGACTATGTGAAGAAGTTCGTGGGGGAGGGGAAGCTCCCGAACATCGCCAGGCTGATGAGGGAGGGCGTCTTCATGGAGGCCATCCCCTCGATGCCCCACACGATGGCCGGGTGGTGCTGCATCGCGACCGGGGCCCGCGTAGGGACCAGCCACATAGCCCTGGGGCTCCACGTCCCGGGGACGCCGCTGTCCAACATGCTCAGGGGGATCGCCACGGACAGGGTGCACTGCAGGGCCGAGTTCCTCTGGGAGGCCGCAGCGAGGGCCGGCAGGAGGTCCATCCTCTTCAACTACCCGGTGGGGAGCTCCGAGATGCCCGGGGAGCCATTCCCCCTCAAGAATGGCATAAATGTCTCCCCCTTCGGCGTGGTCGGGCCGCCCCGGAGGCTCCGGTGGACGAGTCCGCCCGAGCTGGAGGAGGAATTGGTGGGCGCGCTGGGGCCGAGGAGGCCCGGGGACCCCGAGTGGGAGGCGGACATGGCGGCCTACCTCCTCACCCGCAAGGAGTGGGACCTCTTCATGATGCACGCCCACGGGATCGACCACAACTCCCACCGGCACCACTACTACACGGAGCCGTGGGTCCCCGACTGGACCCCGGAGAGGGCCGAGGAGGCCTGGAGCATGGTGCTGAAGGCCTACCAGGACGCGGACAGGCAGGTCGGTAAGATCAGGGGCGTATTGGGCAAGGATGCCCTGATCACCATCGTCTCGGACCACGGGAACACCGCGACCCACACCCAGGTGCTGGTCAACAACCTCCTCATCAGGGAGGGCCTGCTGAAGGTCCTGCCCGCCAAGGAGGAGGAGGGGGAGGCTCCGAGGGGGCCCAGGGCCCGAGGGGCGAGGCCGCAGATCGACTGGTCCGGGACGAGGGCCTTCGCCACGGACCAGATCCACATCTTCATCAACACGAGGGGGCGGGACTCGGAGGGGATCGTCGACCCGGCCGAGGAGTACCGGAGGCTCCAGGACAGGATCATCCGGATGCTCTACGACCTCAGGAACCCGGAGACCGGCGAGCCCTGCATCTCCATCGCCGTCAGGGCGGAGGACGCCGCCGGGCTGGAGTACTACGGGCCGCCGGGGATGATGGGGGATGTGGTCTACTGCTCGAGGCCGGGGTACACCTTCGACCCGCCGGTCACCGAGGACCTCCAGGTCTTCCGGAAACAGCCGGGAACGGCCAGGCACGGGATGCACCACCCCACCTTCCGGGACCTCCACGCCGTCTGCATCATGGCCGGCCCCGGGGTGAAGAGGGGCGTCGAGAGGGACCGGCCCATCCACCTCACCGACGTGGCGCCCACCGTCGCCCACATCGCGGGACTACCGAGGCCGGCCCAGGCAGACGGCACGGTGCTCTACGACATCCTCGCGACCTGACCGCCCCCAGGGAGAACCCTCGCGAAGGTTCCGTAGGAGGAAGGGTAAGCCGCACCGACCTCGGTCCAGCCGCTCCACGCACCATCCGGCCCTTATGCCTTGTGGTCCGCGTTCTTAAACCCGCGTTCAAGGGCGGAGGCCCCCGGGCGAGCCTACGCGAAAACCCTGAGACAAAACCCGCGAGAGAGGGCGCACACCGCCATAGAGTCACCGTCCAACGGAAACCGGCTGCGGCGAGTGTTGTCAGTCCTGCAACCGGTAGATGCGCACGGCGTTGTCAAAGCCGATCTTGCGGGCCAGGTCGGGCGGAAGCCTGGAAAGAAGTTTGTAGGGGCCCATGAAACTGATGGGCCTGCGCCGCTGAATGCGCGGTGCAACATAGAACTGGTCGCTGCCGATGACAAAGCGGTCCGGAAAGTCCTCAAGGAGTTTCAACCATTGGGGCTTGATGCCCCCTTCTTCATCCAGGGGACGGCTTTGGGGCAGGCTGGCCCGGTCGATCTTGATGCTGAAGAAGAGATTCGGGTGTTTCATCAGCAACGCCCGCATCAGCCGGGTGGTCCGATGGCCCGTATTGTCCCAGCCCGCGTGCGCCCAGACGATTTTCGCCCTGCGGTTATACGCCAACAAACGCTCCAAGGGCGCAATGTTCGCCTTCAATACCTTTGGGTTTGGTGGGAAGCGGAACCTCACGGGCACCGTCATGTCCCGCGGCACCGCTTCCATGTGCAGGTCGATGATGATTCCCTCCCGCGCCGCGATATCGGCCAGCAATAGAAACAGGGGGTGGTCCGGCTGCGCGGCCTCATAGGGGTGCCCCCAGTGAAACGAGAGGTGCTCGGCAGTAGTCTCCCCGAAGCCGACCGCGCCGGCGGCCACAATCTCCTGCGCCTCCTCTTCGAATCTCCGCCGCAGACTTGGACTGACGGCACTCCCCTGAACCGCCTCTTGGATCATGACGTTCAGCGTTCCGCCGCCACCGATAAAGGCGAAGCGGTCCGGGTACCTGCGAATGACGGGGAGAAAGTCCCGGTAGTCGTACAGGTTGGGGTGGTTGGGCACAAACGGCGGGGGCAGGGGGATGGACCTCTGGATGCCCAGCTGATCCATCCGCCGCAACGCGACCTGGGCCGCGCCGTCAAAGTCCCGGACCGGAAACGGTGCATGACTGCCTGTTCGTCCATCCAAGTGAATATGGGTGTCGATGTAGATGACGCCTCGGCCGGGCCGCGCCCCGACGGACGTTTCGGGAACGGTGCCGGCCTCCGACGTGCGGATCGCAAGAAAAGATAGCGACACGGAACGCCAAGCGGCAGGATCGTGCGCAACTCTCCCGAACATGGGTGGTTTCGCCGTTTCTATCCCGTTCGCCATTTCCATCACACTCCGGTCCAAGGCCAACCGCCTGTAACCTATCAGGGACGTGGGCGTGGCCGTGTGCACAAAGCCTTTTCGCCAAAGTCTTCTCGGCAATGATGAGATTATGGCTTCGCTGGAATTGGTTTTTGCACCCTGAGGCTCTCTTTTTCCGCTACCTGCATCGACACCTTCTTCTCATATTCCCTGAGCATGCTCACCAGTGGGTGCTCGAGGTTTATCCTGTAGAGCCTGGCCTTCCCTATCCTCCTTGAAACCGCAACTATTCCGGATTCCTCTAGGTCTGGAAAGTACTTGTAGAACGTCTGCTTGCTCATGCCCAGGGCCTCGATGACCTCTTTCTTCGTGAAGTCAAACAAGGGGTTGTCCAGGAAAAAGTCCACCATCCTCAGCTTCGGCGAGTCCCCAAGCGTCTTGACGAGTATGGATTTGTACTCTCTCTTCGTGTAAAGCTCCTCGGGCATGTCTCTCAACACCATTAAAATCGGGGCTAAAGTATTTATACTTTCCCCTCTAAAGGCATCATAAGTGAACTCAATGCCTAGAAGGGAGCTGAGCGATGAGGAGATCAGGGCAGACGTGATGAACAGGTTGATCAGAAGGAGTTGCTGGGGAGGTAAATACCTGCCCGTAGACAGCCTCGTCAACTGGCTCGCCAAAAAAGTGAGAAGGAACGGAAAAAGGGTCAGAGATGCCATCAGGATGCTCGTCAGCGAGAGATACTTACTCCTACACAAGGGCGGTAAAGCCGTATCGCTTAATCCAGCATTGAGCAAAGAAATAATCGAATACACGGAAAGAGTAATCGAGAGGTATTAGGAAAGATGTTGCGATTATAAGAAAAGCCGTGCCTTCTCAGCATCAGGAAACACACAAAGATGATTTGTCTCTCAGGCCATATCCCCTGTCTCCTTTTGATACCACCAGGCCTATTCGCGGGGGCCGGTTCCCGCCAGGAGGTCCCAGATCTCGCGGTCGGGGCGTCTGAGAGTCTCCCTCTGTTGGCCGAAGTGTCGATTGCATCTCTCCGCGAGCTTGTAGAGGTCGCCCTCCGTGAGGGGCGGGCCTTGACCCACCCCCTCGCAGTGGGCGTCGTAGGCGAGGTACGACCAGCAGTCGTTGACGACGTCGTAGGCCTGCACGCCCGCCTCGCGGTCCGGGCGGAGGCCCAGCCGACGGACCACGGCCTCGGGCAATAGATCAAATGGGTAGATTCGGCAGGAGAGGGGCCTGGCCTGGTAGATTCGGCATGAGCTCTCGGGGCCTCGGCGCTCTAGGAAGCAGCAGGCGGCGGCCCGGTTTCCCGCCTCGTCGGTTAGGGGCCGGAAGGTCCACCCCGGCCTGCCCAGGAAGAACCAGAAGCCCTTCCTCACCAGCGTGGGCAGCGCCCCCCGGAGGTCGGGCCTCCGGCGCGCGAGGTCCCTGAGGTCCTCTAGGCTGACCTCCACCGGGTACTCCGCGCAGCACCTCCCGCAGCGCTGACACTCGAACCGCATACCGACGGAGGCCGGCCGCCACAGCCTGCCACCGGACCCCACCGCCGAGTCCCCGCCGACCACGGATAAGACTTCCCCCGGCAAAGGCTTAAATCCGCTGGGAAGCCAACCACATTTCTGACCTATATATAACCCCCCTCCCCCTGGCTCCTGCAAAAGCTTAAATCCGCTGGGAGGCCAACTCCCCACCTGGGGTTTTGGGATGCGAAGGGTCGCAGTGATAGGCGTCGGCAACTCAAGGTTCGGGACCAGGCAGGACGTGAATGTGGCCGAGCTCGCCTTCGAGGCGGTGAAGCCGGCCCTGGAGGACGCCGGCGCCACGGCGGGGGACATCGAGTTCATGGCGCTCGGCTCGGCCGGGGCCGGGCAGTGGTATGAGGAGCTGATCCCTGCGGCGGTGGTCGCCGAGTACTGCGGCCTCTCCGGGGCCGGCCTGACCCGGTGCGAGGCGGCCTGCTCCTCGGGGAGCGCCGCATTCTTCACGGCCTACTCCGTCGTCGCCGGCGGCGTCGCCGACCTGGCCCTGGCGGTCGGCCTGGAGAAGATGTGGGAGACGGACACGCCGACCACGGTGGAGATCATCGGGAGGTGCGGCTACTACCTCTGGGAGTTCCACAAGTTCGGGATGACCTTCCCCGCCTACTACGCGATGCACGCCACGGCCCACATGGCCAAGTACGGGACGACCGAGGAGGACCTGGCCCGCGTCGCGGTCAAGAACCACAAGTACGGCGCCATGAACCCCATCGCCCAGTTCCAGAAGGAGATCACCCTGGAGAAGGCCCTACAGTCCAGGGTCATCGCCTGGCCCCTCAAGCTCTACGACTGCAGCCCCATCACCGACGGCTCGGCCGCCGTGGTCCTCGCCTCCGAGGAGAAGGCCAAAGAACTCAGAGCGGACACCCCGGTCTGGATCGGGGGAATCGGCTACTCCTCCGACACGGCCAACCTCAGCAGGAGACAAGACTACGTGGGGCTGAGGGCCTCCGCCGCGGCCTCCCGGAGGGCCTACGAGGCGGCGGGGATCGGCCCCGGCGATGTGGAGGTGGCCACGGTCCACGACTGCTTCACCATCGCCGAGATCATGGCCTACGAGGACCTCGGCTTCTGCGGGAAGGGTGAGGGCGCCAAGCTGCTCCGGGAGGGGGAGACCGAGGTCGGGGGGCGGATACCGGTCAACGTGGACGGGGGCCTGAAGGCCAAGGGCCACCCCGTCGGGGCCACCGGGTGCTCCATGATCTACGAGCTGACGAGGCAGCTGAGGGAGGAGGCCGTGGAGAGGTCGAGGCAGGTCCCCCTCAAGAAGTACGTGGCCCTGGCCCACAACGTGGGCGGAACCGGCCACTACTGCTACGTCACCGTGCTCAGGAGGTGAAGCAGGATGGCATCCGCGGACTTCACCCTGAGGTCGAGGCCCCTCACACTCGCCTACCAGATACCGGCCGGCAGGACCCGCCGGTTCTGGGAGGGACTGAGGGAGGGGAAGGTCTACGCCACCCGGTGCCCGAAGTGCCGGAAGACGTACTTCCCGCCGGCCGCCGACTGCCCCAACTGCCTCACCCCCGAGATGGACTGGATCGAGCTGAGCGGCGAGGCCGAGATCGAGGCCTTCACCCGCATCGAGACCCAGCCCGCGTCCTTCCAGGAGCAGAAGCCGTACACCGTGGCGATCGGGAGGATGAAGAGCGGGGTAAAGGTGCTCGCGTGGCTGGTCGACGCCGAGTTAAAGGACATCAGAGTCGGGATGAAGGCCAGGCTGACGACCCGGGTCATGCCCGACGGCGAGCCCACCTACGTCTTCGTGCCCGCAGCGTGAAACCGGCCTGAGCCCCGGTCCGCATCTTACGCCGCGCTAAGCCAGCTTGACCTTGCCTCCCCCCGGCGGTATGAATGCCTGAATCTCCTCCAGGGGGAGGTCGAGAATCCTCTTCCTGAGGGCCTCGGGGGCCCTCTCGGCCAATAGCCCGCGTATCTTCTTAGCCAGTTCGCCGCTCGACTTGTTCCCGGGAGCGACCTCCACGCAGACCTCCGTCTGGCCGAGGACGGCCTCGGGCGGGCCGCCGATGACCACGAGGTGGTCTCCCTCCTCCTTGAGGCCCACGGCGGCTCCCAGGGGGATGCCGCGGAGGCGGTTCCTCGGCCCCGAGACTGTGAAGGCCCCCTTCGCCAGGTACTGGCCCGAGGGGGGGCTCTTCCCCACCTGGTGGGGGTGGACCCAGTAGACGTCCACCGAGGCCAGGGCCTCCCTCCAGGCCCGCGAGTAGGAGGCCGCGAGCTGGGCCGCCTCTCGGATGGTCCTCTCCGGCGGGGGCCGGCCCCCGGTCTTGATCAGGACGAAGGGCGCGCCGTGGACCTCGGCGTGGAGGACTACATCCTGGGGCTCCATGTGGCCCTTTACGAGGGCCTCGTTGGTGGCGGCGTCCCTCCCCCCGACCACGAGGAGCCCGTCCGAGGAGAGGAACCACCGGAACTTCTCATACCACGCCCTCCTGCGCCGCCTGGCCGGGGGCCCGGGCCGCTCCACCGGCCGCTCAACCGCCCGGCTCTGCAGCCCCTCGATCCGAGCCCGGGTCTCCCCCAGGGCCCTCTCGGCTCCCCCGAGCTTCCTCCCGGCCCTCTTCGCCCTTTCATAGTATTGCGCCGCGCTGGCCTGAGCGGGGCGGCGGAGGCTCAGGGAGAAGTCCACGCCCTCAACAGTCACGCGAAGGGCGAGGCCCTTGGGCTCCAGGGAGCGGAAGTACATGGCCGGGGCCCGCCCCGTCTTCCCCTCACTGAGGAGGGTGGAGGCCACATCCTCCCAGGGCTTTCCCGCTCCCTTCTCCTCCGTGATCCTCTCGAGGAGGGACTGGAGCTCGTGGAGGTGTGCGTAGATGAGGTCGCCGATCCTCCTGTTCTCCTCCACGCCCACCTTCAGGTTTTGGAGAGCCTCCCTCTGCCGCCGCAGGATCCGGCTCTGCTCCGCCATCTTCTCCTCCGCCTCCCGGGTGGCCTCCGCGGCCCTCTCCCTCACGCCCGCCCTCGTGTAGTACTCGTCTAGGGCCTCGTTGAAGGACCTGAAGCTTTTCCGGCTGAGGCCGCTGTACCTCCTCAGGGGGATGGGGGTGACGTCGATCCACTCCCCGCCCTCGTCCAGCACGACGGTCGGCTCCCCCCTCCCGGCGGCGACGGCGGAGAGGACCTCCCGGAGGCGGTCGAAGACCCGCTGCACATCATCCTCGGTGAGGAGCCGGCAGGGCGTGTCCTTCTCCACCTGGGCCCGCAGGAGGACCTCCTCCGCGTAGAGTCCGCCGATGCCGAGGAAGCCCGGGAGGGCCCGGGCCACCCCCGCATCCCCCAGGCCTCTAATCCCCTCGAGGTCTCGGGGTTCCAGCTCCAGGGGGTTTCTTCCCCTCGAGGGGGCGAACCGGAAGGTCTCGCCGGGCCTGATGCTCCGGTCCCGCATCCTCCGGTAGTGGAGTGCCTGGAGGATCCTGTCCTCGGGGCTCACCAGGATGATGTTTCCGCCGCCGAAGAGCTCGATGACGAGCCGGAACGCCCCGAGCCCCGTGGTCACCTCGACCACCACGGTCCGGTCGAACCCGTGCTGCTGGACCTCCGTCACCCTCCCGTTCCCCAGGTGCCTCCGAAGCGCCGTGCAGAAGGCCGGGAGCCTCGGGAGCCTCTCCAGAGCGTAGGAGGTCAGGTGGATCCGCCTCCCCGCCTCGGCGACCAGGTGCTGGTGGGCGCCGTCCCGCGCGCGGAGCCTCAGGAGGAGGGTGGCGGAGTTTATTTGGTAAATGTTATCAAGGCGGGCCCCGATAACCAGCGGACGGATCTCCGGGATGAGGGCGGCTATGTCGAAGCTGGACATCTCCTCCTTCAACGGTTCCCCCCTGGGAAGGAGCTAGGTTGAAGGCTTTAAGTGTTCTCTACCTGATCCGGTTCTGCCTGGGCGCGGCCTCGGCGGCGCTCTGCGCCGTCTTCCGGCTCGCCAACCTCATAGACGGCCTCTGGCTGAGCCTGACGGTGTACATCATCACCTACTACATCCTCCGCCAGCTCTTCATCGAGAAGGTGAAGGAGGCCCGCACCGTGGCCACCACCGGCATAGGCGCCTTCTTCCTCACGTGGATCGTAACCTGGGTCCTCCTCCTGACCATCCAGCTCAGCTAGGCGGCTTAGAGTCCCCGCCGGGCTCGGCGGGCCGTTCGCCCCGCGGCTTCGCCCTCTCTAGGACGCGCATGCACTCGGCCCAGGCGGAGAAGAAGCCCCGGTCGTAGTCGGCGTGGAGGCTGCCCTCGGCGTGCCGCCGAAACTCCTCGCGGTACCTCCTCAGCTCCTTCCTGTCTTGGAGGTTCAGGCCCGGGAGGAAGGCGTACCGGTCGTCGTCGGACCTCCAGGAGAGGAGCATGCCCTCCAGGGCCCGGAGGTAGCCCACCTCCCAGTCGCCCTCCCCCGCCTTCCCCCTGAGCCGCTCCAGCACCCGCTCCGCCTCGGTGAAGCGCCTCTCCACGAGGAGCTGGAGGAACCGAGTCACGAAGGTCGCCGAGATCGGCATCCAAGGGCCACCCAGGGTTAACCGGATTCTTCCCTCCTAGATTTATGCGCCCACCATTTTATGCTTTTAGAATTGAAGTGCTGACTGAAGGTGACGTGTGAACCCGGTCTGGCTGGATAGACCGCCGGCCTGTGAGCCTTCACCGTCGCCGGGGCTCTTCCTCCTCGGTTACGTCCTCTACCCCGTTCTCGGTGACCTTGAAGACCCTCTCCCCCTCGGGCAGGTATGGGCTTGAGACGAGGCTGGCGATCCTCACCGGGCCCCGCCTGGCCTTTCGGAGCTGCACCCGGGTGTGGCTGGTGTGGGCGACGATGTGGCCCCCCGTGGGGGACGAGGCCTCGCCGAAGAAGACGTCCGGCTTGGCCATCACCTGGTTCGTCACGACGGCGACGGCGTTGAAGGCCCGGGCGAGCCGGATGAGCTTGTGCATGTGCTTGTTGATCCTCTGCTGCCTCTCCGCCAGCACCTCCCGGCCCAGGTACTCGCTCCTGAAGTGGGAGATCAGGGAGTCCACGATGATCAGGCGGATGTTGTTCTCCTTGACCACCTCGTCCGCGTTCTCCACCAGGAAGATCTGGTGGTCCGAGGTGTAGGCCTCGGCGAAGATGATGTTCCGGACGACCTCCTGCGGGTCCAGCCCGAGGTGCTCGGCCATCTGGAGGATGCGCTCAACCCGGAACGTGTTCTCCGTGTCCACGTAGAGGGCCCCCCCACCCAGGCCACCTCTCTCAGGGGGGAGCTGCACGGTGACGCAGAGCTGGTGGCAGACCTGGCTCTTCCCGGACCCGTACTCCCCGTAGAACTCCGTGATCGTCTGAGTCTCCAGGCCCCCTCCCAGGAGCTCGTCGATGGCCTTGCTCCCCGTGGTCAGCCGGGAGATGCTCTGGCGCATCCTCATGAGCTCGTCCACGCGGATGAAGGGCAGGGCCATGGAGGACCGCACAGCCCGGATGATCTCCGAGGCCTTCTTCTCACCGATCCCCGCGGGCTCCAGCTCCCTTATCGTGGCTGTCGCCAGGGCCTCCACGGTGTGGAAGCCCATCTCCCGCAGCCTCTTGGCGGTGGCCGGCCCCACGCCCGGGAGGTCCTCCAGAACCTCGTACTTCCCTCCGGGTGGGACTTCCTCACTCTCGGATGGAACTTCCTCGCTCATCTCGGGCACTCCCACCAGTTAACACACGGGTTTGGGCTATCTCCCTATTTAAGTTAGACGGAGGAAGGGAAGGAGTCTCCCGGGGGAGGGCAGTGAAACTAATCGGGGTGAGACGGCAATCGGTAAACCGGCGCCATCGGCTGCAAGATTAAATACGGTCTCAACGCTCTAGGTCTGGGAGGAGGGGCTCCGATGATCGAGGGTGTGGTGGAGCGGGTGGCGGTTGACCTCCTCCGGCTGGCGGCCACGAGGCTTCCCCGCGACGTGAAGGGGGCGCTTCGGCGGGCCTACCGCGAGGAGGAGGATGAGACCGGAAGGGCCCAGCTCCGGGCCATCCTCAAAAACGTCGAGCTGGCCGAGGAGGCGGGCGTCCCCATGTGCCAAGACACGGGGGCCATCCACTTCTACCTCAGGGCCGGGGCCGACGTGGGGCGCCTGGACAGGGTCGGGGACGCCCTCCGCAGGGCCACCCAGAGGGCCACCGTCGAGGTTCCCCTCCGCCCGAACGCCGTGGACCCCTTCACCGGGGAGAACACCGGGGACAACACGGGGAGGCTCATCCCCGCCCTCCACTGGGAGATCGTCCCCGGAGACCGCATCCAGATCACCGCCCTGCCCAAGGGAGGCGGGTCCGAGAACGCCTGCGCGCTGGCTATGCTGAGGCCTAGCGACGGGGTGGGCGGGCTGAAGCGGTTCGTGGTCGACGCGGTGATCCGGGCCGGGGCTGAGCCCTGTCCCCCGACCATTCTGGGCGTGGGGGTGGGCGGCGGGGCGGACGTTGCCGTGGGCCTGGCAAAGGCGGCCCTCTTGAGGCCCCTGGGCCATGCTAACCCCGATCCTCGCCTGGCGGAGTTGGAGGGGGAGCTCTGCGAGGCCGTGAATATGACGGGGATTGGGCCCATGGGCCTCGGGGGCCGGTGCACGGCGCTGGGTGTGCACGTGGAGTGGGCCCACAGGCACCCGGCCTGTTTCCCCGTGGCCGCGGCGTTCCAGTGCTGGGCCGCGAGGAGGGCCTCCGCCCTGGTCCTCCCCGACGGCTCCGTCGAGTACCTGACCGAGGGGGCGCGGTGAGGCGTGGCGGTCTTCCGACTGAGGACCCCGCTCTCGGAGGGGGACGTTCGGAGGCTGAGGGCGGGGGACACCCTCTATCTCACGGGGACCATGGTGACGGCGAGGGATGCGGCCCACCGGAGGGCGCTGGAGTTCATAAGGGCGGGGAGGCGGTTGCCCGTGGATCTTGAGGGCCTGGCGATCTTTCACTGCGGGCCCCTCGTGAGGAGGGAGGAAGGCGGGTGGAGGGTGTTGGCGGCGGGCCCCACCACCAGCGCCCGCATGGAGCCCTTCACAGCCGAGCTCATAGGGGCCCTCGGCGTTCGCGTGGTGATCGGGAAGGGGGGAATGGGCGCGGGGACCACGGAGGCCATGAGGCGGTTCGGCGCGGTCTACGGGACCTTCACCGGGGGGGCCGCGGTCTTGGCCGCGGGGGCCGTGAGGGCGGTGAGGGGAGTGGAGTGGCTGGACCTGGGCGCGCCCGAGGCCCTCTGGGTCCTGGAGGTGGAGCGGTTCGGCCCCCTCGTGGTGGCCATCGACTCACACGGCCGCAACCTCCACCTGGAGGTCAGGGAGAGGGCCGAGAAGAGCCGCGAGGCGATCTACCGGGGATGGACCTGAAAACCGAGGGCTCGCACATCTAGGCCGAAGGCCACCAAAAATCCCGTTCTATTAACAGTGATGACGCCGGAAGTTGATTTTTCGTGATCATGCCTAGAGCCACGCTTAACTGCTTTATGGGTCGTGAATGTCTCCAAGAAAGTTTTTGAGGGAATCCAGTTTACTACTCGCTTTATCCAGATTCAATTCTTCCATTATCCTCTTAGCAACTTGCTCTCCTTTATAATATCTCTCACCGTGTTTTCTCAGTAAATTGTCCAGTTCCTCTTCTGGGTCTTGAATCTCCTCCGGGTTCTCAATGGTTTCTTCGATTTCGCAATTGAAGACTCTCTCCAAGGCTTCTAGGTCTGCTAGAAACCAGGCTTCAATTGTTTGCTTGGCTATGGCAAGTTTAACCTTATCTCTTATGTCGGCATGTAAGTTTCTCCTTATGGCATTGAATTTTCGTCTTATGTTTTCTTCTCCATGCGGCTTGAGATCTTTCAGCACAATGAATTTATCGTAATTCGTTGTTCTGATAAACCCCCCTAAGCTTTTGTGGGTTGTTTCCATTCATAGGCGCAGCCCTAACTTTAGCCTTTAGCCTTTTAGCTAAGGCACTTACTGCTCCTCTTTCTGTAGCCCCCTCAACTAGAACCAGAATCTTGCTCATGAAATTCCTCCAACTCGCCTGAATACCAGACCTCTCCAAGTGACAAGCCTCCTTCTTCAAGCATCTTCTTCACCTTTTTCTTGTTCTCCACCGTTTTTATTGTGGTATCGCCCTTCATCTTCTTGACCAAACGGAGATCTTCAGGCGGAAGTCGATTTATGAGGTAGGGTGAGTGAGTCGTCATGATAACTTGACATGGAGCCTTCCCGCATAGGTCAATGATGGTTTCGAATAGGTAGGGGTGAACACAGTTCTCTGGTTCTTCAAATACTATGACTGTGCCCCCAAGGTAGAGCGCTGATGTAAACGCGAGAATTCTTAAGGTTCCATCCGCTATATTAGCATATTTAAGAGGCTTGGAAATCCATCTTTCCCTCATGGCCAAGTAAACCTTGTCTCCTGGTTCTGTTGGTGGCACATTTATCTCTTCGATCTCAGGGATAAGATCTCTCACAACTCCCTGAACTGCGTCAAACTTTTTTCGATCGTAACTCAGCAATGTGTGAAGAACCTGCGCCAAGTTTGAGCCGTTGCGTTCCAGCTCTAAATTGAAGCCTGAATTTGAAGTAGACTTTATTTCATCAGGGTTAAATGAGTAAACGCAGATATTTCCAAGAACATCCCCCATCTTTCTTATTAAAGAATGAGAGTCGCCAGGAAGGGACACAAAAATTGAATATGTCTGGCCGACACTGCCTACACTTTTCGTTTCCTGATCTGTTAAGTATACTACTTTACCGTTTTCGTCACGAGTCAAAAGATCGTTTGTTCCAAGCATTATTATCTCCTTAACTATGCGTCCTCCAGAATCAATCAATATCTCGTACGATAACTTCTTGTTGCCCGCTTTCATGTGGACCCCTAACTTTAGATTGCTCTCTAATGTATGAAAAAGTTGTTCGAGTTTTTCCATCTTAAAGTTTGATCTGCATATGTCTATGACAGAATCTTTCTTTAGCTTATTAAGGAGGGTTAGGGCTTTGACTACGTTGCTTTTTCCGCTCGCGTTCAACCCTACTAGAACCGTGAGCTTTCCAAGCTTGATGTTTACATTCTCAAGGGAAAGAAAGTTCTCCACGTTGAGCTCTTCGACCCAAGCATTTCGTTCGCCCATTTTCTCACTCACGCATCACATTTCATTAAGGTAAAGTGACGGCATATCTCCTTTATATGCATTTACATCTGCACGCCAAGTGAGATACGAGGATCTTTTTGTCAAATTTGACCGGATCATTCTCAGAGATCCTGATCGCCTATTAAAAAGAAGTGAACAAAAGTGTCTCCGAATTTACTAATCCCCTCTCATCCCTCCCACTCCTCAGAACAGCTGGACGAGAAAAGGAGCGGTTCGGCCCCCTCGTGGTGGCCATCGACTCCCACGGCCGCAACATCCACCGAGAGGTCAGGGAGAGGGCCGAGAAAAGCCGGGAGGCGATCTACCGGAGGATGGGCCTGAGAGCCGGTGGCTCGCGCACCTAGGCCGAGCGCCACCGGAAATCCCGTTCTGTTAACACCAATGACGGTGGAATAATACCTCTACTACTCAAAACGCAGGAGGAGAGATCTGTTACGCCTCCTCTATGTGATCCTTCCCTGACTTAATGGCCCCGCTAGGCGTGATACACCTACCCCAGGCAGTTCAGGTGCTTCGATCAATACTCGTGGATTTGATTATCTTTCATCGTAACCTTTGAGTTCGCGAATCCAGATGTTGCGGTAGCGGACTGGGCAGCGGTGGTCTTGTAGCCTGATGGGGCCCTTGGGAGGATGTGGCTCATAGGAGGGTAGTCTCCTGTGGCCTGTCGATCCCATGACCTCCCGGCGGTGGTGAACTAATACACCGTTGTGGACGACGGTCACGTAAGCCGGCCTGACGAGGCTCTCTCCCTCGAAACGCGGGGCCTCGAAGAATATGTCATAAGTCTGCCACTCGCCCGGCTTGCGACAGGCACTAACCAGCGGCGGGTACTGACCATAGATGGCGGCGGTGGTGCCGTCCGCGTAGGTTACGTTGCTATATCCGTCAAGAACCTGAATCTCATACCTGCCCATCATAAACACTCCGCTGTTGCCACGGCCCTGGCTATGGCCCTCCACTTCCGAAGGCGCAGCCCACTCGATGTGCAGCTGGCAGTCTCCGAAGTGCTCTCCGGTTTGGATGTCACCCGTCCTGGTGACTTCCATTATGCCGTTTTCGACCTTCCACTGGACCGGTCCCCCGTCGCGCCCGATCCATTTGGATGTGTCCTTGCCGTCGAAGAGTACGATGGCATCCGAGGGAGGTTTGCCGGGCTTGTCTTGGGTACTACAAGAACCGGGAGTGACGACCCGGGGCTGAGGCCGCGTCCGGTCATGCACCCTCCACTTGGAATTGGGTAGCACCGGGGTGTCGTCATAACCAAGAGGGGCTTTATTTGACTTCCGTGTCATGGCCAGGTCTCCAAGAGTAAGTTAACATCACACCCCTATAAAAATCATACCCGAACCCAAGATGGCCGAGAATGATTGAAATGGCCAAATTCCGCCTCTCCGCCAGCGCATTTAACCAGTTTACATTCATGAAAAGTCATTTACTGCTTTAAATATCCGGTTAGAGTTGGCAGCTACTCATACATGTATATCAGCAAAACGCAGTCCTATAGTGGCTTGTTTGGCGGATTATTACACATTAGAGTCTAAGATCGGAGGGGCGTACGTTCTTCTTATGACCGCCGAAACCGAAGAAAGTGGGATTGTATTCGCCCACGCAGTCGATCCTACTCGTTTCAGGAATCCGGTCTTCCATTCCCATACACCAGTAACAGGCGTTAACGAGAAGACGACGGAGGCCTTCACTCTTGAGGTCCACTGCCGCTCCCATCATGGTGCAGAACACGCGCGATGCCTCGCCTTGCTCACCGGTGTAGGTCTTGATCCAGGCCAACGGCATCGTGGGCTTGCAGAGGTTTGGCTCATCCGTCGGTTCCATCCCGACAAGCACCTGACCAAAGACCAGCACCTTGGCATCACCTGTCAGGTCTCTGACGGTATAGACATCCGTCGGCCCCCAGATGTCCTCAACTCCCTTCAGAATAGAACGGTCCTTCATCTCTTCGTTGATGACGCCCCGAGTGCTTTCTTTACCGTGGCGACCGTGATGGCTAACCCATGTCTCTCCTAGAACCTGGCGTCCATAACCGCCGTCAAACTCCTCGCTTCTGAAACTGTATTTGGCGTAGGGGCTGCTCCTACTCCTAGTGTACTTGAAGGCATGTGTTGCAGTCCTCATCCCCATGATCGGCTTACCTGAGTCAGTATAATCGACTATGTATCTCATCTGTTCGTCGGGGAGTTCACGGAACCGTATGAAAAGCACCATCAAGTCTGCAGTTTCAAGATGGTGGAGTCCGGGAATATTCGTCTGGTTCTGAGGATCTATCGTTCCCGTTTCTGGGTCGATGGCGAAGAGCACGGTGCACCTGAACCCGTGATGTACAGCCAGGATCTTTGCCAGCATCGGCAGGGCTTCTTCAGATCGGTACTCCTCGTCACCGCTAACGAAAACGATGTGTTTGCCCTTGCCAGGCCCGTCTTTGCCCTCGTATACAACCCAGAGCCCCTCGTTTTTTTCCACGTCGTTCCCCTCTCATTCGGCCTGACCTAACTTAGCACCGCACTTCAGCGAGTCCGCATGCGATATAAATTTCCGTCCTTTTAAAAGCCTCGGTAGTCACACCTCCATTATCTAGTAGATGGCTAACGTGGCATTCCCCCGTAGAAGTGTCTATCTGATGTATCTCTGTTTCCGCTCTGGACGGGGCTCCTAGCTGCGTCAGCTTCGCCTCTCGCTTTTACTGCACCAGCTTCGCCTTCAGCTTCTCAGATTGTTGCTTGTTCTTTGATGTCGGCTTGAGATTGCAGAGACTTCGCCCAACTTCCCATTTCCACAAACCTGAATAGTTCCCAAACGTCCTCCATTCTTTGGCGGCTTCACTAGCACCTCATCTGGTTTCCCAAAGCCTTCGAGAACCGCCGTGGCATCAGGGAGGACCGGCTTGGGTTTGGCCCTGCGCGCCCTGAGGACGTAGACGACGGCCGCCACCACGGCCACCACGGTTGCGACGGTCAGCAGGGGGGCCCACCTCGCCAAGAAGATGGCGGCGGCCAGGTACAGGTTTCCCGCCCTGGCGTCGCCCTCCTCGAGGCTGGCAACTCCCTGCCGGTAGAGCCACCCCGCGAGGTATTTGTAGGGTTGGAACAGGGGGTTCAGGCCCCCGACGGCCAGCCTGGCCTCCTCGATGAGCGAGGAGGAGATGTAGAGGTCGGCCACGTTGAAGCCCCATCCATTCAGGACACGGGCGACCGAGGCGTTGGCCGCCAGGCTCAGGTGGTAGGCGAGGACATCGTCGTCGCTGATGCGCGCGTCCCCTATGGTCTTGAAGAAGCGCGCGTAGTAGTCCAGCCCACCGTACGCCTCGGCCAGCCTGCTGATCACGTAGTACGACGCGGCGTAGTAGGTGCCCATGTTGGCCGGGGGGCTTTCAGGGCTCCAGTACTGGAGGTAGTAGAAGCGCTTGATGAGCCCCGAGGCGGCCTCTTCCAGACTCTCCCTCTCGGTCTTCGCCCCCTCGTACCCCAGCGCGTCCACGACCTCGACGCTCACGTACTGGGCCATGCCCTCGTGGAACCAGAGGAGGCTGCCGGGGCTTATGCGCGCCTGCGAGAGGAAGTGGTGGACCAGCTCGTGGAGGGCGACGACCTCGAGGGTCCCCTCCGCAAACCGCTCGACGAACAGGTTCAGGTGGATGTCCCCCACCCTCCCCCCGGCGAAGGGGACGTAGCCGCCCACGGTGAGGATGGAGTCGAAGTCGGGGATGAAGAACTCGACGTCGACGCTCGGGAGGGTGACGTTGAAGAGCTCCACGGTGCTGTTGTAGACCCCGTCGTAGAGGTCTAGGAGCTCCCCGGCGAGGTCCACGTACCTCTCAACCGCGTGGAAGGTGAAGATGCCCCTCTCAAGCGTCCGCATCTCCGGCTTGCCGCTCCTAGAGAACTCGACCTGCAGCCTGACCAGGTTCTCCTGGAGATCGAAGAGGGCGTAGTTCCCCTCCAGCCTGGTGGGCCCGTAACTCGCGCGCCCCACGGCTAAGGCCCTCCTCCCGTCTATCGTGTCGCCTTCGGGCAGGAAGACCTCGGCGCTGGCGTGGCTCGCCTCTTTGAAGCCTATCTGGGGCGAGTAGAAGACTCCGCGGGGCTCGATGACCACGGCCCCGAGGGTCAAATTGAACCGGGCCGTCATCAAGAAGGTTCCCTCGGACTTGAACCGAAACCTGAAGGCCTGATAGAAATAGTAGTCCTCCCCGGCGACCGCGCCGGTCGTCAGGTTCTCCCTCTCCACGAGGTCCCCGGACAGGACGGCGTAGGTCCAGTTGGAGAACTTGGGAACGAAGACCCAGGAGGAGCCGGCCCCCGGGCTGCTGTAGTTCACCTCGACCCTCGTAAATCCGTCCTCGTCCACGAGGAAACGGTAACTGTACGAGTCCGGGGAGGGGCTGGCGTCCACCGCGGCGGGCGGCAGGGGGAGAACCGTGGAGGCCAGAACCGTAAACGCCAGGAAGAGGCCCAGAGATGTGAGGTGGAGACGCGCGTTCCTCATCGTGTGATCACTCACCTTGAGCCTCCGGGCGGCCCCGGTTCGGACTGCCTCCGGCAAAGCCGGTATCCGTCGGATGCCCAACGACCTCGCCCCACAGTTCCTCGGGCCCATTATTCACAACACAAGATTTATATGTACATGTTGTGTTCTCTCGTTTCTCAAAGTCACGGGGGTTTCGGGTTTTGTCTCCGCAGATGGATGGGGCCATCCCTCGGTTTGAAGGCCGGGGCGGATGTCCACGGGCAGGGTGAGGGGCATGAGGAGGCGGGAGGCGAAGTCCGCAACCCGGGCGGCCTCCACGAGGTCGGAGATCCACGACACCACAGCGGCCGGCGAGACGGGGGCCCCGCCGACTCCACCTGAGGGGCCTTCCACGGAAAGGGCGCATGCCCCCCAATGAGGGGCTCCCAGGGGTTCTGACAGACGCCGAGCGGAGAGGGAGAGATCCTGATCGGGCCGCCCAGGCTCACCCGCTTCGAGAGGGCCAGGATAGTGGGATCCAGGGCCCTCCAGATCGCCATGGGCGCCCCGCTACTCCTAGAGCCCGCGGAGGGCCTCTCCAACCCCGTCGACATCGCCCTCCGGGAGCTGGAGGCCGGGATCCTCCCCATCACCATCCGCCGGACCCTGCCCGACGGAACCTACCAGGACATACCCCTCAAGTGGCTGCTATAGGCTACTTTTTTACCGCTTTAGGCTATGTTTTTCGGGCGGCGCTTACTTCCTCTTCCGGAAGAAAAGTAGATCGCCGTTCTGGCAGACGTACTCGAAGCCGACCTCTAGCAACGCCTTTATCTCCTCCGGGTCTCGGCGACCTTGATGTGGAACTCATCGGAGCCCTCTTGGAAGATCGTGGCCTCCAGGTTTAGGTAGATCAGGGTGTTTCGGATGTTCCTGTGGCCGAGGAGGTACTTGACGTGCATGATGTCCTTGGTCCTGTGGTATTTCATCGTGCCCCTCCAGTGCCCGAGCGCGTGGAAGCTTACTGACGATAGGCGTGGATTGCTGACCTTTGAAGATCTAATTTGAGTATTTAGCATCAATATGTTTTTTGTGTATTATTTTTTGCTTCTTAACCCATATATCTATTGCCTTTATCAATTGGGCGACACGAGGTGAAACGCATTGGCCTTTCTAAAAATCAAGAGGCGTCTCAGCAACGCGGTCTCAGTGCCCATCATTCTGGTTTCGGTGCTCTTGGCAATCGTAGTCACCTACTGCGCCATCAACATCGCGTCAGCGGGGATGCAGAAGGAGTGCATCCAGGTGACGAACACTCATGTCTGGGCCGACGAGAGCCAGGCGGTGGTCGCCACGGTCATCAAAAATGTCGGCGAAAATGACGTGGTCATCAACGAGTTCGGCATCGAGTCCGCTGCGGACGAGGTTACGATAAGCTTACCGTTCGCCGACGACACGTACTACTGGAGGGCCACCGAAGAGGTCACGGACGAGCTGGAGTACCATTACTGGGACAACGCCACGAAGCTGACGGGAGCCTACGTTCAGCTGGATGTT
>Ga0315314_1000823_pt1 | contig 30431 bp, 24 predicted proteins | sample TDP9_MG_FD_203631 | JGI IMG/M metagenome (GOLD analysis project Ga0315314, IMG submission 203631) | Freshwater sediment microbial communities from Lake Towuti, South Sulawesi, Indonesia - TDP9 | ecosystem: Environmental > Aquatic > Freshwater > Lake > Sediment | place: Indonesia: South Sulawesi... | reverse complement strand
GGGAAGGGGGCTGGCGATGGGTGATGAGCGAAGGTTCTTCGTGGATGAGGCCCAGATTCCTGCTCTGAGGGTGCAACGGGAAGGCTCCCTCGCCTATGGATTCATTCGCACCCTCTTCGATCCGGAGACGGCTGGATGCGCCAATGCCGTACTCGGCACCATGGTCATTCCTCCCGGCCAGCCGGAGCCGATGCTGCCCCATGCCCACCTCGAATACGATGAATCCGAATATGTAGTCTCTGGCCAGGGCTATGTCCTTCTGGGCCCCTCCCGGGATCAGTTGCAGCGTTACGAACTCAAGCCGGGAAGGGCCTTTTTTGTTCCCGCGGGCTACCCCCATTGCATTGCCAATACCGGTGAGGGGGAGATGAAGATCGCCTTCTCCTTCTACCCCGCCTGGGTGAAGGGAAGGACCTACCGCGAGATTGCCACCGAGCTGACGGATGTGAAGAAGACTACATAAGCTCTTCAGTTGTTCGGAGCAAAGGGGGTGATACCCGAGGATTGAGGACGGAAGATTGAGGAACGGGTCGGATTCTCCTTCAGAAGATGTTGCTTTATCACTCTAAGGAGAGGAGGGGGAACATTGCATGCCATAGATTACATCATAACGATAGCCACTGTCGTGGCGGTGATCATCGCCGGTTTGCCTTACCGAAAGTATGTAAAGTCGGTAAAGGACTACCTGCTGGCTGGCAGGACCCAGCGCTGGCCGATCATCGCCCTCAATTGCCAGGCCACCCAATCGGATGTGGCCGATTACATGGGGTGTTCCGGATATGCCTATCAGCATGGCTCCCTGGGACTTTCCAACTATACCGTGAATCTGCAGGCGGGATGGCTCCTGGGGGCGCATACCATCATCCCCCAGATGTATCGGTCAGGGGTATATACCCCATCGGAGTATCTGGAGCTGCGCTTCAGTTATCCGGCCAGGTTCTGGGGAGGCCTCCTCATCGTGCTGCAGCGTGTCTATGTGGTGGGTGCCATCCTGAATCTGATGGGCATCATGCTGGAGGTGCTCACCGGGACCAGCTTCTTGACCGCCACCATCATTGGCACAGCCCTTTGCATCGGGTATACCATCCTGGGTGGCATCTCCGCGGCCATGATCACCGGAACCGCCCAGATGATCCTGATGACCATCACCTCCTGGATCCTCTTTGTGGCGGGCCTGATCCATGTGGGGGGATGGCACAAGCTCCTGGAGATCACTGGCCCAGGGATGATCAAGCATGCGATTACGGGGGAGGTTATCCCGGTGGGGTGGTGGAATTTCCATGCCATTCCTTCTGCGCCCTGGATGCTTCCTGGCCTTGCCTTCCTGGGGATGTTCATGTCCACTGTCGCCTATCCCATCATCCAGGCGGAACAGGTGTCACGGCCCCTCTCTGCCCGGTCCGAATGGGATGGCCGCATGGGATATCAGTTGGCAGGATTTGTGGCTCTGGTTCACCAGTTCGCCATCGTCCCGGTGGGGGCCTTCGCGGTCCTGGCCTACGGTTACATGAGCAAGCTCTTTAACCCGGCTACGGGGGGAAGGCCGGATGCAGTCTATCCCTATATCATGAAGGATTGGCTGCCGGTGGGGTTGTTGGGCTTGGTGCTGGCCGGGGTCTTCGCGGCTACGCTATCCACTGTTCCCTCGAACACGCAATCCTGTGCAGGCATCCTCACCCGGGACATCTATGCGCGAGTCATCAAGAGGGATGGCACTGATGCCCACTACCTGCTCGTGGCCCGCATCCTGACCGCCTTCAACTTCATTGCGGGCCTCTTCTTCATCCCCGTCGTGCAAAGGGGTGGAGGATATATCGTAATGTGGATCAAGCTCACCGGGGCCCTGATCTCTCCGCTCCTGCCGGTTTTCATCTGGGGAACGCTGACGAAGTTCATGAGCCGCAATTCGGGATTTGCCGGTCTGATCGGAGGGGGCATCTTCGGCAGCTTCATTGCCGTCTTCGGCAAGACAGTCTTCCCCCAGGCTCCCTTGCTCTACCACTGGTTACTCATCCCGCTTTGGAATGTCATTTTCACCAGCCTTTTGATGGTCATCTGGAGCCTGGTCGAAAATAGCATCCGGGGTCGAGTGTCCGAGGCGGAGATCGAGGGATATACGGTGGGGACCTTCCCATCCCAGGTCAAGTCCTATCTGGCCAAGCGGGTGGAGCGGATCAACGAACGGGGCGAACACGTGGAGACCGATATCCCCTATTATGGAACGAAGGGTGTTCCCTGGTATAAGCACACCACCTTCTGGGGCTGGGTGGTGCTCATCTATCTGGTGGTGTGGACCATTTACTGGTGGTAGGAGGAAGACCTGCCTGAGTTCGCCTAAGGATATGACAGGAGGTTAAATCTATGGGCGCAGAAGAGAGAACGGAAGCAGCGTTTTGGACGGAGCAGACGGCGGTTGACCCAGCGGAGGCCGCCCTGGAGCTCCGGATGGAGATCACCTCCGGGATCGTACTGGCGGCCCTTTTCGGGGTATTTGCAGTATGTACACTCCTGGGCCTCTTTGTGCTGCCTGAGGATAACAAGGTGTTCTGGGCCTGGACGGAGGTCATCGTCTCTGCCCTTCTTTTTGGGATCATGGGCTCGGCCATTGCCCTGGTCTCGAAGAGGAAGGCCAACCTGCGAGAGATGGAGGCCCAACGGAACAAGAAGTAGAGTTCAGGTAGAGTCATTCCATGCAGGATCGGGTTTCGGGTTGGGGAGAGGTGAGTATCCGCATTCCGGGGGTTTGCCTCTCCCCTTCCCATCTTCGCTCCCTCTCGGAAAAGCGGATCAAGAGGAAAGGGAGGCTCGCCTGGTCCAAACCCAAGCGGCTCGCGGAGGAGTTCCTCTTTGTGCCCTACTACTATTTTCGATATACGAACCCGCAGTACCGCAAACGCTTTTATCTCTATGATGTCCTGGTGGATGGGATCCTTGGATTTTCTGAATTTATTCGTGGCACCTTCGAACTGAAGCAAATCTCAGTTCGCCGCGAGCTCCTCTTGGAGAGGACCATCTCCCAGGAGGAGGCAGAGCCGAGAGCGAAGAAGCTGGTGAAATCCTATGCGCTTCGGCGCCAATCCCTCTGGGTGAAGAAGATCGAGGCAGAGCTGATCGAGGTGGGCGAGCTCCATTTCCCTTACTGGGTCTGCTACCTGGAAACCCCGAAGGGGATCGACCTGTTCGCCCTGAACGGCCTCACCGGCACTCCTGCCGGTCCCCGACCGGAGAATGTGTTAAGGGCAGGCATTGCCAGGGCAGAATGGCAGAGAGATCGGTCATGATCCGCAAGGCGAGGCTTTCGGATGTCAAGGAGATTCAACGCCTGATCAACTTCTATGCCGATCGGGGGGAGATGCTCCCCTGCTCCTTAAGCGAGCTCTATGAGAGGCTGAGGGACTTTTTCGTCCACGAGGATCGGGGGGAGATCGTGGGAACCTGCGCCCTCCATGTGAGCTGGGAGGATCTGGGGGAGATTCGATCCCTGGCGGTAAAGGAGCCCTATACCCGCCATGGCATTGGCACAGGCCTCGCCAGAGCCTGCCTGGAAGAGGCTGCTGCTCTGGGCATCAGAAAGATCTTTGCCCTGACTTACAAGCCCGCCTTCTTCCAAAGATTAGGCTTTCAGGTGATCGATAAGTCCAAGCTGCCTCAAAAGATCTGGACGGATTGCATCAAATGCGTCAAGTTCCCCGAGTGCGACGAGACGGCGATGATCTTGGAGAGGGATTGAATGGAGGAGGAAGGACTTCTGGATCTGATCGAAGACGCCCTGGCCCAGGGTGCAGAGGCGGCTGAGATCTATCGATTCGAGCAGGAATCCACTCTGGTGGACATCAAAGAGGAGAAGTTAGATACCCTATCGCGGGGTCGCCAAGAGGGGATCGGCCTGAGGGTCTTGGAGAAACAGAGAATCGGGTTTGCCTTTTCCTCCGATCTAAGGCCAGAGGGCTCGCTTAGCCTGTTAGATAGAGCCCTGGCTGCAGCTCGCCAATCTCATGCAGATCCCTTCCTTCATATACCCCGCCCGCCCTCCTCGCCCTACCCCAAGGTGGATGCATACGATCCCGGCCTGAGGATGATCAGCCTGGCGGACCGAGTGGAGTTCGGCAGGAAGATGGAGCAGGCTGCCAGGGATGTCGATCCGAGGATCTGTAAGGTGCGGCACAGCCTTTATCAGGACAGCGACTATTCGGTGCTCATCCTGAATTCCCGGGGTGTGAGGGCTGGGGCCAAGGCGACCCGTTGTTCGGTCTCCATCCAAGCGGTGGCAGAAGAAATGGGCTCCTCGGAGAGCGGATGGGACATGCAATCCTCCTCCTTCTTTTCCGATTTGCGAGGGGAGGAGGTGGGCCGGCGCGCGGCCGAACAGGCCATTTGGATGTTGGGGGCCAAAGCCCTCCCCACGCAGCAGATCGACGCGATCTTTACCCCTCCCGTTGCCGCGGAGTTCTGGGAGGTGATCTCCGCTGCCCTCATGGCCGATTCTGTCCAGAAAGGGAAGTCCCTCTTCGCGGATCAGGTGAGCACGCAGGTGGCCTCTTCATGCCTGAGCCTGGTGGATGATGGGCTGCTGGTCCATGGGAGCCACACCTTTCCCTTCGATGATGAAGGAACTCCCTCCCAGCGGACCTGCCTCATTGAGGAAGGCATTCTGAAGGGATTCCTGTATGATTCCCATTCGGCTGCCAAAGAGGGCAGATCCTCTACGGGCAATGCCAAAAGGTCCAGCTTTCACTCCCCACCCCAGATCATGGCCACCAATCTCTACCCCATCCCGGGAAAGCGACCGCAGGAGGCTATGGTGCAGGAGTTGGAAAGGGGAGTTTTCATCCTCTCCCTGATGGGCATGCACACGGCCAATCCCATCTCGGGGGACTTCTCGGTGGGCGCGGAAGGGCTCTGGATCGAAAGAGGGAAGGTTCAGCATCCCTTTCGGGGCGTCCTGATCGCGGGGAACATACGGGGTTGGCTTGATTCGTTGGAGGAGGTCGGCTCGGATCTCCGCTTTTTCGGCAGTTGTGGCTCATCCTCCCTTTTGGCGAAGGGAGTCCAGGTGGCGGGATTCTGAAGGCAAAGGAGCGGGCTGAGCAGGAGAGGTGATGTTAGATACATTCTGCGTCCGATGTGGAAGGAGGCTTCCCCCTGGCAGTCTGAAATATGTGGTGGACTTACAAGTCTATGCCGACTTTGACGGATGTCTGATTGAGGAGGAGAAGGACATCCGGACGGGAATCAAGAGACTTCTGGAGGAGATCGAGCTGAGGGATGAGGCGGATTTGGAGGAGGAAGTCTACCTGCGGCAGATCTATCTGATTTGTAAGGATTGTCGGGATCGCTTTCTTTCCAATCCCCTCAACATTCCCTGGAGCCAGGCTTTGGGCTAAGAGATCCCTCCAGACTTATCCCCCAGAAGGGCCTTCCCCCCCGCGCTTCCCATCCTCGATGGGGCTGCCGTTCCCTCCCCGGAAAGCGTAGATGCCCCCGATAATTTGAATTCCCCGGAGGTTGCCTCTTGGGAGTTCTTTCGTCCGTGAATGGAAAAGGGAAGGAGGAGCTGCTGACCTCGCGTGGGCCTCCTTTGCGGAATGGAGTAGCTTTCAAAAAAGGCTTTTCAGGGGCATGGGTTTATGTTAATTTACCCAATTGGCTGATGAACTGGAGATTGTGGTCCAAAGGTCTGTCCCCCGAGGATGCCCGGAGGCTCGCTTATCCCGGCGATCTGCGTGGACTCTGATCGAATCGAGAAGATCTTCGTCAGCGCTCCGCACGAGGAAAGCCGGCGCGCATCATCGATCATGCTTCAAGAGGTGAATCCGATATGGAGAAATTCTTCAGCCCCCGCTCTGTAGCAGTCATTGGGGCTTCTGAGGGCAAAGGGAAGGTTGGGTATGCGGTGATCAAGAATATCCTCGAATACCCCTTTCCCGGAAAGATCTATCCCATCAACCCCAACGCAGAGACCATCTTGGGACTGAAGGCCTACAAGTCGGTGCTGGATGTTGAGGATGAGATCGACCTGGGGGTGATCGTCATCCCCCCGGAGCTCATCCCGGCCGCCATCGAAGAATTGGGGGAAAAGGGCACCAAATCCGTGGTGGTCATCTCCGCGGGTTTCAAAGAGGTGGGGCCCAAGGGAGCTCAATTGGAGGCCCAGGTGCTTGCCAAGGTGAGGGAGTATGAGATGCGGATGATCGGCCCCAACTGCCTCGGGATCATCTCCACCCATTCTCGCCTCAATGCCTCCTTTTCCGCCGGGACACCCCCCGAGGGCAATATTGCCTTCTTCTCCCAATCGGGAGCCCTTTGTACCGCCATCTTGGACTGGGCCATGGGAGAAGGGATTGGATTCTCCAAATTCATTAGCATCGGCAATAAGGCGGATCTGGGCGAGGTGGAGTTTCTCCACTATCTCGCCGATGATCCTCAAACCGGGGTCATCTTGGGTTACATTGAGGGCGTGACCAATGGGGTAGAATTCATGAGGGCCGCTCAGTATGCGTCCCGAAGGAAACCCCTCATCATCACCAAGTCGGGAGGGACCACCGCGGGGGCCAAGGCAGCCGCTTCTCATACCGGAACTTTGGCTGGCTCCGAGAGCGCCTTCGGTGCCGCTTTTAAGCAGGCTGGCATCATCCGAGCCAATACCATCAAGGATCTTTTCGATTTCGCCATCGCCTTCTCCTATCAGCCCGTGCCTAAGGGACAGAACCTGGCCATTATCACCAATGCTGGAGGTCCTGGGATCATGGCCGCAGACGCGGTGGAACGATCCACCATCTCCATGGCCTCCCTAAAGAAAGAGACAGTGGACAAGCTGCGCGAACATCTGCCCCCGGTGGCGGCCCTCTATAATCCGGTGGATGTCATCGGGGATGCCAAATCCGATCGCTATCAAAAGGCCATTGAGACTGTGGTGAAGGATCCCGGAGTGAATGGAGCGTTGGTCATTCTCACCCCCCAGGAGATGACGGAGGTGGAGGCGACGGCTGAGATCATCGGTCAAGTGGCCACTTCTACCGAGAAGCCGATCCTGGCTTCCTTCTTGGGGAAAATGTCCATCCAAGAGGGGGTGAGGATCCTCCGCGACTGGCAGGTACCGAATTATGCCTATCCTGAACATGCGGTCGCCTCTTTCGAGGCGATGGTAGACTACAAGAGATTCTTAGAGAGACCTTATGACGCGGGCAGGCATTTTAAAGCGGATAGTGCCAAAGTGGAGGGGATTATCTCATCGGCCCTAGCCGAAGGGCGCAATCATTTGGGAGAAGCGGAGGCGCGAGAGATTATTGCTGCTTATGGGTTTTCCATTCCCAAGAATGTCATCGCTGCGACCTCGGAGGAGGCGGTCGCTGTGGCCGAGGAGATCGGCTATCCCGTGGTGCTAAAGATCGCGTCGCCGGATATCCTGCATAAATCGGATATCGGTGGTGTGAGGGTGGGTGTCGCGGATGCTGGTGCGGTAAAGAAATGTTTTGCCGAGATCGTGTCGAATGCAAGAAGATATTCTCCCGATGCTGACATCGTGGGTGTGGCTGTGCAAGAGATGGTGGCTTCCGGGAAGGAGGTCATCTTAGGGCTAAGCAAGGATCCCCAGTTCGGACCACTGCTCATGTTCGGCTTAGGGGGCATCTATGTGGAGGTCTTGAAGGATGTATCATTCCGGGTTTGCCCCATCCATCCCTTTGAGGCGGCCTCCATGATTCGAGAGATCCGATCCTTCCCCCTGTTGAGGGGGGTCCGAGGAGAGAAGCCGGCCGATTTATCCGCCCTGGAGGAGTCTCTATTAAGGCTATCCCAGCTGGCTATCGACTTCCCACAGATCGTCGAGGGGGATATCAATCCTTTGAAAGTCCGATACCCTGGGGAGGGAGCAGTAGCCATCGACGCAAGATTCATCATCAAGGAGGAGAAAGGATGATTCCGCTCTATATCAATTCCACCTCGAGGTATTCGGGAAAGAGCGTTCTGGCCCTGGGCATGGCGACAAGATTCAAACGGGATGGCTACCGCTTGGGTTATTTCAAACCGGTAGGATGGCTGCCGGTTGAGATCGGTGGGGAGACGACTGACCTGGATGCGTTCTTCATGCAAAAGGCCCTTGAGTTGAAGGAACCCTTGGAGCAGGTATGTCCGGTGGTCATGACCCAAGACATGATTCAACTGGCCTATGAGGGAAAGCTCCCGGATATGGACAAGAAGATCCTGGATTCCTTCCGAAAGGTGAGCCAGGGTAAGGACATCGTCCTGTTGGGGGGCGCAGGAAGTCTATTCGAGGGTGGCTTCATCGGCGCCAGGGGGATCGAATTGGCGGCGGCGCTGGACGCGAAGATCCTCCTCGTCGATCTTTGCCGGGATGGGATTGCCACGATTGATTCCTTCCTGTATGCTAAGGAGTTGTTGGGAGAACGGCTCGTGGGCGGGGTGATCAACCGGGTTGCCCCAGATAAGATCGATTTTGTGCGCAAGAAGGTATTGCCCTTCTTGTCAAATCGAGAGATTGATATCCTGGGGGTGATCCCGGAAGATAGGACCCTGGGTGCTCTCAGCGTTCGCCAGCTTACGGAGATGCTCTGCGGCTCGGTGATCTGCGCAGAGCATAAGTTAGATGAATTGGTGGAGGGGTTCATGGTGGGCGCCATGAGTCCGGAGCATGCCTTAAGTTACTTCCAGCGACAGAAAAATATTGCCGTGATCACGGGCGGTGACCGGCCAGATATCCAATTGGCCGCCTTGGAGACCTCAGTGAAGGTCATTATCCTGACTGGTGGTTTCCATCCCAACGATATCATCGTGGCCCGTGCGGTGGAGAGGGAAATCCCTCTGGTCCTGGTGGATCAGGATACCTTCTCGGTGGTGCAACGATTCGAATCGATGCTGGGGAGATTGGAATTACGGGAGGAGCGGAAGGTAAGAAGGGCCAAGGAGTTGGCTGACCAGATGATCGATTTCCGGCTATTGTACCGGAAGGTGGGCCTTTCCTCTTAGGATGTGGCGGGGACGGGACCATTCCAAGGAGGGATCAGAAAGCGATGGCCAAGCGTTTCTACACGATCCTGATTCTGCCGGACGCCACGCGGCCTCCTGCGAAGCTTCACCTTAGCCGATGGACCTTGATCAGTATCGCGGTGGGGCTCAGTGCGATGTTCCTCTGCATATTGGTCTTCATCCTTCAATACATCGGCATGAGCGCCAATATGCTGGAGCTGAAGCGGCTGCGCAATGAGGTCGCCCATTTTCGCACCCTGGGAGACCGGTTGCAGGGGATGCAGAAGGAAATGACGAAGCTTCAGGATTTCGATCGAAAGATCCGCAACCTGGCGGAGTTGCCATCGGTGCCGGGCGAAGCGAATGTATTCGCAGGAGGAGGGGGAGAGTTGGAGAGCGAAAGCCTGGCGAGATCCATGAGGCTGGAGAAGGAGCAGCTCATGGCCAAGATGGAGAGAGAGATCACCCTTCTGGAGGGTGCCACCAAGCGACAAGAGGCTCGCTTCTCAGAGCTGAAGATCTTCTTAGAAAACAAGAAGGATCGCCTCTCCGCCACGCCATCCATCTGGCCGGTGCGGGGTTGGCTTACGGCGGGCTTCGGTTACCGGCGCTCCCCCTTCACTGGTTTCAGGCAGTTGCATGAAGGGTTGGATATTGCCACCTCCGCCGGGACTCCCATCATCGCCCCCGGCGACGGAACCGTGGTATTCTCGGGCTCCATGGCGGGCTGGGGCAATGTGGTGGTCGTCAACCATGGCTACGGCTATCGTACCTTCTTTGCCCATAACTCCAGGAACCTGGTGGCTGGGGGGAGGAAGGTGAAGAGGGGTGAGACGATCGCCTATGTGGGAAATACGGGGCACAGTACCGGCCCACACCTGCATTATGAGGTGCTGGTGAATGGAATCCCGCGGGATCCATTGAACTACATAATCAATTAATAGTAGATATTACAGGGCAAGCTGGTTTCCTTCGGTTCGCTACCGAATCACCCAGAGAATTGGCTGTTTGGGTTCGTGGGAGCGACTTTCTATTGCCCCATCCGATGGGATTGTCCTGCCTGCGGGTTTCTCGCATCTAATAAAATAGGGGACTTATGAAGATTGCCGTATCAGGCAAGGGGGGCGCTGGGAAGACAACGGTCAGTGCCCTCCTCTGTCGCGCTCTCGAATCGGAAGGCAGGGAAGTTCTGGGGATTGATGCAGATTCCAATCCGAATCTCGCCTACGTCCTTCGCCTGCCTCAGCCGGAAAAGATCACTCCCCTGGCGGAGATGGAAGATCTCATCCGGGAGAAAACAGGAGCGAGGAAGGGCAGCTACGGGACCTACTTCAAGATAAATCCGGAGGTATCGGATATCCCGGAGAGATTTCAATATAGGTCCGGAAACATAAGGTTGTTGGTGATGGGGGCCACCAAACAGGGAGGCGGGGGATGTGCCTGTCCTGAATTCGTGCTGGTGAAGAGCTTGATAGGCCACCTACTCCTCAACCGGAACCAGGATATGATTATCGACATGGAGGCGGGTTTAGAACACTTGGGCAGGGGGGTCGCGGAAAAGGTAGACCTCTTGCTGGTCGTGGTTCAGGCGAGCAGGGTTGGCTGCCTCACCGCCTCGCGCATACACAAGCTGGCAAAGGAGATTCATATCAGGAATATCTGTGGAGTGGGAAATATGATAGCATCCGAGGAGGACGAAGAATACCTGAGGAACCAAGTGCGTGAATTGGAATTCTTGGCCCATTTGCCGATTTGCAGCGAGATCAAAGACTACGAACGGGAGGGAAAGGATCTCTTTGATATCCTTTCCCTGCGTGAGAACGCGAATAAGCTGGTCGAAAGAATCCGGGAGGTTTCACATGCCTAAGGAACTATTGTTTGCAGATAAGGCTTCACAGGAGATGGTGAAGCGGGCTAGTGTAGAAAAGGTCGGACTCATATGGGATAGGTATGAGCAAATGCAGCCCCAGTGCCGTTTCGGTTCCTTGGGGATATGCTGCCGGAACTGCAACATGGGGCCATGCCGCATCTCTCCCTCCGGCAAAGGCCCCCAGGTCGGAGTATGTGGTGCCGATGCGGATACGATCGCTGCCCGGAATATTGCCCGTATGATCGCCGCCGGGGCGGCGGCTCACTCCGACCACGGGAGGAGCATCGCCCTGGCCTTGCTCCAGGCCTCCCGGGACCCCAAGTCGGACTATCAGATCAAGGACGAGACCAAGTTAAAGGCGGTGGCCGGGATCTATGGCATCCGGACGGAGGGCAGGGATATCAGGAGCATAGCTCAAGAGGTGGCCAAGGCCGCCCTGGAGGAATTTGGCCGACAGGAGGAAGAACTGAGGATGGCCTCTACCGCGCCGGCGGCTCGCCAGCAGCGGTGGAGGGATCTGGGGGTCTATGTGCGCTCCATCGACCGCGAGATCGTGGAGGCGATGCATCGCACCCATATGGGAGTTGACGCGGACTACAAGAGCATTATCCGACACGGCATCCGCGCAGCCCTTGCTGATGGCTGGGGTGGCTCTATGATAGCTACTGAGCTATCCGATATCCTTTTCCGATCGCCAAGTCCCCTTCGGGCCAAGGCCAATCTCGGTGTTCTGGATCCGGACACGGTAAATGTGCTGGTCCACGGTCATGAGCCAACGCTTTCCGACATCATTGCGGTCGTTTCTCAAGACGACAAACTGATCCAGAAGGCCAAGGAGAAGGGAGCGAAGGGCATCACCGTGGCAGGAATCTGCTGCACTGCCAACGAGATCCTGATGAGGCATGGGATTCCGATCGCGGGCAATTTCCTGCAGCAGGAACTTGCGCTGCTGACCGGCGCGGTGGAGCTGATGGTGGTGGATGTCCAGTGCCTGATGCCCAGCCTGGACAGCATAGCGGATTGTTTCCACACCATCCTGGTCACTACCTCCCCCAAGGGAAGGATGCCGGGGGTTAGGCACATCGAGTTCCGCGAGGACAGGGCAACCCAGACGGCGGTCCAGATTCTGGAGACGGCGATCGAGAATTTCCCCAACCGGAAGACGGAAAAGGTATTTGTCCCCAACGAGACGGAGCAGCTGGTTGCTGGATTCACCTCCGAATCGGTCTATCGATTCCTGGGAGGGACCTACCGCGCTACCTATCGACCTTTGAACGATGCCATCATCGCCGGAAGGCTCCGCGGGGCGGCAGGGGTCATCGGATGCTCGAACCCGAATGTGGAATACGAAGAGGCCCACATCAAGATGGTCAAGGAGCTGATCGGCAATGATACCCTGGTGGTAACGACTGGATGCAACGCAATCAGCTGCGCCAAGCATGGGCTTTTGAAGCCGGAGGCGGCTTTCCAATTTGCAGGCGAGGGGCTCCAGGAGGTATGCAGCGCGGTAGGCATCCCGCCCGTGCTTCATGTGGGCGCCTGCGTGGACAACAGCCGAATCCTCAGAACCTTGTCGAACATGGTAGCCGAAGGCGGACTCGGTCAGGATATCTCCGATCTGCCGGTAGCGGGTGCCGCCCCGGAATGGATGTCCGAGAAGGCAGTGGCCATCGGTTTCTACTTTGTGGGCTCCGGGGTCTTCACCTGCATCGGTCATCCTTTGCCGGTGATGGGAAGTCGGAATCTGCATCAGTATCTCACCGAGGGCATCGAGGAAGAATTTGGCGGCAAGTGGTGTTTCGAGGCGGATGCGATCGAAGCCGCTCACAAGATGCTCCGCCACATCGACAAAAAGAGGAAGGCCCTCAAGCTAAAGCCGATGATGTATGAGCAAGCCTTTAAACCTGAGGAATAGGAACGGTGGGTAGAACGATGAGGAACATGATCGTCGTCAAGGTGGAAAGGTGCCTGGGTTGTAAGTCCTGCGAGCTGGCATGCGCAGTGGAGCACTCCCGCTCCAAGAATTTGCAGGAAGCTATGACCGAGAATCCGGCTCCGGTGGCCCGGCTGAAGGTGGCCAGGGGCACGAGCTATTCCATACCGCTTCAGTGTCTGCAGTGCGAGGACGCCCCCTGTATCCAGATCTGTCCCAGCAAGGCCTTGCGCCGTCCCGATCCGAACAGCCCCATCGTCATAGATCAAGAGCTCTGCATCGGATGCAAGTGCTGCCTCCTGGCTTGCCCGTTTGGGGTGATCCGTCTGGACCGCCAGGGCCGCAGCATCATCAAATGCGATCAGTGCCTGGAGCGGGTGGGGCGCGGGGAGAGGCCTGCGTGCGTCTTGGCCTGTCCCACGGGCGCCCTGGAGTTCAGGAGCCTGGAGGAGGTCCTGGCGGAGAAGCGTGAGGCCTACCTGGTGCAGATCGAGCGCAGCCTGAGTGGAGCCCAAGAGTGAGTCCAGTAAGGGATCAAAAGAACCTGGCCATCGTGGGGGGGGGGTGCTCGAGCGCTATCCCCCGGAGCCTGCCTCCCTCATCTCCGTCTTGGAGGATCTCCAGGAGGAATTATACTACCTTCCCCGGGAGGCGCTGGAGGAAGTCTCCTCCGGGCTAAAAATTCCCCTTGCTCAGTGCTATCATGTGGCCACCTTCTATACGGCATTCAGTCTGAAGCCGCGGGGAAAGCACATCATCAAGGTCTGTATGGGAACTGCCTGCCACGTGAGGGGGGCACCGCGGATTCTGGAGGAGTTCTGCAGACAGCTGAAAATGGATCCTGGCGAAACATCCGCCGATGGCCTATTCACGATCGAGACCGTGAACTGCGTGGGAGCCTGCGCCCTTGGACCGGTAGTGGTCCTGGATGACCAGTATCATCGAGCTAGCCCCGGCAGCGTCGAAAAGCTGCTTCGCGGCCTCAGAGAGGGGAAGCCAAAGGAAACCACTGTTGCCGCTCCAAGTGATTTTTCCCTCCGGCCATCTGATCTTGTGCACATCCGTGGCAGCAAAGTCAGCATCTCGGTATGCGGAGGAACAGGATGCCAAGCCTACGGTTGTGAGGTGGTTGCCGCTGCCATAGAAAATGAATTGGAGAGATTTGGGATCCGAGATCAAGTAGGCTTCGTAAAGAGCGGGTGCCATGGATTTTGTGAGCGGGGTCCGATCGTGGTGGTTCGACCGGAGAACACCTTTTATCAGAGGGTGAAGCCAGAGGATGCAGGCGAAATCGTCCGTTGCACCGTCGCGGCGGGGGAAGTGATCGAGCGCCTACTTTACCGGAACCCCGTTGACAACGAGCCAATCCTCAGGGAAGAAGAGATTCCCTTCTACGCGAGCCAGCAGAGGGTGGTATTCGCGGACAATGGTCGAATCTCCCCGGTGCGGATCGACGACTACCTGCAGCGAGGAGGTTATACCGCCTTGCACAAGGCATTGCGGATGAAGCCGGAGGAGATCATTGAGGAGATCAAGTCTTCCGGATTGCGCGGCCGAGGTGGGGGTGGCTTTCCCACCGGCAAGAAATGGGAGTCCTGCCGGAGGGCCCACGGGGAACCGAAGTATGTGATATGCAATGCGGACGAGGGAGACCCCGGTGCCTATATGGATCGCAGTCTGTTAGAAGGCAACCCCCACCTGGTACTCGAAGGGATGATCATCGGGGCCTATGCCATAGGATCCCAAGAAGGCTATGTGTATGTGCGCAATGAGTACCCCCTGGCGGTCAAACACATAAACTGCGCGATCCGACAGGCGCGGGAAGGGGGTTTCTTGGGGAAAGACATTCTGGGTTCGGGGTTCAATTTCGATGTTCGGGTTATTCGGGGCGGGGGAGCCTTCGTCTGCGGCGAGTCGACGGCGCTGATGGCATCTCTCGAGGGGCGTGTGGGAGAGCCGCGGGCCAAGTACATCCACACGGTGGAAAGTGGTTTGTGGGGGAAGCCCTCGAACCTGAATAACGTGGAGACCTGGGCCAATGTGCCGTTGATCATCACCCATGGCGCCAGTTGGTTCCAGTCCATCGGCACAGAGGGGTCGAAAGGAACGAAAATCTTTTCCTTGGTGGGGAAGATCACCAACACGGGACTGGTCGAGGTTCCCATGGGGATCACGCTCCGCGAGATCATCTTTGATATCGGCGGGGGAATCCCCGGCGGCAAGCGATTCAAAGCGGTCCAGACTGGCGGTCCCTCTGGGGGTTGCCTCCCGGAGTCCCTCCTTGACCTGAAGGTGGACTTTGACCAGCTGACGGAGGCCGGATCCATGATGGGTTCCGGTGGAATGATCGTGATGGACGAGGCCTCTTGCATGGTGGATGTGGCCAAGTATTTTGTCCATTTCCTCGCGGAGGAGTCCTGTGGGAAATGCGTCCCCTGCCGTGAGGGCCTCCTGCGAATGCACCAGGTCTTGGAGCGAATTACGGATGGCAATGGGATGCCCGGCGACCTCGAGCTGCTCCAAGGTTTAGCTGATGTACTCACAGACGGCTCCCTTTGTGCCTTAGGGGGGACAGCCGCTAATCCGGTCCTCAGTACCATCCGGTACTTTCGAGATGAGTATGAGGCACATATCGAGAAGAAGCGATGCCCCGCAGGCGTCTGTAAGGCCTTGATCACTTACTGGATCGATTCCGAGAAGTGCACCGGTTGCCAGGCATGCGGCAAGAGGTGTCCGGGGAATGCCATTTCAGGACCAAAGAAAGAGCCCCACAGCATCGATCAGTCGAAGTGTATCAAGTGTGGCGTTTGCGCCGATACCTGTCGCTTCGACGCGATTGGGGTGAACTGAAGATGCCTGAACCTCAAGAAGTCTCCTTTACGCTCAACGAAAAAGTGGTGCGGGCCCGGACCGGTGAGACGGTGCTGAGCGTAGCCAAGCGGCACGAGATACCGATCCCTACCCTGTGTCACCACCAAGCGGTGGCCCCCTATGGCGCATGCCGCCTCTGCATGGTGGAGGTATTCTGGGGGAAGCGTTCGAAGTTAGTGACCTCCTGTATCTATCTGCCCTATGAGAACGATCGGGTGGAGACGAACAATGAACGGGTCAGGGGGGCACGCCGCATGATCTTAGAGCTTCTCCTGGCGCGCTGTCCGGAGGTGGAGGTCATCCAGGCTCTGGGGCGGGAATACGGCCTGGAGGCTTCCAGGTTTCATACCGAGGGGGGTGAGTTGAGCTCCGAGCGCTGCATCCTCTGTGGCCTCTGTGTCCGGGTCTGTGGGGAGGTGGTCAGGCGACATGCCATCGGATTTGCGGACCGCGGGGTCGATCGGATCGTGGCCACCCCCTTTGATTCCAGCCCCGAGGAATGCATCGGTTGTGGCGCCTGCGTCTTCATCTGCCCCACCGGAGCGCTCCACTACGAGGACTTGAAAGGAGAGCGCATCATCGCGGAACTGAAAGTCAAAATGCCGCTGGTGAAGTGCCGGGTATGCGGGACCCCCTTTGCCACAGCAGAGCACATCGCTTACATCCGGGAGCGCCTGGGGATTCCCGACGAGGTGTCCGAGACCTGCCCGGTCTGTCGGGGCAGTGAGCATGGATCGGCTATGGAGAAGGTCCTTGCTTTCAGGCGATCGAGGTTCGAATCACCCTCGATGGGAAAGGGCCTCCTGGAGGCTCATCATCTGGACATGCGTGCGTTTCGCTACGGAGGAGAGTGACCGTGTCAAGGATCATCGCAACTGCAGCCATCAGAGGTGCACACAAGCTATTCCAACAGGCGGAGGAGGCCCTGGCCAAAACGATCGAGATAAAGGGCAAGGATGCCAAGGTGGAATACCCCAACACGGCCTATTATCTGCCCATCATGTACCTCTTCCTGGGCCAGAAGGTGCAGAAGGCGGGAGACTTGCAAGAGTCGCTTCAGGAGGCGAAGAAGCTCCTCAGGGATATCCCCTCTTCTGATCTGTGGCTGCCGTATCTGGGGGATGTGCTGGACTGCGGTGTGGCGACCTTGATCGCCGAGGAGACGATTGAATCCCTCAAATATCTGAACGGACCGAATCCTTGCAACGGTATCTGGCTTGGGTTCACCGGCGATCCGACTCTCAGGATGCAAGGAATCAAGCTGGTCGATGGTCGTATGCCCGGGTTTGCTGCGATCGTGGGGTCCACGCCGACCAACGAGGAGGCGGTGAAGCTCGCTTTAGGCCTGCAGGAGCGGAACATCCTGGTCTTTATGGCGGGTCACTCCAATGGCAAGACCTTTGCCGAACAGCTCGCGGAGGAGCGGATCCAGATGGACTGGGACACCTTCCTCGTCCCCTATGGCAGGGAGATCACCGCGGCAGTCCATGCCTTGAATTTCGCCGCCCGCTCCGCCATGACCTTCGGTGGAATTGAACCGAAGGGACTGAAGGAAGCGCGAGATATCCTGTTCTACAATAAGGAGAGGGTGCATGCCTTTGTGCTGGCGCTCGGTGCCGATCCCGAGGTACCGCCAGAGCAGCTGCTGACGGATGAGAAGTACGCCACCGCCGCCGGGGCGATCAATTTCGGGTTTCCGGTCATCTCGGATATCAATATCCCCCAAATCCTTCCCTCGGGGATCTGCACCTATGAGCATGTAGTCTCGAATGTGCCCGTCTCCGAGATCATTAACCGGGGCATCGAGGTGAGGGGGCTGACCATCAAGGTGGAAAAGGTCCCCATCCCGGTTCCCTTTGGGGCCGGCTTCGAGGGCGAACGCGTCCGGGGGGAGGACATGTATGTGGAGTTCGGAGGCAAGTACAGCGATGCCTTCGAGCTGCTCCGAATGAAGCCGATGGAAGAAGTGAAGGATGGCAAGATTGAGGTGATCGGAGCGGAGATCGAGCAGATGGAAGAGGGAAAGGCCTACCCGCTCGGAATCGTGGTGGAGGTGGCGGGCAGGAAATTCCAGGAGGATTTCGAACCGGTGGTGGAGCGGAGGATCCACGAATATATCTCCTGCGCCCACGGCATCTTCCATATGGGCCAGCGGGCCATCACCTGGGTGCGAATCAGCAAGGAGGCTCATGCCAAGGGCTTCAAGATCAGACACTTTGGGGATATACTGATCACCAAGATCCATAGTGACTTCTCCAGCATTATTGACCGGGTTCAGGTCACGATTTACACCGATGCGGAAAAGATCAAGAGGCCGCTGGAGGAGGCGAGGGCCGTCTTCCGGCAGAGGGATGACCGGATCGGCGGCATGACCGATGAGGATGTGGAGGAGCTTTATTCCTGCACCCTCTGCCAGTCCTATGCCCCCAATCATGTGTGCATCGTCACCCCGGAACGGCTTGGCCTCTGTGGGGCCTACAGCTGGATCGACTGCAAGGCCTCCTATCAGATCAATCCGAAGGGACCCAACGAACCGGTGAAGAAAGGGAAATGTCTGGACCCGGTGAGGGGCCAGTGGCAGAATATCAATGACTACATCGGGGTCAAGTCGCATGGAAATTTGGCTAAATTTAACGCCTATTCTATCCTGGAAGAACCGATGACCTCCTGTGGATGCTTCGAATGCATTGTGGCCGTCTTGCCGGAGGCCAACGGCGTGATGATCGTGGACCGGGACTTCCAGGGGATGACCCCTCTGGGAATGAAATTCTCCACCCTGGCCGGGCAGATCGGGGGAGGAACGCAGACCCCCGGTTTCATCGGGATCGGAAAGGTCTATATCACCAGCCCCAAGTTCATCTCCGCTGAGGGCGGGATTGAAAGGCTGGTCTGGATGCCCAAGGCCCTCAAGGAGGAGGTGGCGGATCGGGTCCAGGCCCGGCTGAAGAAGATTGGCAGAGAGGAGATGTGGGATAAGATTGCGACCGAGGAGGATGCGGAGACGGTGGAGCAACTCCTTGAGTTTCTGCAGAGAGTAGACCATCCGGCCCTCACGATGGAGGCGCTCATATAGGAGGAGAGTCACAGATAAGGAGGCAGATATGGCCCTAAGCGCGATGGCAATCTACAAACAGCTGCCCAAGACCAATTGCGGCGACTGCGGTTTTCCTACCTGCATGGCCTTCGCAATGCAGGTCGCAGCCAAGCAGAAAGCCCTCACCGACTGCCCGTACCTTTCCGAAGAGGCGAAGGCGGAATTTGCTGAGGCTTCTACCCCGCCCATGAAGCTGGTGCATATAGGGCCTCCGGGGGAAGCGGGATTCGAGATCGGACAAGAGACGGTGATGTTTCGTCACGAGGAGAAATTCCACAAACCGCCCGCACTGGCGGCCAAGATCCCTGCTTCCTTGTCCGAGGATCAGGCATTCAAGAGGCTGGAGCAGATCAATCAGGCCGAGTACACCCGAGTGGGACAAAGATTGGCTGTGGATCTGGCGGTGGTGGAGATCGACGGCCTATCCCCCCAAGTGGCATCTTCCCGGGTCAAGGCCCTGGCGAGTAAGAGTCGGGTCCCCTTCATCATCTCCGGAACCGGTGCGGAGGCCATGTCCGCGGCCGTAGCTGCCATTGTGGAGAAAAGGCCTCTGGTCTATAAAGCGACGGAAGAGAACTTAGAATCCTTCATCGCGATTGCCTCCGCCAATCAATGTCCCTTGGCGGTGAGCGCCGAATCCCTGGAGAGACTTGCAGACCTGACCAAGGTGGCCCGGGATAAGGGAGTCGCGGATATGATCCTGGCCTTTGATGGAAGGGATACGGCCAAGGCCATCCGGGATATTACCAGGGCGCGACGGGCTGCTCTGAAGAAGAACTTCCGACCCCTGGGCCTTCCGGCGATGATGGATGTCTCCCATGAGGATGTGGAGAAGGAGACTGTCTTGGCGAGCATGGCGGCGGCCAAGTACGCCGGCATCATCATGATCAACGGGTTGGATGGAGCGGAGCTTCTGCCCATTCTCACCACGGTGCAGAACATCTATACGGATCCTCAGGTACCGAATGAGGTGGAGGCGAAGCTCTACGAAATTGGGAATGTCAACGAGAACTCACCTGTCATGTTCACCACCAACTTCGCGCTCACCTATTTCAGCGTGGAAGGCGAGGTGGAGCGCAGCAAGGTTCCGAGCTTCATCTGCGTCGTCCATACGGAGGGCCTGGGGGTACTCAATGCCTATGCAGGCGACAAGATCTCCCCGGAAAAGGTGGTAAAGACCCTGGAGCAGCAGAAGGTCACAGAGAGGGTGAAGCATCGAAAACTCATCATACCGGGCCTTCTGCCTTCCTTCAGGGCGGAGATCGAGGACACCTCCCCCTGGAAGGAGGTCTTGATCGGTCCCGAGAATGCGAGCGGCATCCCGATATTCTTGGCAAAGAACTGGAGGTAAGTGGACCAGATGCCTTCCTGCAGGGTAGAGTTCGAGCCCCTCAGCATCAACGCGGTGGTGGAAGCCGGCACTTCGCTCCTGGAGGCAGCAGGCAGGGCGGGCATCAGTATCAATAGTATCTGCGGCGGCGATGGGATCTGTGGCCGCTGCAAGATGGTGGTGAAAGAAGGCCATGTGGCCGGCGATGTAAGCTCGCTTCTCACCCGGGAGGAGATCCGACAGGGTGTTGTGCTCGCCTGCCAAAGCTATGTGCAAAGCGATCTGGTCGTTGAGATCCCGGAGGAGACCCGAGCTCGGGAGAGGATCAGCATCGATGAGGAAGCACAGCGCTTCCGTGCCTTTCACCCCGGTCTCCGCCCCAAGGAATTCGCCAAATCTCCCCTGGTCTTTAAGCTTCACCTCAAGCTCCCACCCCCAACCCTGGAGAACGAGACGGATGACTGCCAGCGGATTCAAAGAATGGTAGAAAAGCTGACGGGTCTTTCCTCCATGCAGATCGGGCTGAAGGTCATCAAGCGAATCCCAGAAATTCTGAGGAAACACAATTTCTCCGTTACCGCAATCATCGGAAGGCGCAGGGACATTGGCGAGATCATGGACGTCGAGGGAGGAGACACCTCGGGGAGGAACTACTTTGCCATCGTGGATGTGGGGACATCCACCATCGTCGTTCATCTGGTGAACGGCAACGATCTCTCCACCGTGGATGCCCAGGCCTGCTTCAACTCTCAGGCCATTTACGGGAGGGAAGTGACCTCGCGGATCATGACGGCGGAGAAGCGGGGGGTGGAGGTCCTTCAGAATGCCCTGGTGGGGGACATTAACCGTTTGATCTCGGGAATGGCAGAGAAAAATGTGATTAGCCTGAGGGACATAACGGCTGTCATCTGCGCCGGCAACACCACCATGATGCATTTTCTCCTGGGACTTCCGACCGCGAACATCAGGCGGGAGCCTTTCATTGGGGTGACGCTTGAGTCTCCTCCTTTCCGGGCCGCTGAGGTGGGGATCAAGATCAACCCGAGGGGGCTGCTCTATACGATCCCTGGCATCAGCGCGTGGGTGGGAGGAGACCTGACGGCGGGGATCCTGGCTACCGGCCTATATGAAATGGACGAGATCGGAATGTTGATCGATATCGGAACGAATGGGGAGATCATCGTCGGCAACAAGGATTGGCTGGTTGCCTGCTCCGCCTCAGCAGGTCCGGCTCTGGAGGGGGCCAGCGTGGAGTGCGGCATGGTGTGCGAGGCGGGTGCCATCGAGAATGTCTTCCTCCAGAACGGGAGCATCGGATACAAGGTGGTGGGAAATGCAGCCCCTGCCGGCCTCTGCGGCTCCGGTATCATTGACCTCATCTCGGTGCTCTTGGAAAAGAAGATCATCAACCGGGCGGGCAAACTAATTCGCGGGAGTGATCCGCGGGTGAGATTCGAAAATGGACAGGCCCGATTCGTCCTGGGGAAGAAGGATCACCTCTCCAAGGCCAAGGAGCTCTATATCACCCAGGATGATATCGATAATGTCATCACCGCCAAGGCGGCCATCTTCGCGGCGGCAAAGATCCTACTGGATCGGCTGGAAGTGAAGCTATCTGATGTGAAAAGGCTATTCATTGCAGGCGGGTTCGGAAGCTACATCAATCGGGAGAACGCGATCAAGATCGGGCTCTTGCCGGATCTGCCGGTCTCGAACATCGAATATGTGGGGAATACCTCCATATTGGGGGCTAAGCTGGCTGCCCTGTCGGATGAAGCGTTCCAGCTCCTGCGCGAGATTCGAAAGAAGACCACTTACTATGACCTGCTGGGAAGCCCGGACTATATGGAGAAATTCAGACAGGCCATGTTCTTGCCCCATACGAATATCGAGCTGTTTCCATCCCTTCTGCCGTATGCAGGCAGCTGAGGGGCAAGGGGGCGGATTATGGGGAAGACTATTGCCGTGGCAGGAAAGGGGGGGACCGGGAAGACCACCGTCGCGGCGCTGATCATCAAGCATTTGTCCGAGCGGGCCTGGGGGCCAATCCTCGCCATTGATGCAGACCCTGCCGCGAATCTGGGCACAATCCTTGGGCTCAATGTGGAGAAGACCATCGGGGATCTGCGGGAAGAGACCCTGCGCCAGATGAAGGACTTCCCACCTGGGATGTCGAAGGAGGCCTATATCGAGTTAGGACTGCACCAGATCATTGTGGAGACGCCCAAATTCGACCTGATCACCATGGGCCGCTCGGAAGGGCCATCCTGCTATTGTTATATCAATAATCTTCTCCGGAAGTTCGCGGAGAGCCTGGATTCCCATTATCAATGGGTGGTCATGGACAATCAGGCTGGCCTGGAACATATCAGCAGAAGAACGGCCTCCAAAGTGGATGATCTGGTCGTGGTGGCGAACGAAAATCCCCTCTCCTTTGATTCGGCCAAGAAAATTGATGCCCTGATCAGGGAACTCAAGAACCCGGTGATCCACAAGTACCTCCTGCTCAACATGGTTCGGAAGGAGAAGGTGGAAGCGCTCCGGGAGCGGGCGGGCCATTTAGGCTTCCAATACCTGGGCGAACTCCCTTATGATCCCGAACTGGAGGCGATCATTTTCGCAGGCAAGTCGGTCCTGGAGCTTCGAGACGGGCTCGCCGCATCAAAGATCAACCAAATCATGGAGAAGATAGGAGCCTAATCATGGAGATCGTGGATGTAGCCGAGAAGTGGACGAGCCGAATCAACACCATCACCCTGGGGGCCACGAAGGAACAAGGCGGGACTCGCTCGAGAACGGTCACGGTGGGAGGAGAGACCACCCTTCCCTTCCTCACCTTCGAGGGCGAAATGCCTCATCGCCCGGTGGTGGCGGGACTGGTGGTGGATGTCGTTCCCGATACCTGGCCTGAGGTGCTCAAGAAGGCCATTGGAGGCGAAATCAATTCCCCTGCGGAATGGGCTCAAAAATGCGTGGAGGATTTCAAGGTCGACCTGATTTGCCTCAAGCTCCATGGACCCGACCCCTCGGGCCCGAACCTTTCGGCCGCCCAGGCGGCAGAGACGGTCAAGAAGGTCCTGGAGGCGATGGACTTGCCCTTGATCATCTGGGGATGCGGCGATGAACAGAAGGACAACGAGGTCCTTCCCGAATGCTCCCAGGCGGCGAAGGGGGAGAATTGCCTGCTTGGCTCGGCCACCGACAAGAACTACCGCACCATGGCAGCGATCGGGAAGGCGGACAAGCACAAGCTCATCGCTGAGGCCCCCGTGGACATCAATATCGCCAAACAGGTGAACATCCTTCTCCAGGACGCAGGCTTTGACCTCAATGATGTGGTGATGGGCCAGATTACTGCTGCCTTGGGTTACGGCTTCGACTATGTCTATACCATCTTCGAGCGGGTGAGGATCGCGGGCCTGAAAGGGGACAAGCTCATGGCGCTGCCGCAAGTCGCCAATGTGGGCTGGGAGTCCTGGAAGGTCAAAGAGGCATTGGCCGATGAGGATATTCTCCCTCGATGGGGTAAGTTAGAGAAGAGGGGGCCTCGTTGGGAGACAGCTACCGCTGCAAACTATATCCAGGCCGGCGCCGATATCTTGGTGTTGGCTCATCCGGAAGCAATCGCGGTAACGAGGGAAACCATCGATCAACTGATGAGGGGATAGGAAGGAGGTCAGCCATGATACTGATAGGGGAACGAATCAATACCGGCTTTGCCGACATCAAGCAGGCGGTGCTGGACAAGGATCCCAAGCCCATTCAGCACTGGGCCCGCCTGCAAGCCGAGGCGGGAGCCCATTACATCGATGTCAACCTGGGCGCCGTCTCCGCCAAGCCGGAAGATATGTGCTGGATGATCGAGAAGGTACAGGAGGTAGTGGATAATCCCATTAGCATCGATACCAATAAGCCGGCGATCCTGGCGGAGGCGATCAAGGCCTGCAAGAAGAAGGCTCTGATCAATTCCACCACGGCCGCTAATGAAAAACTCGACAAGATGGTGCCAGTCGCGGTGGAACACAAGGCCTCCATCATTGCGGTCGTCATGGACGAGACGGGCACGCCGAAAAATGTGGAGAAGCGCGTCGAGAACGCGGGCAAGATCATGATGAAGGCGATGGAATATGGACTCCCTATGGAGGACCTCTTCCTCGATCCGATCGTGATGCCTCTCAAATTCATGCAGGACCAGGCGAAGGCGATCCTGGATGCCACGCGCCAATTCACCCTGTTTTCCGATCCACCGCCACACATCGTCTGCGGACTCTCGAATATCTCTAACGGCGCGTTGCACAAGAAGCTGCTGAACAGGACCTTTCTGGTGATGGCTATAGCCAACGGCTTGGATGCCGTCATCTGCGATGTCCTGGACACGGAACTGGTCAACGCCCTTCTGGCTGCGGAGCTGATCTTGAACAAGCAGATCTATGCGGATTCATTTGCCAGGCAATGAGGCTGATTGTACTTCGGAGTAGGAAGGCCCGTGGCATATCGAGTGCAAAAAGCGACTATTTGCAGAAGCTGGACACTCGATATGCCAACCGGGTCATTGGGAACCTCAAGGGGGAAGATCGGTTTTGTACCGTTTGCTATCCGGAGTGCATTCTTTGTAGAAGACCATACGGGCGTCGCCTCGGCAAGCATATCGCGGCGGTGGTCAATTTCCCGGCGGTCCTGCCCTACCTCCTGGAGAAGCCATCTGATTACCTTCCGCGAGGTCTCCCGCCCCACGAAGTCATCATTGCGATCCAGATTCAGGAACAGGTCCTGTTAGAGATCCTCAAGGAATGCAGAAGTTGGGGCACGAGAGGGGTGATCGTACCTCTGGAAGGGCCACGATGGGTGAGCCCGGCCACCATGAAGGAGGCACATCGGATCTGCGAAGAGAATCGAGTGGAGATCTCTTTCCCCAAGCCCTTCTGCTCTTTCCATCCGCCCCCAGGAAGCCTGCTCAGTCAATTTCGAGCTGAATTTCACATTGGCTCCCCGGAGGTGGAATTGACGGTGGGAGATGGAAGGATCACCAGGGCCCATGTCCATGTCTCCTCTCCCTGCGGCGCTACCTACTATGTGGCGAGGTGGCTGGTGGGCAGAGTCCTGGAGCCCGAATTGAGGTTTGAGGTCATATCGAAGCGACTCCACAGTTATCCCTGCACCGCCAGCATGGAATGGGATGATGAGATTGGCGATACGGTCCTTCATCTCGCTGGACGCATCCACAATCAGATCCTGGAGCCGTTTGAAGAATCCCTGGCGGAGGAGGATCAGGGCTTGATCATAACCCCCATGGGAATGATGTTACCCAGGCCCATCCCCGTCCAGGAGAACCTGAAGAACATCGAGAATGCCACCCAGGCGATCCTGAGGAAGCTCGAAGGAAGAAAATGGATCTGGCTCCATGAATTGCGCAGTAGTCAGGAGGCATCTCCTGCCGCGATCAACTCCGCCCTGATCATCCTGAGAAGGGAAGGACAGATCGAGATGGCCAGCGGCAAGGTCACCAAGGCCAGTAAGCAATGATCAGAAGCATCTTAGCCAAGGTAATTGGCACCAAGAACGAGCGAGACCTCAAGCGGCTCATGCCCATCGTGGATCGGGTCAGGGAGCTGGAACCCTCCCTCTCCACCCTTGCCGATGAGGGGCTGCGGGCGAAGACCGCCGAGTTCAAGATGAGATTGGAGAGGGGTGAGACTTTGGATGAGGTTTTGCCGGAGGCCTTTGCCGTGGTGAGGGAGGTGGCGAAAAGAGTTCTGGGCATGAGGCACTTTGATGTGCAGATCATGGGGGGGATCGTCCTCCATCAGGGCAAGATCGCCGAGATGAAGACGGGGGAAGGCAAGACGCTGGTGGCGACCCTTCCGGTTTACCTCAATTCCCTCCTCGGCAAGGGAGTCCATGTGGTCACGGTCAACGACTACCTGGCGAAAAGGGATAGCCAGTGGATGGGTGGGATCTACCGCTTTCTCGGGCTCTCCGTGGGGCTCATCCAGCATGAGATGGGGGATGGGGAGCGCAAGCGGGCCTACGCCGCGGATGTCACCTATGGGACGAACAATGAATACGGGTTCGACTACCTCCGGGATAACATGAAATTCTCCCTCGGGGATTATGTGCAGAGGGACTTAGATTATGCGATCGTTGACGAGGTAGACTCCATCCTCGTTGACGAGGCCCGAACCCCCCTGATCATCTCCGGCCCTGCCGAGGAGTCCACCGAAAAATACTATCAGATTGACCGTATCATCCCTCGTCTAAGAAGGGATCAGGACTATCAGGTGGACGAGAAGACGAGGACGGTAAGTCTCACCGAAGACGGCATTGCCAAATCGGAGCGGTTCCTGGGAGTGCCAAACCTCTATGATCCCTCCCAGATGGAGCTTCTTCATCACATCCAGCAGGCCCTCAAAGCCCATAGCCTGTTCAAGCGGGATGTCGATTACGTGGTGAAGGATGGCCAGGTGGTGATTGTAGATGAGTTCACGGGCCGGCTCATGTCGGGCCGGCGCTATAGCGATGGCCTCCACCAGGCCCTGGAGGCGAAGGAGAAGGTAAAGATCGAAAGGGAGAACCAGACCTTAGCCTCCATTACCTTCCAGAATTACTTCCGAATGTATGAGAAACTGGCGGGAATGACGGGGACCGCGGATACGGAGGCGGCGGAATTTGCCTCCACCTACAATTTAGATGTGGTGGTCATTCCCACCAATTGCCCCTTGGTCCGGTACACCTATGCCGATTCAATCTATAAGACGGAGCGGGAGAAGTTCGAGGCGGTGGTGGAGGATATCGGGAGAAGGTATGAGAGCGGCCAGCCCGTCCTGGTGGGGACGATCTCCATTGAGAAGTCGGAGCGGCTGAGCCGAATGCTGAAGGCCCGGGGCGTCCCTCATCATGTGCTCAACGCCAAGTACCATGAGAAGGAGGCGGAGATCGTCGCCCAGGCGGGAAGGGAAGGGGCGGTGACCATCGCCACCAATATGGCCGGGAGGGGGACAGATATCCTCCTGGGGGGGAATCCGGAGTTCCTGGCCCTGGACCTGTTGCGGCGACAGGATGTGGATCCCCGGGAGGCTTCGCCGGAGCAGTATAAGCTGGCCGTGGAGGAGATGAGGAGGATCACGGAGGAGGAGCACCGGGAGGTGGTGAGCCTGGGGGGCCTTCATGTGCTGGGGACGGAACGGCATGAGGCGAGACGGATCGACAATCAGCTGCGGGGAAGGGCGGGCCGACAGGGAGATCCTGGCTCCTCGCAATTCTATCTCTCCTTGGAGGATGACCTGCTCCGCCTCTTCGGGTCGGACCGGCTGGCAAGAATCATGGATCGGCTGGGAATGGAGGAGGGGCAACCGATCGAGCACAAGATGGTCAGCCGGGCCATTGAGACGGCACAGACGCGGGTGGAGGCCCATAACTTCGAGATACGCAAGCACCTCTTAGAATATGACGATGTGATGAATAAGCAGAGGAGGGTCATCTATGATCTGCGCAGGATGATCCTGTCGGGAGAGAATTTGAAGGATCACATCGAGGACCTGATTGATGAGGTTTCCGGCCGGCTGGTGGATCGATACGCCGATCCGGAGGTTCATCCCGAGGATTGGGACCTGGAAGGGCTGCGGGAGGGCTTGATCGGCCAGTTTGGGCTGGATTTATCCATACAGATAGAAAAGACGATCCGGTTCAAGCAGGAGGATTTGAAAGAAGAGATCCAGGGGAAGGTAGCAGAGGCCTATCAGAGGAAAGAGAAGGAGTTGGGAGAGGGCATCATGCGGCAACTGGAGATGATGATCATGCTCCAGGTGGCGGACAGCCAGTGGAAGGATCACCTCTATTCGATGGACCACCTCAAGGAGGGAATTGGCCTCCGGGGCTACGGGCAGAAGGATCCCCTGGTGGAGTATAAGCGTGAGGCCTACGACATGTTTGCTGCCATGATGGAACGGATCGAAGAGGACAGCCTGCAGTACCTGTTCAAGGTGCAGTTGCAACCCACGGAGAGGGAGGAAGCGGCACCGGCCCCCAAGGTGGAGAAACCGAGAGCGGAGGGAAAGCGCGCGCCGCTGCGGGAAAAGGTCGGATCTCCCGCGGTCGCTTCGATCCGTGAGGGCAGCTCACCTGCACGCAAGATTGGACGCAATGAGCCGTGCATCTGCGGCAGTGGGAAAAAATACAAGAAATGCTGCGGAAGATGAGACAGCTTTGAGTCAGGTTGGGGGAGGAAGGGAGGAAGGCATCCCATGATGCGCATCGCCGGGATCCAGATGGCCTGCCAAGAGGATAAGCAAGAGAATGTGAAGCGGGCCCTGGAGCTGGCCGAAGCCGCCTTGGATCGGGGGGCCCGAATCGTGTGCTTTCAGGAATGCTTCCCTGTCCCATGGGTCCCTTCGGTCTGCGATCTCCGTCGTTTCTCCTATGCCGAGCCCATTCCGGGGGAGACCACGGAGAGGGTGGGGGAGCTGGCCAAACGATATGGGGCAGTGGCCATCTGCCCTCTCTTCGAGAGGCAAAATCCGGGCACCTACTATAATTGTGCGGCTGTGATTGGCCCAAATGGGGAGCTTTTGGGGAAGTATCGTAAGAACCATATCCCCCAGATGCCCAACTATGAGGAGAAATTCTACTTTCGTCCCGGCGATTCGGGCTTTCCCGTGTTCCATATCGAATTGGCCACCCTGGGGATTCAGATCTGCTGGGACAATTTTTTTCCGGAGGGCTCGCGCATTCTCGCCTTGAAGGGGGCAGAGATCATCTTCGCCCCCACCGCCACCTCGGCTCCCGCAGCGATTCCCAGGTGGGAGAGGGTCATCGCTGCCAATGCGATCTCCAACGGCGTCTTCATCTTTCGCATCAATCGGGTTGGCGAAGAGGGGAACCTCCACTTCTATGGAAGGAGCTTTTGCCTGGATCCTTATGGGGAGTTCCTGTGTGAGCCGAGTGGAGAGTCTGATGGAGCTATTCTGGCCGAGATCGATCTCCAGATGATCCGCGAAGCACGAGAGAGCTGGGCTTTCTTCCGAGATCGACGGCCTGAGATTTACGGAGAACTTGTGGAAAGGTAAAGGGAAGGGAACGGATGGGATGCGTGGAGCTCGATCTGGTGCCCGGGCCTCATTCTCTCACTGCCATCTTATTGATCATGCTGGCCTGGAACCCGGCGCCAAATCCATTATCGATGTTGACCACCGACACCCCGGAGGCGCAGCTATTCAGCATGGTGAGCAGGGCAGAGAAGCCCCCCAGGCTTGCTCCATAGCCGACGCTGGTAGGGACAGCGATGACCGGTTTGTCCAAAAGACCCCCGATGACGGAGGCCAGTGCCCCTTCCATTCCCGCTACGGCAATGACCACATTGGCGCGGAAGAGCTTCTCCCGGTTGTCCAGTAGGCGATGAAGCCCCGCCACGCCCACATCATAGAGTCGGTCCACCTGATTTCCCAGGACTTCCGCGGTGACCGCTGCTTCTTCGGCCACGGGCATATCCGCCGTGCCGGCGCTGGCCACTACGATCTGTCCCACCTTCTTTCGTTCTCGGTTGGGATTGGCGACGATGATGCGGGCCATCTCATGGTATTCTAAATCGAGGGGGAGCTGCCGGACTCGGGCAAAGACCTCTGGACTGGCCCGAGTGGCCAGGATGTCCTGGCTGTGTTGGGCCAGCCGTTCTACGATGTTCGCCACCTGCTCGGGGGTCTTCCCCTGACAGAAAATCACTTCAGCACACCCGCCACGCAAGGGCCGGTGATAATCGATTTTGGCGAAACCGATGTCTTCGAAGGGAAGGCCTTTTAGCTTGAAGAGGGCCTCCTCCACATCGACGGCGCCTTCGCTGACATCTTTGAGCAGTTTCCTCAGCTTATCCAGGTCCATTTTGTCCTCTTGGGCAGAAGTGATGGAAGGGAAGGGACGAAGCTTTCTTCCGGATACCCGGTATTCTATATCTATTTTGATGTCTGTCAATTCGATAATGATTCCTATGATGTATCTCATATCTTCCCCCAGGGGAATCGCTATCCTGCCCATTGCATCTATGAAATATGAAATAAGATGGAGATCAGAGGAATAACCGGATGCACCACTCGAATGCCCTTCTCATAGATTCTATCGGGGCTGGCCTTCTGCAAGTGACCAGGATCTCCGCCCGCCATTTTTCCCATACCTGGCTTTACCTGGTGGTCGGGATTGTGGCCGGAGCCCTGATCTCTATCTATGTTCCCAAGAAAAGGTTAGCGCAGGCGTTTAACCACGATGGATTCGGTTCTATCGTGGTGGCCAGCATCTTGGGGGTCCTCTCCCCCCTGGGATCTTACGCTGTGATCCCCATCTTCGCGTCTATGCTTGCCAATGG
>Ga0315314_1000822_pt1 | contig 30442 bp, 23 predicted proteins | sample TDP9_MG_FD_203631 | JGI IMG/M metagenome (GOLD analysis project Ga0315314, IMG submission 203631) | Freshwater sediment microbial communities from Lake Towuti, South Sulawesi, Indonesia - TDP9 | ecosystem: Environmental > Aquatic > Freshwater > Lake > Sediment | place: Indonesia: South Sulawesi... | reverse complement strand
GGGATGAGAACTTCCTCAAGTCTCTGAAAGAGTTGTTGTTTATTTAACATTCCCTCCTGAACTCCTTCCACCTTCCATATGCTTGCGCATTGGATCAATCCGGCTTTTGCGGCGGTTATGGCCTCGTAGCCTTGTGAACATAGGGCGAGGTATCCCGCGGCTATTCCATCGCAGCATCCTACGCTACTAACTCTTTTCTCAACGTTTACTGGTCCTATTTTTACGAGTCTTTGTCGTTCTTTTTGATAGATTTTGATCGTGCAGGCTATTTTATCTTCAACTATTATTGTTGAAATATTGGGCGAAATTTGGAGAAGTTCACGCATATCATTTATATCGGTAGCTTTCATGACTAAGCCTATTTCATACGTGTTCCCGAGGATGGTGTTGCACTTTGGAATTACTTCATTTAGGTACTGGCTTGTTGTTCCGTAAGCGGCAACGTCAAAGAATACCTCCTTACCTTGTTGAAACGCGTGATTGATCAACCTACGATTGAAGGATGGTTCACCGCTTGTAACGAAGATGCCGTCGTATCTGTTTATCAGTTGTTTAGGTATTGGGCTGTCTGCGGCGTATACGTGGGCGCCTTTGATGTCGTCGATGAGGTAAAAATCAATTCCGTATGAGTCTTTAACGCAGTAGATGGATGGTATTTCTTTGGTCTTGAGTGCTAATACTCCATGCTCATGTTTTTCTTCGTTTATGCTATGTAGTTTATTAGGCTCTATAGCAAGTTCGTTAATGTCTACGCCTGCCTTTCTTAAGTGTGTCTTGTATCCGCCATCGAAAAAGCCGGGGTATTGTTTGTCAAAGTCTTCCCCCACGAAGCCTATCAACTCGATATGAGCACCCAGTAGCGCGGCTCCATATGCGACGTTTGGTCCTCGTCCGCCATAACTATATGAAATGGGTTCAATTGCTTTTTTGTTTATGATGTTTAGAATTTCTTTGAATGACCACTTGTTGCCTAGAACATTACCTATCATGGAAATGGGGGTGCTGACTTTGAACAACTTCCTAAATTCCTTTGGAAAGCTATTACTGTCATCTATTTTGATATGAATATCTTTTGCGATGTGTCCGGCTACCAAGAATCCTCTATGAAATTTTTTAAAGGTCATAAACGAAACCTAAGTGTGAACTGAAATGGAACTAAAACATGCGATAGAAAACGCAATAGATCCATTGGGTATTGGATTGATGGGACTAACTTAGAGGTAGCCTAACCTCTGTGAGCACGAACTCCACATATTCGTCGACGCTTTCGCCCCCACTTACCTGTACTCTACGTTTCACTTTCGCGCGCCAGTGCTACTTCGCGTGGAGAGAGGGATATGAAGACTGTTTCACTAAATATAGAACTCCTATTCGAAAATTTCTCTTATTATAACCCAAAGTATCTGGAGGCCGTGAAATAGGGCACTCACTTTGGATCTACCATATGTTCTCTTTCTTTCGACCGCTGGTATCTCAACCATTTTGAACCCGGCCTTATGCATCTTTATTAATATTTCCATACAGTACTCTAGGTCCTTCGATCTCATTTGGATAACATTAAAGATCTCTTTTTTAAGCGCCATGAAAGCATACAGGCTATCGTATACGCCGACTCTATGAATTTTGTTACATAAGAGTGTAAATACTTTGTTTCCGATGTAGTGAAGAAAAGTATCGTCGTAACTATAACCTCCATTCATGTATCTTGACGCTAACGCAACATCGTATCCTTCTGAGATCTTCGACAGTAGACGTGGTATGTCCTTTGGGTTTGCGGAATCGTCGGCGTCCATTATGATAATTATGTCCCCAGCGACATTCTTCACTCCCGTGTTTATCGCGGCTCCGTATCCTTTTCCTTCCTGATGTATTACGTCATATCCCAACTTTTTCACCAGTTCGTATGTTCCATCCGTGGAATGTCCATCGACGACAAGTATCTCATCAACTGATTCCTTAGGGATCTCGCTAAGCACGCGCCCTATATTAACAGCCTCGTTCAAGGTGGGAATAATGACAGACACCTTCATTCTTAATTTCCTTTATAATTAAGAAACAAGGGTTAGTTCAGGTTTGCTCATCATTTGAAATACTTTCTGATCTCAATGCACACTCTGGCTATTTCATCATCTGTTAGAAAGCATGATGAGGGTAGCCATAGGCCTCTCTTAGATACATATTCGGCATTCTTGAAGTCACCTTGAACATGGGCATAGGGCGGTTGCGTATGGATTGGCGGATAGAAAGGCCTGGTGCCGATTCCCTTTTCGTTCAGGTAAGAGGCCAATTTATCTCTTTTTCCATTCAAGACTAATATGTCTATAGACCAAGGAGTTGTATCTTCCAAATTGGTTTCCAAGAAAGCTATCTGGGGCAGATCTTGCAACAAATTCATATAAAGCCTATAAATCTCTTTTTTTCTATTAACACGCCACTCTAATTTTTTCATTTGTTCGATTCCAATAACTGCTTGCAGATCCGTAAATTTGAAGTTGTAACCCAAGATTTCATGATAATCTATTCCACTCTTGGTTCGCCCAAAATCCTTCATCATTCTTACCTTGGTAAAGAGGAAATCATCACCAGTTACAAGAGCTCCTCCTTGGCCTGTGGTTATTATCTTAGGAGAACTGAAAGAGAAACTTCCTATGTCCCCAAAAGTCCCGAGATGCTTGCCTTGATATCTTGAGCCTAGAGATTGAGCGGCATCCTCGATTAGAAACAGATTATGACAACGAGCTAAATCTACAACCTTTTTCATGGATGTGCTGCGTCCGTTGAGGCTGACATAGAGTATAGCCTTAGTTTTTGGGGTAATTGCCTTCTCTGCTGACTTAAAGTCCAGGCATAAATTGTTCGAATCTATGTCCACCAAGACTGGCTTTGCCCCTGCCAATACAACACTATTAGCAGAGGCGATCATCGTATAATCAGGAACGATAACTTCATCTTTTCTTCCGATATCGAGGGCCATCATAGCTAGACTAAGGCTCACCGTACCATTGCTAACTACAGAAGCATACTTACTGCCAACATAATCAGCTAGCATTTGTTCAAATTCCCGCGTGTATTTAAACTCAGTCAGCCACCCTCCAGAGTCTAAGTATTCTACTAATGCGTGTTTCTCTTCCTCGCCAATCCAAGGTTCCATCTGATTGATTCTTTTCATCTCATGTCACTCCTTTCTTGGTCAATTGCCGCAGAGTATGAAAAAATCCCAAACATACTTACCATTTTAGCTCGCAATATTCAGGGTTCATACTCTCTTTCTTATTATTGTTTTCTCGACTCTAAATGTATCGCTCTCATAATCCTTTCCTCCTCGCAAGCCTTCCGAAAAGACGATAAATTGATTATCTTCTAAAATTTCGAGCGCATGTATCTCATATGGAGGAGTCGTAACCATTTCACCTTCTTTCGCAACGACGCTTTTCACGTTGTCATAATCATCACCTACATTAAGATAATAATATCTAAGGCCCCCTTTAGTGATGTACATGTGTTGAACTGATTTTTTATGGAAATGATTGCCTCTGATCGTTCCTTTCTTTGAATTTATTAGGGCAACATGGTCGATCGGATGCTTATAAAAGATATCGGCTATGTCACCCCTGTCATCTTTAAAAATAACCTCAATCTTAGTTATTTTCATAATACATCCTCCTTACCAGGTATTATGAATTTTATTTTTTCGTTTATCTTTTTAATCTTTTCCATAAGAAAAGCACCGATATTCCAAGGAATTATAAAGGCCACATCGATGTTTTGAGTATATAGCTCGTCATCGCTAACAATAGGAATATGCGACCCTGGGGTATATTTGCCTATTTTGAGTTCGGAGGTATCGGTAATAAAATCGATCGTTGATCCATCTAGTCTATAAAAATTGAGAAGAGTGTTGCCCTTAGTCGCTGCTCCAATTGCAGCTATTCTTTTTCCTTGATTTTTTAGTTTATAAATATTGTTCAAAACTTTGATTTTATCACGCTTTATTGTGTCCATAAATTTTCGATAGGTTTCAACTTCAAACAATTTTGCTTCTTCTTCATCGGACATGTATTTTGATACGATATCGGGATTGTATTTTGATTTTTGTTTACTAACATATACCCTTATAGAACCTCCATGGTAATCGTTGTGTTCTACATTATTGATGTATAATCTATGTTTTTTGAATAAAAAATTGAGAGATTTTACCGCAAAATAGGATACGTGTTCATGATAAATTGTATCAAAAGCACGTTTTTCAATAATGTCCTTAAGATATGGCACTTCAAAAACGAAATATCCATCCCTTTTTAATAGTCTTTTAATATCGCTAATTGCCTGTTCAAGATCAGCTATGTGATTGAAAACGTTATTCCCAACAACAAGCTTGGCTGGTCCGTGTCTTTGCAAAGCAATATTGACAGAGTTTTCGCTTAGAAAATCTAGGATAGTATACACACCGTTTTGTAATGCAAGTTCCACAATATTAGGTGAAGGATCTATGCCAGTAACATTCATTCCCTTATTAGAAAATTGTCTAAGCAGAAAGCCGTCATTTGACCCGAATTCGACGACATGGCCAAACGGACTTAATCCTAAATAATTACTGACGGTATTACAATATTCTATCCAATGGTCTCTAGAGATCTTAGAATTCGATGAAGTATAGCTATAATCATTTTCAATATATCGCTCTTCCGGTGGCACTATAAATTCATTTTGTAAATGATTGCAATCATCGCATAGTGAACAATTTAATGGATATGTTTTTTCCACTTCATGAAGCTTTTCCTCTTTCAAAAAAGTATCAGCTAGAGGATGATGGCCTAGTTCAATTACTTTTTCAAAGGAGGCCCCCCCACAAACAACACATCTTCTCATTTTATGTCCTCTATCTACTAATCATGGTTCTTCAGATATTTTAGCCGAATTGCGTACTAAACAAATGGCAATCTTTGTTTCTATCTTCGGGTTTCTATCAATTGTAGTTTTATCTCTTGGTTTCTATCAAGATATTCCTTCCAACAATTAATCGTCTTCTTAAGGCCGTCTTCTAAAGAATATCTTGGAGACCAGTTCAAAAGCTCCTTTATTTTCTCTATATCAATAATTAGTTTGTGTATTTCAAAAGGCCTTTTTGATATACGATTCCAACTTACGTTACCCTCAAAGCCAACCATTTCTCCAATTATCTCTACTAGCTGCCTTATCGAGACTCCTCTAGCCGTTCCGGTATTAATGATATCCCCAAAGATATCTCTTTTTGTTTCAATCGCTTTGATGTATGCTTCTACTTCATCATCGATGTGTAAGAAGTCTCTTTCAGGACGGGGATCTCCCATCAGAATTTCTTTGTTCTTCTTCAGCATCTCATAAATAATATGTTCTATAACAAAATAGTGGTTATCCTTTCTTCCATAAGTATTAGTGCTTCTAAAGATTATACACGGGAAACCGTATCCTTCATATAGATATCTCAGATAGTATTCTGCTGCTACTTTAGCCACACCGTATGGACTTGCTGGTTTAAGGGGGTTGCTTTCTTTGATGGGAAATGTTGTTTGATTTCCATATACTTCCACCGAACTTGCGTGTATGAATTTCTTCAAGTCAGGAATAGTTTCTCTTGCTTCACTAGCTATATTGATCACTCCGAGGAAATTAACATTGTAGACCTCATTTGGATGCGTGAAAGAATATTCTACTGATGTTTGAGCTGCTAAGTGAATTATTATATCGGGCTGAGTTTTCTCAAATATTCTTCTTAGAGTAGCCGGATCTAGAATGTCACCGTAATAAAGCGAAACGCCCAGATTGGCGTTATCCCTGCTTGAAACGTATCTAGCTAGACCAAATACTTCATAACCTCTTTTTACGAGTTCCTCCGCTAAGTGTCTTCCTACAAACCCTGTTATTCCTGTTATTAATACACGCAATTTGATTGACCCCTAAATATCGTATCTGCTCGTGTAATCTTTTGATTGCAAGAGCGCGCAGCTATTGGCTAGTAGTTTAGAAGGATACGGCCCCGATTCTTGACTCATATCTGCTTAGCATCGTTTTAAGCGATGGGCGAGACCAAGTACAACTCTATCGGAGCGGAACGTCCAAACACTGTGTACTGCCACTGCCGAAGGAAAACTATTGACATGTTGGCTTGTTTGGCGTAGTTCATGCTAGCATTGAAGAAAGAAAGATAATTGGTGCTGTGTCTCGAGAGGAAAACTAACGATGAACCTGTGATGGTTTTCTCTATCGGTCCGTTCACTCGGAGCCTAGGCTGAACCGGTCCGGATTCGAGATAGACGATATTACTTGTCTCGACGTGTATGCCGCCAGTTCCGGGATCGAAGCGCCCCACGAAGACATCGTTCGTTTCGTATATGACTAGGAGCCGAATCGCGTGGTAGTGATATGGTGTCATATCCACAAACACAACAGGTGGTCCAGGGAAATTCTGGGTGATGTAGTGAACGATCTCTTCATCGTTAGAGGTCACGGACGGTGCTAGCAGGAGTTGGTTGAGGGTACTTCTGCCTTCGGGGGATACGCTGATTAAGTTGGGACTGACCAACAATAGGATTGTTGCACTCCAAAAGAGATAGCGGGCTACCCGCTTTGCCGGAAACCTTCTGTCTTGTCCATCGTCTATCCTGCTAAGCTTATTCAGAAATTGTGGAATGAGTTGTACAAGTCGTTGGAGAAAACCTGAGCACAACAGGATCATGCAAGCCACTGGAACGTGGAATTGGAAGAGGTCGTGATAATGGATCAGCGACAATGGGATAGCGAAGGTGAACAGGAAAGAAAGCAGGAGTTTGTCACCAAGCCTGGGTTTCACCAACGCACACATGACCGCTGCACCAAAGAAGAGTATCAGAATGAGAGGCACATCCTCCAGACATGGGCTGTGTGTGTAATTTACTAGGTTAGGCGCTATCGCGGGCATCACCCCAAGCGAAAAGTACCATCTCTGAGAGATCACTTCTTGAATGTTGCCGATGTTCTCTGTCACCTCGGTCGGGCGCACCAAGCTGCCTATGGCCACGTTAATGAAATTTGGGCGGCCATAGGCGCGCTCGACCACCGCCGTTCCAATGAATGGGAGATACAGGCTGAAAGAGACAAGGAGAAAAGGAGCTAATGAGGAGATGGATGCGCGTAGCCTTGTCCAGTACTCCAACGATTTTGGACGCCACCCCCTCAGCGTGGAGGTAGAGAGGCGAATGTGTATGGGGGCATAGAAATGGAACAGGACAATCGCCGGGATGAGCCCGATCCCTTCTGTGTTGGACAGCATAGCCAGGCCGCCAAATAAACCGGCCAGGATGTGGTTGCGATTGCTCCGCTGTCGAATTCCTTCGAGGGTGAAAAGCATTGAAAGCAAGGTTAGGTCAAGTAATAAGCTGTAGTGTTTGGCTATTCCCCCGCTCCAAAAAGCGAGGAACGGGTTAAGTGCTACGTATGTCGACGAAAAGACCCCCGCCATATGAGAGTTATAGAAACGCTTGCTGAGCAAGTAGAAGAGAGGGATGGCGATGGTGCCAGCGCCAAGGTTTAGAATCCTATGTAAGAATATTGATGGTGCGCCTTTGAGTGAGAAGAGGAAGCCAGCCAATAAGGAGTAGAGAGGAGGGTGTGCGTGGAACCATATCCCTGAGGAAAACACGGTCGACCAACCATACCTAAGGAAGGTAGGTAGGTCACTTAGTGACTTGAAGATATAGAAGGCATGAAGCATATAATGGGGTTCGTCGATTGAGAGAGGCACAACCATGAACAGGTGGTATCTGATCATGAAACCTATTGCTGATATGATGCCTACGTAGAGAGCCTGAAGAGGTGACCTTCTTAAGGAGCTGACAAGTGAGCGTAAGATGCTGGCCCTTGCCTTCGTTCTCATAGTAGCGGCGAGAGCATGGCTTTTCTCTCCGACAGTCGGCCTCTCTGTTGTCTCCATTGATTCCACTTTCTTTGTGGCGATTGCTTCGCTCCTCACTTCGGTTGTCCCTGCCTTGGCTTGGGTACGCTTAATGTGAGCGTTGATATCTGCGATAACCTGCCGTAAGTGCTGACATGCCTCAGGCGGTGCGTCCCTGGCCCCGTAAATTGCGTCTTCATACCTCTCCAGAATCTCAAGTATCTTTGGGTGATAAGGTGTTAATCGCTGGTCTCTACACAGCATAGTAACGTACTCTCTTAAGGTCTCGGTCGTACGTGGCCTGTAGTCAAGGTAGCTCTCCAAGAGTGAGATCAGCTCGTGCATAAGTCGGATAAACTGATCACGATTGGCACTGGAACGGGAGGCGCAGTGATCACTAGACATGCTAATCCCACGCAATCTTTACGCTTGAAGTACCTAACATACTTCCCCTACCTCTTCAACGGAGTTAAGGCACGCGCCTGTCCACCGCCGTAAGGGGGCACCATGGCTTCGCATCCAAGTCCCTCGATCGCCTATAACGCCTATGAAGAGGTAACGCTTCCGCGAGGAGAATTCTATACTTGACCTTGATAAGACGCATAACGTCGTAGTAGGTTCTTTTCACAGGAAACGCCTTAGGAGCTTAGTCGTCAACGTTAGTAGGTGAACGAAAGGAACAGTTGCTCTGCCTCCAACTTTGGTTTCTCCCCTTCTCAGCCCCCTGACCACATCTTCCACCGTAGACGCGTTAGGAAATATCGTGTAAGCGTTGCCAACTTCAAACGAGAAATGGGCGTCGCTTCCCCCCGTCACCGGTTTTCCCAAGGCTTGAGCCAGCCTGAATGCTCTCACGGTCTGCCTTCTGAACAATTGTCGCCCATTCAACGCTTCCACTGCGTCAATTCTATCTAAGGTTTCTTTTCTCAAAGCGTCCAGCCGCAAACTCCGCACTCTAGGAAAACCGTAAGGATGGGGTAGCACTACGAGTCCGCCCTGACCTTTGATTTCATCCATGGCTTCGTCCAGCTTTACGGTTTTTAAGGTCTCTGATATGAAGAGGCCGATGATTCCTCCTTCCTCCGTGTGAACCTCCACCCCAGGTATGATTAGGATGTCGCCTTCTCTTGGTAGAAGCCTATGCGCTTCAAGCGTGTCGTGATCTGTGATTGCCACTCCGTGTAAACCCGCTTTTTTCGCCAACCTAGGCAACATTCTCGGGTTGATCAAGGCATCCCTAGAGTATATGGTGTGCACATGGAGGTCGATTCTCATTGAGCGGCTCCGATCATCCGAAGGGGTAATGGGGGGCGAGGTATAGAAGGCATATAAGCATTGTAATCAACACGACGAAGACTATTAAGATTATCTTGTCCTTCACCAGTTCGTTGGGGTTCCTTGTCGCGGGATTGGTGTTATACAGCAGAAACGCGTAACGCGTCACTATGAAGGCCACAGGAGGCATTGTCAGAATCAAACGCAAATCTCCTACTGGAGAACCCATGGTATACAAGGCATAGGTCATCAGCACTAAGGCTGAGGACATGCTGATAGCGTACTTCAACAATTCGTCCGTGTAATGCTTGAAAACCCCCTTGTGTAGCTCAGCCCTGTCACCGAGTAGCATAAGCTCGTTCTTCCTTTTACCGAAGGCAAGGAGGAGGGCTGTGAAGTAGACACCCATTATCAACCACGATGACACTGGGACGTTTATGAGAAAAGCCCCGGCGATGGCCCTCAGAACGTAGTTGACGGCGATCACAAACACATCCACCAGCACTATGTCCTTGAGATAAAAGGAGTACAGTTGACATAACACGAAGAAAGTGAGGAGGACAACGGCGAAGCGGACGTTCACATAGAACGCGGCGGTTAAGGAAAGAATGGATAGCATGACGGCCAGAGTTGCAGCTGTCTTTATTGACACATCTCCTGAAGGAATGGGTCTTAACCTTTTCTCCGGATGCTGTCTGTCCCTTTCAACGTCCCTGATATCGTTTAGGATGTAGTTTGCGCTAGAGATAAGGCACGTGAGCACCAAGCCCGTCGCCAGAAGAGGATAAAGCTTGAAATTAAAGAGGTTGAAGGAGAAAAACGTGGCTAAAAGCACCAACGAGTTTTTGTACCATTGCTCCGTCCTAAGCAACCTACAGAACAACTTAAGTTTCATGGGCGGTAGCTCCGAAACAGTTGGCCCCAGCTTGTCTCCCGGAGAAACCAGTTAATGTACTTCCTTCCCTTGAACGGGTACCAGTAATAATCGTGGTAGATCTTGGACGCTGCAATTGGTAAAGCTAGAAGTGGAGTTTCAAACAGCAGTTTTCTCAAGACGCTTGAACGAAATATCCGGTCGTACTTGATAACGGGTGACCTTTTCGTCGTACACTGGAAGTTCGGCAGTTCCCTAGGGCTTGAGTAGTCGCCAACGATCTTCAGCTGTTGCTGATCTGTAGTTCCCAGTCCCAATTGCTCGATAATTGACAAGACTTTCACTTTTGCGGGGTCTATTCCCATGATCAGGCATTGAACTAGATCTAGGGCAACCAAATCGTTTGAGGCTAAAAGGATGTTTGCCAGCTTGGGCATCATAGTTCTCGGCCCTGCACCGTCACCTATGATCGTGCCATCTGTGATGGCGAAGGCGTTCCCACAGATCTCCTTTCGCAACGCGAAGAGATCTGCAAGGACCTCGTGGATTTTCAGATGTGTTTTATGCCTGTTCTTCCGTAGGAAGAGCCCGAACGCGTCCTTGAGGGCCCCCGTCATCATCGTATGGCCATGACTCTTCACGGTGGGCAGATGAAGCACGTCGGATCCTACTACGAAGTCTGGGGCGATGACTTCGCCGAAAAGGTCTTCTAACGCCAAGGTCTCTTTGGAAGGCTGAATCTCTACCCAGTTGGCTTGGGTTAAAGGCTTGAAGACAAGGTGATACTTCTCGATCACCTTGTTCCAACAGTTGTTCCTAAGCCCTTCATCGATGTTCGTGACCACAGTTTCGTTCTCGGTTACGATGATGTTCTTCGGAGTAAACCCTCTTTTCAAAAGTGCCGCAATACACGCGTCAAAGACGTATGGACTTGTTGAGCATGAAGGAAAGAACTTTGACCAGCTAAGGTTGAGCTTTACAACAAGTCTCCGAGATGGGCTTAACGCTTTATCCATCATGGCGAGATCAGCAACGCGTTCCACATCGGTGAACAAGGTCTTCGGTGAGCAGTTCACGACGGCCACTCTAGGCGTCTTGTAACACCTTCCAACGACCTGAGAAAACAGAGCCTGTAGGACCTACGTCTAGAACCTTGCCAAGAGGAACAGTTAGGTTCCTCAATACCCACGGATATTCAACGGTGCGGCAAGAGATTGTATCCGGTGGGCTGGAATATCCGAATTCGAGCATTCGGGCAAGTTTACGTACATAACGGTTTTTCTCACATGAGAGTGTAGCCCACATGCTCAAAGTTTCACATTCAAATACAAATGTTGGGCGATGGATATCCGTGGACCTGTTCCGATGAGATACGATCAAAGAATCAGAGGACGATTCCACCATTTGACGGCCACGACTTTTGCCTAGAGCAGTCATCTTTGGCTATAGGATCTTGTTCGGATTGGTAACGACGTATACTACAAGACTACGGTAGTTCTTTGTTACAGTTTCTATGTGATGGTTATGTTCCGTTAATCCGTTCAAAATCTCTTTTTCCGCCCATTGAGAAATAATTAACACGTATTTTCCAAATTCTTTATCCACTCGATCGAGGCCTGTACCTACATGGCTCATTAGTATTATCTTCATGTCCCCGCTTTTGGTGGAATCGTGGCCTCCGCGTTCATGATAATAGAAAAAGCACTTCTTATCGTAGTCGGGATATATGGCTACGTTTTTTATGCCCAATCCTTCCACGTATCTTACTGCGCCTCGCCAGTCCTCTTTTATTGTTTCATTGTAAACAGCCTCGTAATATGCTGCAAAGGTTATAGACCACATTGTTGTGAACACCAATAATATAACCACAAAGAGCTTCTTTTCGTCCAGAAATTTCGATTTTCTTCTTACGTGGTTTGACGAACACTTCGCTGAATGACATACGCTTAAACCCGTCAAAATGGATATAACTGGTAGAAACATAGACACCTGACGAACATCAAAAATTGCTTTAACAGTTATTGAAAGCACAAACATCATTACAGGAATTGCCGAGGCGAGAAGAATTAGTCCCTCCGCCTTCTTATCAGCCTTCATTCTTAACACGTGGTACGAGGCTGACAAAACAACTACTGATACAAATAAGAACCAAAATCTCTGAAACAGGACTACCCAAGGGAGGTAGATCCCAAACAGGAACACGCCAGCAGAGTCGAAAACAGTAAAAACCAGTCGAGGAAGGACAAATTGAACCCCTCCCCAGTAGGAAGGACCCCCGAAAATAGTTGCAAGAACGGAGATCAATTCATCTAAGCCCGGTTGTTGCAGATACCCCCTCCATGGCTCATAAGTCGCATATCCCTGCATGAGCTCACTGACCCAGGGTATATACGCGAGAGAGATGAGTACGAAGGTGAGAAGCATGTATCCTGTTTCCCTGAAGTCCTTGTTTCTTATTAGAGAGAAAAGATAACACACAAAGTGGATTCCCAAAAGAAAGAAGCCCATGTAATTTACATATATTAGCATTGTCGCCGTTAGAATATATGTAATTCGACATATCTTCGGCTTCTTCAACAACATCCTATAGAAGGAATAGGTTGAAAGAATCATCAAAAGCATTGAGAAGGTGTACGGTCTTGCTTCCTGACAGTAATATAAATGTACATAGTTCAACAATAAAAAGAGGGCAGAGACTAATCCTACTCTCCAATCGAAAAGATCTCTCGCCATATAGTAGGTACAAATTATGGTGGCTACGCCCATCAACGCAGAGAAGCTCCTCAAGCCAAGTTCACCATTCCCAAAGACGTTAATCCAATAGTGCATGATGAGATAGTACAAGATCGGATGATGATCTGTCCATTTGTTTGAGAAAAAGTAGGAGCTAGCCTCCTTCCATGTCAACCTTGGGGCTATGGCATAAGCAGCGTCGAATTCGTCTAGCCACAGGCTTTCATCGTCTATTAGATAAAATCTGGATATGACAGCGAATATCGTTAGACTAATTGGGAGTATTTTCTCCTTATTATTCAAGATTGTTCTCTTAATCTTTGTGAGAGAAACAGGGATTTTACGCCCAGTGCCTATCTCAATAGTTGCGTAACTTTTAGTTGGAATTGGTAGTGATACTTTCTTGGGCTCAGCTTTTTCTACTGGCTTTCGGGCAGTCCTATAAGCCTCCAGCTTTGAAAGGACCTCCTCAAAGCCCATTTTTTTCTCATCAGACACGATAGCTTGGCCGGGAGGGGCGTACATCAACCTGGAGAGAACCCTTGTCAACTCTGTTAGGTTGACACCGGTTTCCTGCGATACTCGGCCGAAGTATTCGCCTAAGGTTTCGGCAGGCTCTTGTGCGATCCCCGATTTTTGTTCGATCAAGCTCAGGATTTCTGCTACAGGATCCCTAGAAGCATCCTTACTCATTTTCCACCAAACTGGCAGTCTTTAAATCTGTCCAAAGTATTACCTCAATAGTAGCGTGCAGTCGGTTCTGGCTTCACAAGATAGCTTCAGAAGATGCCTAAGTTCAATAGGACTTTGTATATTTTCCTTCCCACGAGTCTTTGCTTTCAAGAACGGGCTATGAGGAGAACACCTGTCACGATGAGTAGTAGGCCCATCACTCTAAGCCACCCCACGTTTTCATGGAAGAGTACGTAGCCGACGACTGTTAAGATGACGAAGTTAAGGCTGGTGAGGAGGTAAAGCTGGCTTAACTCTCCCTTGCTGAGGGCGTCAAGCCAGAAAAACATGGATGTGGCGTAACACAAGATGCCAGCGGGTATCCAACCATTTTGGATGAGATCCAGCCAACCCTTTAGGCCCATAAACATGCTGCGCTCAAACGTCATCAGCCCTAGTCCATGCTTCAGCAAGGTCTGGCCTAGGGCTGCAAGGAGAATCGATACCAATCCTAGAACTAAAGGAGACAACGTACTGACCCTGGAGTATTACGTTGTTAAGGATTCATAAAGATTCCGCGATAACACCATTGCTCAATCCCGAGAGATCAGGGATCGACCTTCAACAGTAGGTGGGACGGGGATGTCAAGGAGCTCGGCCATTGTTGGGAAGATGTCCATGGGAGTAGCTGTATTGCAGATTCTTCTTGGGTCCACAGCCTTACTGCGTATGATGAAGGGTGTGCGGAGCCCTTCAGTCTCAGGTGCGTAACCGTGCATTCCCCGTACCGGGTTTGAGCCTTGGTAGTAGTTTGGTAAGATAAGGTTCCCCGGATCGGCCAGCCAGATGATGTCTCCGTACTTCCTGTCTGCCGGGATCTGATAGTGCTTGAAATCAGGCTCTGAAAGTAGTCTTCCACCCTTTAGGCCAATCAGACTCGCCCGAATCTGATTCTCAGCCTTTGGGGTTGAGACCCAAATTCGTGCGATGGTAGAGTCAAGGAAAGGGACAAAATCTCTTACCTCTTTTAACCCTGTTCTTCGCAAGTGTTTGAGCACATCAACCAGCTCGCCAACTTCCGCCATTCCGTGGTCCGAGAAGATGAATACATCTGTATCAGAAGTCTTCCGGTGTTCTTCAACTATTCTCATAACTCTGCGATCGACCTCCAGTAGCCACTTCCTAATTCCTCCTGCGTATGGCCCAACCCAATGCCCCACGATATCTATGTTAACAAAGTGTATGAACACAAGTCTCGCCTCTCTGTTTAGGTGAAGGCCTCTTTTGAAGGCTTCAGCATCTCTGAGGCCATCAACAACCTTGAAGGGTATGTCATGTTTACGTAGTACGTCGAAGATTGTCGAAACTGCCAAGGCATGGTTCTTGTAGATGCTAGTGCGAAGGGTGATGTCAAAAAACTGTAGATTCTGAATTGGAATCATCGGAGGAACGCGAAGGCTGGTTCTTCCTGCAATTCGTCTTGAGAGCTGCAACACCGATAGGTTTAGGGCTGCTCTTCCGACTCGCCCTATCACACCAGTTTCGTCGGCGAGGGCGTCAACAAATCTGTTAATGATGGAGGCTCCCTTGGTCCATTTGAAAGGTGAGCTTACTGGATTAAAGCAAAACTGTGTCCATACACCGTGTTTAAGCGGGCTAACCCCCGTTAGTATACTGGCTCCTATTCCCTCGAAGGCTAGAAGCGTTTCGCACTCCCCTCGAAGGGCTTCTTTGGAGAGCTGGTATATAAAAGGGGTTGTGGGCTTCGTGAGATAGTCTATTCTGAAGGCATCAAGCCATATTGCCAACAAGCATCGCTGTTTCATTCGTAACCCAGTATGAGCTTATGGTGATATCGACCGCTTTCCATTAGCTGGCCTCTATAAGGGGCTTCGTGGGAGCAAATTAAAGGTCCTTTCATTTTCCTCACCTTGATCTTTATTAGTTCCGACTCAGAAGTTTTCAGTTATTTGCCTTCTCTTTTAACAAACTGGATTTGGGTTCGAAGATTTTGAGTATAACGCACCGCAGCGTTGCTTCAACTTAAAGGTAGCCTAAGCTTTTAAGGCGTCTCTTGATCTCTTCTTCCTCTTCTTTGGTGTAGACCCGTTCGAGCGCTCTTTCTTTAATATATGATCCGGACGGTTCCACATACGTTGGTCTCTTAGCTAGGATCTTAGATCCTGGTTTAAAAGCTTCAAGCAAAATGCGTCCATCTATATCTTTGGATATAGGCAAGTTATACATGTATAACAGTGTTGGCGCCATATCCACTATCCGTGCTTTATTTAGCTTTAACCCCTCTCTGATGTCAGATCCGTAAATGTAGAGGATTCCATCTTCATGATGACCTCCGGTGGTGCCCAGCGGAGTGTCACTGATCATTTTATTATCTGAATATAAGGGATAAGACGCGTAGCCCTCCTTAAATTGGACTAATAAGTCAGGCGCCTCATCCAGGAAATCCCCACTATATATCTCTCCCTTTTCATAGACTTCCTCAACGATTGTTTCTTGGTTCTGATCCCTGATCTCGCGTAGCTCTTTCTTGATGTCTTGAATCAATGAGTCAGGATTTCTGCCCCGTCCTCCAATGAGATATATCTGACCCCACCCTCCCGATGCGCCCGTAGCATATGCGGTGCTCTTCTTCCAGTGCAGATCGTTATATGACAAGAACAGTCTTTCATAGCCCGAGATCATTGTGCCGGTGTCTCTCCTCATGACTCTTTGAAAATACTTTGACTTAACAAGCACATCATGGACTTTTAAAGGTGATATATGCAGATCTCGAAGAAAGAGTTTAAGCCATGTTAACGGAGAGGATCTAAACTTTGAATAACCTTTGTCGCATAGCCATCTACCCAAATTTGCCTTCTTCCGTTGTGGTCCAAAACCATGGTCGCTCACAACGAACAATGTATCATTCCCCTCCATTCTCGCGATCAGCTTTGACAGAAATCGGTCAGAGGCCACGTAGCCGTCCAAGATAGCCTCCCCATACTTTCTAGCCAATTCGCTGTCATAATGGGGATTGAGGGGATCGGTGAACTTCCAAAAAGCATGACTTAGAAGGTCAATGTGTCTAAAAACGCAGAAAATAAAATCCAAATCGCTGAATTTTTCGATTAGATAGAAGAAGACATCCTCCTTCTTAGACCTAACCTCACTAATTGCATGAATATAGCCCTCCTCCCTTCCTGGCAGATAGCACTGGTCGAGCTCGATGACATATTCCATTCGTGACAACTCTTCTTGCAACTCTGGTGGATATGTATAGGGTTTACTAAAAGGAGTTTCTAGTCCCGTGACTAGAAACCCATTAACCCTCTTAGGAGGATAGGTCATAGGCACGTTAAGTAGCCCCACTCTCTTCCCTTGCTTCGAGAGCATCTCGTAAACCGATTCGACCCGTATGTCTCCCCCGTTAACGGGTCTCCTGTATCTATGTTCGCCTGCTCCCCTTAACTTGTAGAAATCGAATATGTTATGCTTTCCTGGATTCCTTCCTGTGAGGAAGGAAGCCCAAGCAGGAGCGCTTAAGGGATTCTTTATGGATTTAAGGATTCCAGAAACACCATGAACATGAATACGTTTAAATGTGTCCAATCTGCGCTTCTCTGTTCCCTTCGATATTAAGTATGGTGAGGCACCGTCAATACCTATTACAATGACCTTGCCTAGACTTGACATGGCAGCCTAACCTCACCGGGAAGAAGTTGAGGTATTTTCATTTTTGCCTCGCCATTTCTTTGGATATTCCAGAGGAAAATAAGCCGACCAACCATCCGATAGATCCGGCCATGCGTAGAGCTAAGGCGAGCACCGCGATCTTGGGGTTTCTCGTTCTCAGGAAAACCCTCAAAGCTATTATGAGGTCAAGAACCCAGCCCACCGGAGCAATTCGTAGGAGTCTCCGCCATTCTGAGGGATATCGTTTCACATAGTATAGCAGGGAGAAGGCATTTACTCGTCCTCGCCTAAACTCCCTAAGACCCGAGAGGTCTGTAGCATCGGAGCAGATAGTCAATCGTAATCTAAGAACCCTGGGTTTCAGCTTGCTCACACGATTCCATAGATCATGGTCTTCAAGTTGGCACAAGGGTCCCTCCCCCCAGCCTCCTACATCAAAAAGAATTGATCGCCGGTAGGCCCTAGGCAAGTAAATTGAGCCGGATTTGAGATTTTCGGCTTCCGTCCGGGCGATTCTGTAGGCCTCAGCACGATCTGACGATCCAACCCAAAAGAATTCCTGACAGAACACCGCATCGTATTTTCCTATTTTCAGGATTTTCTTTAACTCCGCGTTAAATCCTTTGGGAACCCATTGGTCTCCGTCGATTATGACGATGTATTCTCCCGTGCATACCTTTAGGCCCTTATTCCTTGCAGCTGAAATGTCTCCTTTTCCGTCATCATATATGTGTACAACGGGAAAAGCATCGATAATGCCAGATGTGCCATCGGTTGAATTTCCATCTACAACGACAACTTGATCCACGCCTTCTCCCAGAAGGGATTCCAAACAACGTCTCATGGTTCTAGCCTTGTTTCTTACAGCGATAAGATAGCTTATCCTCACAGAAAACTCCTCGCTCAGTAATATTGCTGAGCTTCTAAATGGTTGCTCATCGATTAAACGTGTTCCAATACTAACCTTATCCAAGTTCCCAGTCTCGGTAGTTTGCTAGCTCGCCTTCACGTCGAATAACCTTGAACTCGCCGTTGTCATACGCCAAATTTAGGAGATGGTCTTGAAAAAGAATCTGTGCCGTGATGGTGAACAATGGCTGAGTTGAGTAAGCTCCTGTGCGCTGGGCGCCTTTCAGCGTTCCTACGGGCTCTGATGGAATAGGGTATGACCACAACCCGTATTTTGTGTATAAACTTGAAATAAGCATATATCGGTATCGAAGCTCCTTCCCCATCGGGGTTCTAAAAGAGAAACACGGGCGACTCGTTACGAAGACGTCTTGGATCGAAATAGGTGTTAGCATAAGCGCCCAGAAACCTACGTGATCAGTAATGATAGGTTCCTTTCGCCCATACTCAATAGGCATATCGATCCGCTCTTCTGCCACCGGTCTGCACTGCTCTATCCACTCACCAACTGCTTCGCCCGCCAAAGTCACAACTTTTGTTGAGCGGTAGATAAGCATTCTTTCTGGCGACAGCTCTTTATCGGAATTGTACATAATGTCATTCTGATGGGCTGGAAGCAGGAGGTTCATAGTCAACATGGATAAAAGAAAGAAGACAGCGAGCGGCCGTGAACGACCTCTGAGCCTTAATAGTACTATTGCCATGAAACTACAAAGGAACGGGGAGAAGTAACAGATCAGCCTCCCAGCCTCTACATAAAGTGAAATATATGGTAACATTGTACTCACAAGAACTCCGATCATAGAGGAGCCCAAGAGTACCCAAATGACCTGAGCAGAAGAGGTAACTCTTCTGCGAATGCAGTCAACGAGTGCAATTAGACCTCCTAACCCCATCAACAAAAATTGCATGTCAAACCACGCGGTTATTATCGGTCCCCTTGGCGACTCAAATATGAAGCCCTGCTCCCAGCGCATTATTTTTCCTGAGAAGTTGAGTGACAACAAGCTTTCTAGCAAGCTTTGGGCTTGCTGAAGGTGCCAAGTGAAGAGGCGTGCAACACAGTAGGCTAACCATGATAATGTTACTACACTGTATGCCAGAATGAAGCTTCTCTCAACGACTTTCTGCGGCTTGGGGATGACTCTCCCTAAAATAGGCAGAAACTCGCAAAGCGGACGTAGCATAGCGATGAACAATAGGATGTAAAATCCGAAGTAGCTGACAGTGTAGTGAGCGCTTACAGCGCCAAAAGCGAGGATCACTAAAAGTAGGTGGCTTCTGATTGGCTTTCTGAATAGGATATAGATTATTAACCATAAGAGGGGAAGTCCTACTCCCGATCGAGTCATTTCAAGTAGCTGGTGATTAAAGAAGAGCTGCGGCCACAAAGCCGTGGTTAAATAAGTGATCGGGCTTTCTTTGAAGATATAACGCAACATTATAAAGACGTATAGAGGATGCAGACCAACTATCATCGACATCAAGAACCGGAAGAAATTCTCTACGCTTAAGCCTATCAATTCGCAAGCAATCAAAGGAAAGATCGTGATGGCTAAACTCCCAGCGTATTTATAGCTTGGGGGAGTCAGGCCTGGAGTGGCAAAGTATGGGTCCCAGCTCCCCGCGAGCCGAACAATCTTGGCTCCATTGACCTCCTTCGGTGTGTCGCCGCCCATAACCATGTCGAAACGGCTAACTCTCATGTAATTTACGGAGAAAGATAGGGCAAGAACGCAAGTAAGAAAGAGAACTGTGTTAATCTTTTTCCTTGACCCCATTAACAGAGGTAAGAGAAGCATCGTTATTCCGATTGATTGAAGAAAGACTCCGAAGAAGAGCAAGCTGATAGGCAAGAGATGGAAGTCAACAGTGTAAAGATACATATGGGTCAATATACCACCAATAAGGATTAGAGGAAAGGAATAAACCTCCTTAAATTCAAGCAATCTACCTACGTCCATCCTTCCATAGACTTAGTCTCTTGAGATATCAGAAGAACCTTTTCGTTGACGAATATAGTTCCATTGAACGGGCGCACACATCGTATACCTTTTTCAAAGTTTTCCAACATGACCAATCAGTATTGCTGGGTGATAGAGTGCAGGGATATACTCTGGTCACGTATTTGTGAGCTTCTTTAAGCAGATTCGGATTAATCCGCATTGTTGAGATGTCTACACTGTAAAAGGCCAGATTTGAGGCAATAAACGTTTTTATTGCAGGAGAACAGCAGAAAAGAAGAGGTTTCAGGTTGAAGATCCTCTTGTTTTGGAAAGTTCTTATTACGAAAAGAACATTTTCGAGAAACTGTATTCCCAGACTGAGCGGTCCGACCAGAGGCTTAAAGTACATTCGCCTTCTTTTTAGGGCGGGGACCATGAATGAATTAAGAAAGACCAGTCGTAGCCTATTGTACATCCGCTTGGCGTTTTGCTGCCATTTACCCTTAATCAAATGGATTCCGAGATACTTGCTAGTGAAATAAAAAAATGATACCTTTAAATAATAACTAGCCTCCATTAATGCCTTATCAAGGCTTTTCTTGTCAAATACCGACCAAAGTTTAATGCTCGTATACTCTTTCACCTTCTGTGCTAGCTCTGGTACTTTTTTCTTAAGTTCTTCCATGGTTTCGAAACGAGCTGCAAAAATATCCGCTCGCATCGCATAGGATGGCTCATAGAAACCCTCAAGTAGAGAGAGGGCTGTGCAAATCTCAGTAAATGCTTTGGTACAATAGTACAGACATTCCTGCCTGTCCTGCGGCGAGCGAATACCGCCGTGCACTTTCTCTAGGAGTCTCAACATCATAATTGCCCTTATAGACAACGTGATAAACCCGCTTGAAAGAGCGACATCATCCTTATTTACAGGGATCAGACCGCGAAAATCCTCGCCGTAGAGTACCTTGCTAGCAACCTTTAACTCGTATGAGCTAATGTCATAGCTTAGTCGCTGTATCGCCCTTTTCGGAATAAACTCTACGCTTAAGAACGTAGTCGATACCTCTATAGCCCTTGCAATTTCTTCTATCATCTCGTTGAATTTCTGGGGGTCTATTTTGGAGTCCGTAACAACGTATATATCGTAGTCACCTAGAGGTTTGACATCTCCATTTGGGAGAAGAATAACGCTGCCTTCTCCCCGCCCAAAGCCCCCAGCCAACATTATACTGTCGATAACAGGAAGGTGCTCAAGTAATTTATCGACTATAACTTTCATGTGTCCTGTTATAACTGAGTCTATTTTAGGATCCCTATGATAAGTAAAGCCCATGGTTTTCATCCTGAAATCGCCAAACATCAACCTACCTAGCATCACGGGTGACCAGGCTAACGAACAAGTTCAGTTAGTCCTCCCTTCATTATGTCCAATGCAACGCTTGTTATTTCCGGAATTCTTCGTCTTTCTCCTCTTGTAAAGGCGATGATCAACCTCAGGAGAGCGGAAAGCAGAAAGATGAAAAGTATCACAGACTTCGACATTTTGTTGGTTCTTGCAATAGGGGTAAGTTGATTAAATCCGCTCCAGTTGGGATCGTTACTTATGTAACCACTTTCTCTTAACCTGTGGTAGAATTCCGTTCCTGGGAGCGGCATGCAAATTGAGAAACTAGGCTCTAAGTCATTTGAGAGAATGAATTGCCAGGTTTTCAGGGCATCCCATATTGATTCATCCCAATTTCCGAGCATGAAAAAAACCCTCAACTTTCTTATACCCGCCTGTTGTGCCATTCTTACAGCTCGCCTAGCTTCATCCAGCGTAATGGACTTCCGTATAGACTTTAACACCTTTTCGGAACCGCTCTCGATTCCAAATTCAACCCGTATAAAGTTTGCCTCCTTCATCTTCTTGAAAAGTTTCGTAGAAACGAATTGTCTATTCGCTCTCATCTGGCACACGAAGCTCATTCTTTTGTGAAGATTTCTTCCAATAATTTCATCGCATATCTCAATCGCTCTTTGCTGAGGGATGTTTAGATTATCATCAAAGAAGACAGTACTTTGGATTCCAAATTTATCATATAGATATTGGATCTCGTCTACTATGTTTTTTGCGCTTCGGTATCTAACGACGCGACCCCACATTTGTGGCGAGTTGCAGAATATGCAGTTATATGGACATCCACGAGAGCCTATTATACCCCACGCAGGAAACCCCCTATACTTCTTCATTTTAAAGAGATGGTGCGCCGGAAAAGGTAAATCGTCCAGATCTGTTATCCGTTCTCTCCACTTATTGTGGACGATCTTACCATTGCGCCAATATGAAATTCCTCTAATGGTATCCAATTCGTGGTCTTGAATAATCTCATAAAATGTTAGCTCGCCTTCTCCACGCACCACTATGTCACAGTAATCAAGGCATTCTTCGGTCTGCATAGTTGCGTGAACCCCGCCCATAACCACAAGGATATTTTGATCAAATTCCTTCGTCAACTGCGCTATGAATACAGCACCTGGATAGTTCAAAGTTAATGTGCTTATCCCAACAATGTCTGGCTTAAAATCCTGTAACTCTTTTTTCCATTGCCTGACTGAGAACTTTTGTATTGTGAAATCAACTATTCTAACTTTTATCTGGGGATCTTTACCGGTAATGTATGAAACTATATAAGATAGACCTATAGGTGGGAAATCTGAAATAGCCTCCCTCAGATATGGCGGGAAAACTAATAATACTCTACTCTTCATATAGCTAATCCATGCTTTTCTAGGTAACCGGGATTCCTTCTATAAACAGCTTCGCACTGCACCGCAGATATAGTCCACCTCTTCGTCAGTAAGCTCAGCGAACATAGGCAGCGCAAGTATCTCTTTAGCCGCCCTCTCTCCATGTCTCAGCTCACCTGAGTAGCTTTCTTTGTAGGCAGGTTGCATATGTATCGGTGTTGGGTAGTGGATGGCAGCCTCGATTCCAAGTTTATTGAGCTTTGCTTTTAATAGATCTCTCTTCAAAGTTCTAATTACGTAAAGATAATACACATGAACTGCTGATGGAATGCAATAGGGTGTTTGAACATAGGATATCTCTCCCAACAACTGGTCGTATTTCTTACCTATCATTCTTCTTCGCGAGTTCCATTCATCAAGGTGTTTTAACTTAACCGATAATACTGCCGCCTGTATCTCGTCAAGTCTGGACGTGTATCCTACTCTAACATGCACATTCTGCCCTATTCGGCCATGATTTCTCAACTGCCTTACTTTGATAGCGATCTCATCGTCATCTGTAGTTACCATTCCACCATCGCCTATGGCTCCTAAAGGCTTTGTTGGGTAGAAGCTGAAGCAACCAGCGTCCCCTATGCTACCAACTTTCTTGCCTTTATAGGTTGCACCATGAGCTGTGCAAGCGTCTTCAACTATTATAAAGTCGTGTTTCTCTGCGAATTCCCTCACCGTGTCCATATCTGCAGGTTGACCATATAGGTGAACGGGAATTATGGCTTTAGTCTTCGCGGTTACATCGGCACTCATCACATCGAGATTATATGTTCTAGGGTCGATATCAAGGAAAACGGGGGTTGCACCAGCATGGCTTACAGCTTCAGCTGTGGCGATGAAAGTGTTACAGGGCACTAGAACCTCGTCTCCGGGTCCAACTCCCAAGGCCTTTAAGGATAAGAAAAGGGCGTCTGTGCCGCTACCTACTCCGATGGCAAACCTCGTTTCGCAGTACTCAGCAAACTCTTTCTCAAACTTTTTGAGGTTTTCACCCAGGATGAACCAACCATCCTCTATAACCCTTTTGACCTCACGCTTCAGCTCAGCCCTAATCGGTTTGATCTGTCTCTTCAAGTCTATTAAATGAATTTTCACGGGTGTTTAAATCTTCCCAAATCCTTACGTGATTTAGCTGTTAAATTTTTTTAACTCTTCAAGTTGAATAGCAGCAAACACATTTTGGTTAATAGAAGTCAGCCCTATCAAATGATTCTTCCAATAGCCAACCCGCTCTCTCACGTATCCGATCTCGACGTTCGCGGAGGGATGGGATTCAACGGCACCACACGAGTCTCCTGAATCTTTGTCCAAACCACCTGTCGCTCACCCATCAGATGTCTCCAAAACCCCATCAGCAAGAACAAGTTATGCGCGGCAAAGGAGACCAAGTACTTTCGGGTGAGGGGCAACACGACGAAGATAAGGATAGAAAGAGCAAGTATCGGATACCGAAGGATGGCTAAGATGACAGCGGCGTAAAAGATGACTCCAACGAAGGGATTTAAGAGGTGCAGGTATAGCTGTGGAATGATCATAGAGAGGGGTAGCTTCAGCTTTCCTCTAAGCGTAAGGTGTAGGCACCTAAACCAGAGGCATACCATTTGTTGGGCTCTCCTAACCTTTACCGTCCAATTGCTCCTCCAAGTGTGGTAGAGATGATGATAGGTCTTTGCCTCAGGGACTTGTAGGCACCTAAAACCTTTTTCCGCTACGCTTATTGCTGAGGCCATATCATCCGAGCCGCTCGTCTCGTCAAATTTGTCGAGAACAGGCCTCTTGTAAGCTGTCAGCTCTCCCTGTAATCCTAACGTTGAATAGATCTTCGACTCACCCACTTTCATTGGATCATAGGCATCATGATACGCTACCTCAGAGCCTACCGCCGAGCATTGGCTAGGGTTTAGCGGAACCTTCGTGCCCGTCACTGCTCCTACGGAGGGATCGGCTAGATACGACAGAAGCACCTTAAGCGCATCCATAGCCCAATAAGTATCTGCGTCAGTCGTCACTATTACTTCTGCCTCTGAGGCTTGAAGGGCTATGTTCATAGCCTTCGTCTTCCCTCTCCTCCTCTCCTCCTCTATGATTCTCAAATTGAGTTCTGGATGTTGGCTAGCAAAGGCTTTCACCAAGGAAACAGTGTCATCGTTTGAAGCGCTGTCTACAACAATTATCTCCATCTGTTTCTTGGGGTAATCAACTGCCAGAAGGTTTTGGAGTCTCGCTAGGATGACCTTCTCTTCGTTGTAAGTGGGCAGAACCACGCTGACCTTTGGCGTGTATGAGGGATCGCCCCTCACGTTCCAAGGACAAGTTGAAGCAATATGCTTCATCCAAAGCATATAGATGAGTGGTGCTCCCACATGCATGAAGCCCAGAACAATCAGGACCACCAGAACGGTCTCCGTCGCAATCTCCCTCAAGTTTAAGAAATAGCCTGACCTGATCTGACCAAGCCGATTTCAAGTTCTTGATGCGATACGCACATCTTGAAATGAAGACAAATTAGAAATAACCGTGATGTCTGCACTTCCTTTGCAATAACCTCGCCTATTCCTTGGCGTGTTTCTGTCACGATTGTAAACCTATCTTTAAGCTTCTTCCTCTTCCCACACCGAAGTGGAACAAACCCTTACGCTCCAATTCCTCGGCATCCAACATATTTTGAGCATCGATTATTACAGGATTTCTCATCAGCCACTTTATTAAAGTGAAGTCTAGATCGCGGAATTGTGGCCATGTAGTAACGAGGATTAGAGCGTGGCTACCTTCTGCAACCATGTATGGATCAGGACAAAAATTAAAATCTTGACGATGAAGTTTTACCTCCTCTAAAAAGGCTCTAGGATCATAGGCTTTGACAACAGCCCCTCCCATTTTTAGGTCCTTGATAATTTCTAAGGCAACCGAATGCTGTATGGTGCTTGTACCTGGTTTGTAAGTCAGCCCAAGGATACCTATAGTAAGGTCTCTTACAGAACCGTATATAGTTCTCAGCTTTTTCAGGATCAACTTACTTTGCTCTTCGTTAACTCTTATGACGGCATCGATTAAATGCGTTGGGCAATCATGTTCTCTTCCAAGGCCCTTCAAGATGTTTAGATCTCTCGATAAAGTGCCGCCTGAAAAACCTAGGCCCGGCCTTAAAGGCGCCTTTTCCCCAATCCTTTCGTCCAAGTGTAATATCGAAGCAATTTTCAGGGCGTCCACGCCTACTTTGTCACAAAGGTTAGATACTTCGTTGATGAAGCTGATTGATGTAGCCAGAAAGGCGTTGAGAACATGCTTTGCCATTTCGGCTGTCTTCGTATCGACTCCGATTTTAGGAGCGTTAACAAAGCTGAATAGTCGCTCTACAGCCTTCAGCGTGGAAGGGTTCTCCGCACCGATCACAATTCCAGTAGGGTGTAGAAAGCATTCTATGCCTTGCCCAAGCCTCAAATTTTCAGGAACGGAGGCGACATCGAAATCCAGAGAAGGGTTGATGCCTTTAATAATTGATTTGATCTTTTCACACGTGCCCACGGGGACTTGACTACTCACGATGACAACCGAACCATTTTCGATATATTTAGCTATCTCCCTGCTAACCTCGAAAATATCAGAAAATCTTATCTCATCGTTTGAGTTTCCTCTGATATCATAGGTGATGAATACATAGTTAGCACCCTTTAATGCAGAGCTGAGTTCCGTGGTGAAACTCAATCGTTGTGAATCAATGTTCCTAAGTAGCAACTCGTGAAGCCCGGGTTCATACACAGACGGAATACCTTTTTCTAATTTCTCTATTTGTTTTGAGTCTTTATCCACACCTAAAACCACGAAGCCGACATCAGATAGACATGCAGAAACAATGGACCCCAGATGCCCCGTTCCGATGACACAAACCCTCAAGCCATGCACCGTGTCTCTCTTCCTCACTTCTCCCAATGAATCAAAGCATTTGCTTACGTAAGCGCTCCCTAACTAAGGTCTTAACAGCCTTAAGACCTTGCCTCCAACTGGGCGCCTTACTCCCACCGCTGATCCTACCGAGGTCATGATGACCTACTTCCATAACTTTGAGCCTTGCCCTCTTCGCCCTCGCATTAAAGAGAGGTTCATCCTCAAAACAATCGCCGGACTGGAAATTTGTTTGCTCCAACACATTCCTCCAAAAGGCATTGTAACCTGAGCAAATGTCAGTATATTTTGCGTTGTATAGGATATTGAAGACAGCGGCGATAAGCAGGTTGCCGAAGATTCTATGCAAAGGCTTATTGGCGGGGAGACTCAAAGCGAAACGAGAACCCTTAACGAAGTCGCATCCTTTAATAAGGGGGTCAATAAACTTGGGCATGTCTTCAGCATCCGTGGCTCCATCGGCATCCAACGTTATGATGATATCTCCACTTGCGTGCTTAAAGCCATGCCTTAAAGCCTCACCCTTACCCTTATAAGGCTGGTATAGAACCTTTGTGTTGGGACGTAGCTTCTTGGCGACTTCAACAGTTTTATCCGTTGAGTGTCCATTCACTAGCAAAATCTCGTCAACCCAAGCTGGTATTCTAGGCAAAACATAGGGGAGATTTTTCTCCTCATTAAAGGTACACATGATGACTGTAATCTTAGGGTAGGGGGTTCTAGGGAACATGTTCTTAGATTATTAATCCGATTCCAACGTCATTCATATTCGTCTTCCCTTAGTTTGACCGTGCAGCATTTTAACGTAGATTCGTATATAGCGTATGCTAATCTTACTGCTGCTAAACCATCATAGCCATTTCCTAAAGGCTCACGATTCTCTTTTATGGCGGATATGAACTCCTTCCACTCCTCACGCCAAGATACGTCCTCACCGAGAAATTCTATGACTTCCTCCTTAAAGGGCTTGAAGAAGTCCCTTTTTCCGAGGACCGCTCGCTCCGTCCCATAGCTTCCTCCAAGACCTTCGACTATAATGTATCCTTCATTACCGAAAATTTCAAAATAGAACGAATTTTTCCACAGCGTCCAACTCACATGGATAGAGCCTACTTGGTTTTTCTCAGTGCGCAAAAGACAAAAAGCGTTCTCCTCCACTTGCAATTTCTTCCAAAATCTAGTGGATAGAAAGCCGAAGACCTCGCTGAGATTCCCTAAAAACCAGCGAGAGAGGTCTAGAGCATGAACGCCTTGATCCATCAACTGGCCTCCGCCAGACATCTCTTTGTTAGCCCTCCACTCTGTATCATAGCCCGGCCTTCCGCCAATTCCGTAACGTATGCGAATGAAGTTTATCTCACCGATAACCCCTTGATCAAACCACTTCCTAGCTTGCTGAATACCAGGATGATGGCGCAGGTTAAACCCACACTTAAGCTTCATTCCGGTTTCCTCAGCCACGTCGATAATGTGCTTCGCTTCTTCAGGGTTTCTCGCTAAGGGTTTTTCACACAAGACATGCTTCCCAGTCCTCATAGTTGAAATACTCATAGGGGCATGAAGATGATTCGGGGTGCAAACCATCACAATGTCCACATCTCTCCTAGCTAAAACATCCCTCCAGTTTGTTGTAGCCTCGCATCTCATTTCGTCGGCTAGACACTTTGCTTTCCCTTCCTCAATATCCGCAACAATAACCAGTTTATCTCCGTGCTCCCTAACAGCCCTTGCTCTGCGCCATCCCTGAAGACCACAACCTATCAGCCCCGCCCTCATCATAGAAATCATCAATTATTGCTCGACGCTTTGGGAATTATTGTTTCTCCCTGGACAAAATAGGAATCCATCTATTCTGCGCAGCGTATACAGATCCTTTGACATAATTTTCTCAATTCTTTCTTTGCTCATATTACGCCAGTCATCCCACATGGCACTCATTAAGCGTCCAGTTAGCCCATCAGAATCATCCGATGCCAAAAAAACCGCTAAGGCTGCGAACATCTGTGGAGGCGTACCTCCAGTTTCTTTCACACGCCTAGAAACTTCTAGATCTTTCCTACCTGCTTTTGAACTAACATTCAAAACTTGGTTGTGTAGACGGCTATAGACAGCTCCTGGGGCAATGGCGTTAACCTCTATATTTAACTCCCTCACCTCCTCAGCCAACGTCTCTGTGAGGCGCACTACAGCGGCTTTAGATGTAGCGTAGGCAGAGAAGCGTGGACGAGAATAGGCGGCTCCACCACCAGAAAGGTTTATGATCTTTCCCTTGCATTGCTTAATCATAACGGGCAATACTGCTTTGCAACAGAGAAAAGTCCCTATGACATTCACTTTTACGGTTTCTATCCAATGCTCCACATCGTTTTCAACCAGAGGGCCAATAGGCCCTAATATACCAGCGTTATTCACCAAAACATCTATTGTGCCAAACTCTCGAATAGTAGACTTCACCATTCTTTCCACGTCTTCCAACAGCGATACATCAACCCTAAGGGCTAAGGTACGCCTTCCCAAAGCCCTAATCTGAGCCGCCGTCTCCTCAACCTCAGAAAGGGTGCGGGAAACAACCACTACGGCCGCCCCCTCACGAGCGAAGGCCAACGCAATCGCCCTACCAATGCCCCTACCGGCACCAGTAACAACAGCAACCGTATCCTTCAGCTTCATCAAAACACCTGTTATCGGAATAAGACTATTTCATCTGGAGATATGAGGGTGTCATCTAACCCTCTATCACGCATAAAACCCTTGGTTCGGTGGTCATCGTTAGCAACTTGAAGCTGAGAAGGGATGAGCCGGCGTAAAGTGTGTTGTCTATTGTGTCCATGTTAGCCCAACATGTGCAACTTTAGCGCTTCACCGAGCGTTTCGGTGTCCTCCTCCATTCCCAAGAGATGGAAGTGTAAAGGACTTGTCAAGGAGAACCCTTAGCGTGGCTTGGCTACTACTCAAGGCTCATCGCCTCAACCTGCTCGTTCTTAATGGTAGAATTGATGATATAGCTAACATACAGAAATAGACCACCTAAAGGTTCTCTCTCCAGTAGTCCAGCATGTCAGAAAGTGTTTTCTCTATGGGAATCTTCGGCTCCCAGCCAAGCCTACGTAGCTTTGAGTTGTCTCCGATGTAAACGGGGTCGTCGTATGGGCGAATCTTCTCCGGAACCTGCCTAACTTCAACATCCTTCAGTCCGGAAAGCGATATGGCCATCTCTAGGATGTCCTTCATCTTACGCGCCTTTCCAGAGCAGAGGCTGTACGCCTCTCCCGGAACTCCCCTTTCAGCCATCAGCCATAACGCCTTCACAGCGTCCCTGCCATCCGTGAAGTCCCGAACGGTATCCAAGTTGCCGACCTCCAAAACATCCCTCAACCCCTTCTCTATCTCAACCAGACCCTTAGTGAAGTCCGAGCAAGCATCTTCAGTCTTCCTTGGGCCCGTCATGTTGAAGGGCCGCACTCGAATAACCTTCATACCATAAACCTTAGAGTATAGGTAGCCAAGCATCTCCTCGCCGACCTTGCTCACCGCGTAAAAGCTCGTGGGCCTGAAATCGGTTTCCTCACTCAAAGGGAGCTCATCCTCACTCCTAGGCCCATACACCGCACTCGAGCCGACGATCTCAATTAGAGGGTCCGTCCCCCTTTTTCTAACGCTCTCAAGAAGGTTAAGCGTCCCCAGAATGTTGGTTCTAAGCGTTAACCTCGGGTCTTCCCAGGAAACCGTGACGAAACTCTGGGC
>Ga0315314_1000821_pt1 | contig 30458 bp, 34 predicted proteins | sample TDP9_MG_FD_203631 | JGI IMG/M metagenome (GOLD analysis project Ga0315314, IMG submission 203631) | Freshwater sediment microbial communities from Lake Towuti, South Sulawesi, Indonesia - TDP9 | ecosystem: Environmental > Aquatic > Freshwater > Lake > Sediment | place: Indonesia: South Sulawesi... | reverse complement strand
AGCAGACAACAATGTGTCTTGAGGAAGCAAGAGTTCCTCAGCGGCAATCGCAACTTCTTCTTCCTTTACGTCTTCCTTTACGTCTTCTGACATGGGTTTCCCCCGAATGAAAGAACCGACATTTTGGCTCTACTTCCGAGCCTCTCTTCTATTCCAAGTAGTTCATTAACCTTTGCTACTCTTGATCCCAACTGTCTCATGTTTTTCTCCTCTTCACAATGGCACTGTCGCCATTTTAGCCCTTTCCCCAATCATCCTCTCTATACGAATAAGTTCGTTAATTATGGCTATGCGTGCGCCCTCAATCACTCCAGCCTTTATAATTGGGCAACAAAACGCAACTGCCAGATGAGCTATGTGCGCCTCTGTTGTTTCTCCAGAACGATGAGATATCACTGGCACATACCCAGCCTTCTGACCCAAAATAGTTGTTTCCCAAGCATCCGTGAGGGTGCCAACTTGATTCCCCTTAATAATAATGGCGTTGGCGACTTCTTTTTCTATCCCATAAGCCAACCGTTCCTTGTTAGTTACGAAGAGATCGTCGCCACAAATTAGACACTTCTTAACCTTTTTTGTCAACTCACCGAAGCTTTCAAAGTCCTCTTCATGGAAGGGGTCCTCAACATAAGAAAGCTTATACTTTTGAACAAGATTCCAAACGAATTCGAATTGCTCTCCAGAATCCTTCTCAACTTTATCCCGAGGATAAATGTAACAATCCTTTTTTGGGTTCCATAAGCTGGACGCAGCTATATCAAGCCCAACCTTGCACTCAATTCCAGTCTCCTGCGAAACTTCTTCGCACGATTTCGTCACTATTTCTAGTGCATCTTCATTCTTTAGGTTTGGAGCCCATGCACCTTCGTCGCCTCTGCCACCAGTAAATGTTTTGTCTTTCTTGAGAAGGTAGGAGCCAACTTTTTGATGAATCAAAACATTGGCTTTAGCGGCATCCAAGAAATTATTTGCTTTAACAGGGAGAACCAGAAACTCTTGTATGTCGGGAGACTTGCCACGGGCATGTTTTCCTCCACCTATAACGTTTCCAAGTGGATGCGGAAGCTCCGAGGTTAAAGGTCCGCCTAACTGGGCGAAGAGTGGGCGGCTCATGGAGACTGCTGATGCTTCTGCTGTAGCCAAAGAAACTGCATAGGTTGTATTGCCACCGATTTTTCTAAAGTCTTGGGTTCCGTCAATTTGATGAAGCAAGAGGTCTACTTTCTCTTGTTCTTGTGCATCAATCCCGGTTAGTTGAGGCTCAACCAGTTCCTTTACTCTTTTTATGGCTTGGTCTACACCGCCTTCCGGGTAGGGAACTACTTCGCCTTTCCCTCGACTCGCGCCTGACGGGGCGGAGGCTCTTCCGAAGCCTTTTTTGGTTTTTACGTCGATTTCGATTGTTTCTTCTCCTCGGATGTTGAAGATTTTTCGAGCGTGAACCTCTTTAATTACCGTTGACACGATAATTTGCCCCGTTAGAATGGTTTGGCATGCTTTCTTCTTTCTGTTTCTTCGTAAAACTTGAGGATTTCGTCAATGATCTCTACGTGAGAGAGAAGCATACGGCGACAACAGTATCGGGTCACTCCAAGACTGTTTAAAACCTCTTTAGAATCTTCTCCCGCCTTTACTCTACGCGCAAAGTCTTCCCACTTATCTCCGATCAGTTTGCCACAGGTAAAACAACGCACTGGGATGATGATTTTCCTTACAGCCTCCCTTTTCATTCATTTTATCTGTAACTTTTCTGATCACGAGCTCTGGCTCCAGGACCTCCAAACTTTTTGGGTTCCTTTCTTCTGGAGTCACCCGCAACCATGGCGCGATCATATTTGCTGAAGATAGATCGAAGGCGTGCACTCTTTGTCCATTTTAATAGCGCTCTTGCGATGGCTGTTCTTGCAGCTTCAGCCTGTCCCATGAAGCCACCGCCAGACACCTTAACATACACGTCGAGGTCTTTCCATATGTCTTCGCCTGCTTGGAGGAATGGTTCCATAAGTTTGTCACGGGCTGTTTTGGGTTCAAAGACCTCGAGAGGAACATTGTTTACTCTTATTCTTCCTTTTCCAGGTTTTATTAAGGTTCGAGCGACGCTGGTTTTTCGTTTTCCACTTGTCAATACCACTTTCTTGGGTCGTGACATTTTATTCACCTGTGGGTGTCCATCCGATTTCCTTAGCCAGTTCTCCAACCGTTATGTATGGGCATCTCAGGTTTTCGACACTGGCTTCTGGTATTGTTTGTGCCTCTTTTCCTTTAAGTTCTTCAGGCAGTTGAAGAAAGACTTTCAGTCTTTTAATTGCTTGCTGTCCTTTTGGCTTTTTTCTTGGGAGCATCCCGCGTATGGTTCGCTTAACTATTTGGTCGGGTCTTCTGGGATGATAAGGCCCCTTTCTAAAGTGCCCAACCTCTAGGAAATCTTTCTTCTCTTTCAATATGCTTAGTCTTTTGCCCGATATAGCGGCTTTTTCCGCGTTCACAACGATTACGGTCTCACCTTGGAGGAGTTGTTTGGCTACTGTGCTGGCCATTCGACCGAGTATCAGTCCAGTGGCATCGATTACCACGATTCTCTTCTCATTCATCATCTATCACCCGATGATTTTTACTCCCGAACCCTTCGGATTTTTTTCCATCAACTCAGGAATGGACATGCACTTTCCTTTGCTCCTCTGGATTTTTGTTTGGGCTTGTTGAGAGAAGGCGAAAGCCGCCACATTCAAGGAGTGGTTTATGTTCCCTGCACCAAGCACTTTGCCTGGAACCACTACTGTTTCTCCGGTTTCGGTGTATCTGTTGAGTTTGCTCAGATTGATTGTTATGCGTCTTCGTCTTGAATGTGATAGATAGTCTGCTACAGCACGCCATATTCTGGCTTCGCTCTCTTTAGCCTTTTTTCGCAGAGTTCGAATGAGATTGATTAGTTCTGGGTTGGTTGATTTGATTTGTTTCATTGTTCTTCTACCGCAATTGTTTGAGAAAATCTTCATATTTCTTGTCAAGGATGTCGAGGGCTTTGAGTATAATTCTTTCGACTGGAAGGGTTCCGGTAGACTCTACGTTAAAGATGAATGAGTTCTCTTCTCTTGAAACTTCTATGGCAGATGGGTTCTGTGGACAGGCGTCCACACAGTCTTGACAGAGAGTACACTCCAATACATTTGGAATTTCTATTTTCTTCTCTGCCTTTACGAGAACTCCTTTTGGACAAATCTCAGCGCATTTGCCGCACACATCGCATTTTTTTCCGTTTATTTTGATTTGTGGCAGATACTTGTAGGCGCACGCTGAGACTGGTTGCCATTTTGCGTGACCTTTTCCCTTTCCAAGTCTGGCGTACGCTTCTAACCGTATTTTCTGGTTGGGTGCCAGTTTGACTATAGGAACTTTTTCACTGACTGGTGTGATGCTTGGGTTCTCTGACTGCAGAGCCTTGGAATAAACAGTCATTGTGTTCTCGCCCGCTTCTACGTCGAGAGTGAAAGCCACACGACAGAGATTACATCCAAATTCACTCTTGCACGGGCACTCTTCGGGCAAGTTGTATGAATCTAAATCTGTCTTGAGAGGAACAAGCCCTAATCTATGAGCAAGAATTTCGTCATGAAGCATAGAAGAGTTCTCGATTATGACTACCTCATCTATAGCCATACACGGGACCTCAGAGAGTATGATTCTTCGTATGGCGTTCATGAAGGCTACGCTAACTTCTTGAATGAGTAGTCGCATCGCGATATCGTTCCTTTCAAGAACTTTTATCTCCAAACGGTCTGAGACTCCTTTATTGGTCTATGGAAACTTGCTACGTGCTTTTGTTAAGGAGAATGAGGCATTATTTCAACATTTTGGTCTGAAACAATAACAATTACATGCCATCAGCGTTCTCTAGTCTGGCGAAGGTGATTTCTTTTCTTACTTTTTCGTGGCTCTTTCCAACGCCTTGATGACGTTCTGTCTTCCCATTGCGATGACGTAGGGACCAAGCCTTGGACCTTGTGGAACCCCCAACAAGATTGTGTATAGAATCTGGAAGAATCGGCTCGGCTGGATTTCGTGTTTTCGGGCGATGTTGAATATGGCACTTTGTATCTGGTCTTCGTTTTCTTCTACTTGTAATGTTTGTGTGAGTTCTTTGAGGGCTGCTGTTTCTTTTGCGGTCATCTCCGTGGTGGTTTCTTTGATTTCTGGATAGTCTTGTGCCCAGTTTAGGGCATACTCTATTCTTCTTTTCAGGTCTTCGGAATCTTTCTCTATCTTGTAGCCATAGTCTTTCAGTTTTTCTGTGATGAATTCGGTTTCTGAGCCCTTTGGAGCCACTTTGGCGAGGTAAGTGAGCAAGTTGTATGGAATGTGGATACTGGGTTGGGCTGGAGGCTTCAACACCCAACAATATTTGTAGACACCACTGAGTTTGGCACGCTCCTTCTTGTCCGCAATCGCTTTTCTTCCAAAGTGTACGTCCTCGAGTTCATCAAGTTCACTCATGTACTGTGGAATGTCCCTAACCGATAGGCTTCGGGTTCCAACAAACCGCTTCAACATAAGGAGAAGCAGGGACTGAGGCGACCCATAACGGAACCAGAGCTGCGGACTGAATATACGTCCAGCCGACTTAGAAAATCGTTTACCAGCTATGTCCAGGAATAGTTCATATTGTGCGTGCATTGGGGGAGTGTAACCCAAAATCTCTTCACACACTCGGTCATTTACCCTTACAGAGTCAGCTATGTCCTTACCGTAGGCTTCGAATCGTATGTCCAGAACTTTCCATCTGGCTGCGAACTCGCCAGCCTTCCAGTTGAGTTTTCCTTCTCCCTTGGTGTAGTCTGCTTCGCCTTTGTGTCCGCATCCTTCTAGCCACTGTCCCTTGATTTCCATGCCCTCACAAGAGTAGAGAACCTTGTTCTCCTTTGGTAGAAACTCATAAGCCTTGGTGGTGTAGATGCGCCCACAGTTGGAACAGATCGCAAAGTATGGAAGGGCTTCAACGAATTTTTCTTGTCCCACCTCTTCTCTGATAATTTCTCCGACTCTTTTTGCGTTTAGGAGTATTGTTTCGATTTCTTTGTTGAGTAGTCCCTTGCTGTAGGTTTCGTTGCCTGACATGAACTCGTAATCGATTCCACACTTATCCAACGCTTCTAGAAGAAGAGAGCTCATATGTCTTCCATAGCTTTCGTGGCACTTGTAAGGGTCAGGAATAGATGACACTGGAAAACCCAAATACTTTTTTAATGATTGGGGGATTCCTGCTGGAACCTTTCTTAATCCGTCTTTATCATCGGAAAAGGCGACTAACTCCGAGTTATAGCCTTGTTCCCTTAGTGCCAAGGTTACTGCAAAGGATCTCGCTGCGTCGCCGAGACTGCCTACGTGGGGAAAGCCAGAGGCAGTGATTCCCATTTCGGTTCTGATTGGGTCGAGGCTTCTGCCTAGCTTCTGCTCTCTCTCCACTATCTTGGCCCCCATTTTGTCGTACCAAGTGCCATGCCCAATGATTTTTTCTCTCATGTACAAGGATTTCCTTCTCAAGAGTTAACTACACTATTTGTGATGTTTAATAAAAATACTCTATTAAAGCGTAGAGGTTTCGTCTCTAAACAATGTTGAAAAAGAAAGGTTAACCTCTTTATCTTGATGTCGATGACTCTAGGTTTATTTGCTCGAACGTCTTAAGAAGAAGGTAGTTTTCAGCGGCGAGGTCAAGCGTGGATAGTCGCCCCACATACATGCGCGCATCATGTATCCTGTCGGCATCGCTTGTCCCTCACCTTTGCTGATGTTTGCATGTGTACCTATCTGCAACAACGATGAATTGACTTCGCAAAATATAATACAGGAAAACCATTGCAACTCCTTTATTTTTCAACTGTTTCCCTTTCTTTGACTGCCTTTTGTAGTGTTTTTTTGTACTCCTCTGGACAATTTTTCCAGCCGTAGATTTCTAGTTCCTTGTCTCGGTAGAAAAAGATAACACTAATGGGATCGCAGACAACATGTTTACCTCCGTACATGTGTAGACGTGCTTTACATTCGGGGCAGGCTTTAGGTAAATGATGCATAAGTTTCGGCTTCCATTCATGCCACCTTCCAGTTTGGGGACACAGATGAAGTAAACGATATTTATACACTTGCGACATGTCCACCTCCTATGTTGTTTATTTACACTATTATTATACACGCTTTTATAAACCTTACTGAAGGGGTCACTTCTAACAAACGGGCGAAAAAAAGCATGCCTTTCACATATATGTTCACTTTTATCTGTGTTTATCTAATTAATTAGAAATTGGAGCGCTTCGGTTTGTCTTTGTATGATTCGGTTGCTCGGCATGAGGCAATCGAGAAACTTGTCGTGCGTGATGTAGATGAGGTTCAGAAGAGAAAGTATTGGCGTTTCAGGTGTGATCGTTGGTATGGAGGAATTGTAACCGCAGACGCCGTGGGATGCGGTTTAGTCTGCAAGTACTGTTGGGTTTCGGACACTGTTATGTTTAGACCGGCAACGGTGGGAGACTTTTATAGTCCGAAAGTTGTTGCAGAGACTCTGGTGGAGATGGCTAAGAAGCAAAACCTTAGACAATTGAGGGTTAGCGGCGGGGAACCAACGATAGGTAAGAGGCATCTCCTTCAGTTGCTTGATAACCTGTCTGGAAGGGGGCTTTCATTCATCTTGGAAACCAACGGGATTCTGATAGGAGACAACTCGAAATATGCCGAAGATCTATCTGAGTATCCGTTTCTCCATGTGAGAGTCTCTTTGAAAGGGTGCAATGAAAAAGAGTTCACTATGTTGACTGACACCCAACCAGAAGGCTTCACTTTACAATTAGAAGCCCTAAAGAATCTTTTGAACACGGGTGTGAAATGCCATCCAGCCGTGATGGTTTCTTTCGCCACAAAAGAAAGTGTAAGACAACTCACTTACCGACTAAGGAGCATCAATCCTAGTTTGGCAGAAGACCTTGAAACAGAAGAGCTAATACTCTATCCCAAAGTTAAAAGGAGAATTGAAAGATACAACTTAAAGTATTACACAGCCTACACTTAAATTGTTTCTAGTTGGAAACACCTTTATCAAACTAATCTATTATTGAATCTTGTAGTAGTGAACCGAGGGACTGATATGAGCGCTGGCGAAGCCTTCACAGCAGGATTTGGACTAGCCATCGGCTTGCTTATGGGGCAGTATTTACTTAGAACCGTAGGGTTGCCAGCAGAAGTTATGGTTAAACGGGTTATCCTATGCCAGAGGTGTGCCGCAAAAAACCCAGTTGACAACAAGTTTTGTAACAACTGCGGAGAAAGTCTCTATCCTTCTCCAAGAATCAAGTGTCAAAACTGTCTTTCAGAAATGCCCGTCATCATGAAGTTTTGTGGAAATTGTGGCACATCTTTAAGGATGTGACTAAGAGGGAGAGCTGAAAATTCCGAATATGAATGTAGAGACCTATTCGTAGTTATTTTGTAAGTTTCGCCCCGCAGTTGCCACAGAATTTAGTACCAGCTGGGTTCTTTGCGTCACATTTCGGGCAAGTGATCTCCTCTAGTTTCAGTGGAGAACCGCAGTTTCCACAGAACTTCATCGTCGCTGGAACTTCCTCTCCACATTTCGGGCATTTCACCTTTGCCACTGGAGCAAGGCTCGCTCCACAGTTGCCGCAAAACTTTGTTCCGACAGTGTTCTGAGCTCCGCATCTTTGGCATATTACAACTTGCTCTGGAGCTGCTGGTCTTTGCATCTGTTGCGCTACTGTTGTTCCCATTGCTAGTCCCATGCCTGCTCCGATGCCTGCTGCTGCGGCTCCGCCTCCGCCCTCTGGAAGTTCGGCTGCCGTCTCTTTCATATATTGCAATGCCATCGCCTGTTGTCCAACGCCAGAAGCGAATCTTCTGGCTTCTTCGGGGATTTTGACTCCCTCAAATGTGGTGTCTATGATTTTGAGACCTATCCGTGCGGCTTCGTCACTGATTTTGAGGGTAACCTTATCGGTGGTTTCATCCACGTTTCTGACTAAAGTGAAAATGTCGTAGTGGGCAAACTCGTCTATGACTCGTTCGTTTATGAAGCCGCGAATGTAATTTTCGATATCCTTGGATGTGCTTGCTCCTCGGTTTCCGAAAAATTCAATCACGAATAGTTTCGGGTCCTCCACCTTGTAGAGTAGATATCCGAAGAAACCGAGTTCGGCTTGATACTGTATGGGTCCGCTGGGTGCAGAATAGGCTTGTCCACCAAAGTTTCCCCTGAATTGGCTGTTGCTCACAAATATGACTTCACACTCGAAGATGTCACCGATTATTCTTAGGGCTTTTAAGGCTCCAGTTAACAAGGGGATATTCTTGCTCGTTATGGTGTGTCTACCCGGACCGAAAACGTCGTAGGCTTTTCCGTCTCGGAAGAAAACTGCCCACTGGTTTTCTCTAACGATGACTTGACTCCCATACTTGAGCGAGAGTTTAGGGAACCTGTACGCTATGTCTTCGGGACCCGCAAAATCCCAAGATACTTTTTCAACTATTGGCATTTCTTTTCTTCCATCCTAAATTTCTAACGGTCTGAATTGTTTTTCTCTTTCACGCCATTTGTTCTCGAATGCGAGTAATAAACCTTTTATCCTCTTAACATCAGATGGTACGTTGGTCCAATTTTCGGCTTCTGCTTCACTGTGGGTCTTGTTCACTGCCTGCTTTAGACTTTCAACATCGTTACTTAATGTTCTGTCATAGTTGAATATGCGAGCCAACTCTTTCTCTCGTATGTGTCCCTTCCTGTCCATGAGACCGGCGTATCCATAGTCTGCGTGTCTGACTTCTTCTGTCACGCGGTCCAACACTTGAATTACCTTCTTGAAGTCGTCACTTGAAGTCTTAAGACCTGCCTCTAACGCTGCTAGGTAGGTGTCTTCCCAAACGTGACGCATGTCACGAAGGTCCGTGTAATAGAGGTCTCGAAGCTTGCTGTCGAGTTCTCGCAGGTCTTCTTTTGTTCCGTATCCTAAAGTGAAGAAGTTTTGGATTTGGGAAAGGGCGCCTTGCCTATCTTTCACCTTTTCGATGGTTTCGTGTTCTGCCATTCACCAACCCTCTTTTTATTTGTGCATTGAATCTAGCTAATGAAGCTCAAGAATATATAAAGATTCCAGCGTTATCCAACAGAAAAGATAAATGCAGATACGATTATTCATGACAATAGTCAAGCCCTATGAGAGATGGTAATCGGTGAGCTTCTTTAAAAAACTAAAAGACAGGTTTACAACACCAAAAGCCACAGTTTCGCTAACAATTCCCAAAAACACTTTCGAATTGGGAGAAGACTTGAAGGGCGCAATCGTCATGTCATCCCAAGAGGAATTTGACGCAACTGAAGTTAGAGCAGAACTTCGATGCACCGACAAAAGGAGACGAGAAAAATCGGAATACGACGAACGGCAACGGCGCCATGTGCAACGCGTCTACTGGGAGACTGTCGCGCTGCATTCCGCTGATCCAAAAGTAAGTGGCGCACTACACCTTACAGTCGGCTTCAACCAAACTTTTCCCTTCAGTGTCAACATCCCTGCTGGTGGACAAGAAACCTTTGACAGCGCGGATGCGAGTGTTACTTGGTCCATTAAGGGAGTGATAGCCATTGAAGGACGCCCCGACATCACCAGCGAAACAATAGAACTCCAGGTGATTAGACCGGCGGCGCCGCCAACAATTGTGAAGGAGAGAGAAATAGTGAAGGAAGTAGTAATGATACCATGCGAGTATTGCGGGACTTTGTTTCCTCAAACGGCAACTTCTTGCCCAAAGTGTGGAGCATCCCGAAAACGCTGAAAACTATCTAAAGTTATTTTTTTTGCCTATCAATTATTGTATTGGTTATTTTCGCCATGCTCGAAGTCCGACAACAGCGACTAGGATTCCGACGATTAGCAGCAAAGCTGGAAGGAGATACTCCACAAGCAACCCACGAATATAGAGCAACCATACGAAGCCGAGTGTGGTTAGTAAGATTCCTCCAGAAAAGGTGTTGAAGGCTCCTGCTCCAAACTCTTCTGGATTGACAGTTCGTATCCCGGCGAGGACTATGGTCCATAAGCCAAAGAGAACAAGTGTGAGTGAGAATATCTCGGATACGTTGATGAGCACGTTAGCGGCGAAGGCAGCTGCAGATACGGCTAAAATTACAATTAGAATTCCGAGCGAAAGAACGGCTACCGGCTTCTTCGGCATAAAAGCTCACCACCCTAATGTTTCATGAGTGACTATAAAAACTTTCAGAAGATGCCAAATCTTGTTGCGGGAATGTCACCTTTAATAACGGTTCCAGTTGCTCCATCCAAGACGACATTGTATCTCTCTCCTTTATACTCGTAAACGATGAACCACACCGGCGCGTGCAAATAGACCGAATCTCCAATGGAGAAGTCATTTTTCATCTCTATTATTTTATCAACTTCTTGTTTGGCTAGAAACTGGTGATGGCTCTCAATCTGTTGTTTAGCAATCTCCACGGCTTCTCCTCTATCGACTTCGCTATTAAGCACTTTAGCAAACTTTTCTACTCTCCGAAAGTCGTAGGGGATTTTTCCTTCAAGCGGAACATCATATTCTCTTGTTGGGAACTCGGTTCCTTTTCTTGCCAAAACCAGCCAGTCGTATTTCTTCTCGATTCTTCCTTCCTTCACTGCTGGAGGAGTTAGTCTCTCAAAAACGCCCTTGTATTTGGTGATTGCTGTGACTGGGACAACCCAGAATGGCAGATAGGTTAAGTTTTTCTCTTGGATTTTTGATGATTTTGCTAGGTTTCCTGGTTTTAGGAACCCAGAGCGCATCCAATTTCTCACAAGTTCGTCTACTTGAGTTGGGTCGTATTCGTTGATAATCATGGAGTGTTCGAGGGTGAAAGCCTTTCCAGTTTCTATGACTGACGTGAAGCCGCAGTAGTGGCATGTGGCGATGATTTCGCCTGGGTTGAATGCGATGGGTCCGCCGCAGTTTGGGCATCGAATTTCTTGGATCACTGACATGTAGACGCCTTCAGTAACTACTTTACTATGTGAGAATTAATGGTTTCGTTAAAAGAAAACAGCGTTTCTTTTATATTCTGTTGGAATGAACAAGGGGTTGTGAGTTAACGTGGTGAGATAGTCTGTTTCCTTTAAGGGATAAAAATCCCACGAAGTCTTCTCCGTATGTTACCCGCGTTCTAATAGTGATTAACGTTGTGGTTTTCTTTTTCTTCTGGATTTCGGGGTATGATTCTCTTGAGATGGCTATATGGAATTACGGAATGATTCCAGTGCTTATTCTGAATGGAGAAAGACTGTATACCCTTTTCACTTCCATGTTCATGCACGGCGGCGTCATTCATCTGTTTGGAAACATGCTCTATCTATACATATTCGGTGACAACATCGAGGACACCTTTGGACATTGGAGATATGCGGGCTTCTATTTGATTAGTGGTCTTGCCGCCAGCTTTGCCCACATACTTAGTGTTAGTGGCTCGTTAGGGGTGTACGCGCCGGCTGTTGGGGCTTCAGGCGCCATTTCCGGAGTGCTAGGAGCCTATCTTGTTTTGTTCCCTAAAGCGAGAATTCTTACGCTGGTGATTTTTTACTATATCACTATCGTTGCTATTCCAGCCATATTCCTTCTTGGTTTCTGGTTTTTGTTTCAGCTATTAGAAGGTGCTTTAACGCTGGGGTATGGGGTGCCCAGTGGGGTTGCGTATTGGGCTCACATCGGCGGTTTCTTAGCTGGAGTGATTCTGGCGTTAATCTTTAAGGCAAAGGCAGGAAAAAAGAGTTTCAGGAGAGGTTCTATAAACTTATCGATTAGTAAAAGAATAAAGTTCTGGATGAGCAAAATCAGGAAAATAGTTTTCAAAGATAATATTTCGAATCGTTCAGCAAATGCTATGTATCAGAACAAATACCCAGATTAGAGATTTGAGAATTAGAGTGAGGAGTATTCTGCTGTATGCATACTACATAAGATAAAAAAACAAAATAAAAATCCACAATACGACCATATCTACGCTCTAAGTAATATATTCTTAACAATCAAAACATTTATGTGAAAATTATTGATAAGTTAGGTTTAGAGAGGTTTGTTCAGAGATGGTCATTAAAGAAATATTTCCTAACCCTACCGTAAAACAGGTGATATTTCAAATTAGATTCCCCAATCTATTCTTCATTGAGAATAAAATAGGCGACCTGCAATTAAAGATAATGAAAGAATTCCCCAAATCATCTATGTTATTTCGGAGACAATTTGTCATAATGGATGTGGGACCGAGACAAAAACTTGAAGATATTCCAATACGTCCTGATGAGGAGTTGGGTAAAAAAATCTGGCAATTCGAATCGGACAAGAATTACAGACTGAGCGTCTTAAGTGACTCATTGGATATAACTTCTGAATATCATAAGACCTATAATCTAGGCGAATCTGACAGATTTAGAGATATTATCAAATTCGCAGTGGATAATTTCTTGACGGTTGTTTCAATACCGACTATTACTCGTATTGGTTTGAGATATATCGATGAATGCCCGTTGCCATCTAAAAATAACGAAACGTTTAGGTCACATTATGACTCAGTCTTTCCTATTGATAGATTCAACATTGCCGATGCTAACGAGATGTTTTTCAGGACTAGTGTTAAAAAAGGCGATTTCTATCTGACTTACATGGAGTCTTTGCAAAAAACAAAAGATGAATATAAGTTAATCCTTGATTTTGATGGTTTTGCGAATGATATTCTCTCTGAGAAGTACTTAGAAGTTACAGATAAACTACATGAAATAATATCTGAGGAATATGTGAGAACAATCAAAGAACCAGTCTATGAATATATGCGAAAAAAGGTGACTGAAAGTGCATAGTGACAAAGACTTTGATTACAATAAACTGAGAAATCAAGGTACGGGTAGCCACGAAGTTTCTAAAGATTACAAAACAGTTGTTTATCCCTTTGATAAATATCTGATTACAATAAAACTTAGCCCGAACAATGAATTTATTGGAATAGCAGAAGTCAAGATCAATAAAGATTTCATATCCTACAAGCAAAAGGCACCTCCCAAAGGTTTTCATGATGTAGAGGAATTTTACAGAGAAGAATAGAGTGCAGAGACATGTTCTATGCTCAAAAAATGGATAGAGCATTGAGATTCGGTGATGTATTACAGGGATATCCATCGACCACTCCTATCATTGAAGAACCAATCTTAAAGGAGTCTGCTGCACGATACAATATTGATGTGGATTTGCCAATGTTTACTGTCGTAATGGACCCTTGTTGTGAAATACGCAATAAAACAATCTCTCTAACCCCTCTAATTCAAGTGTCCAGACCATTCTTTGATAATCCATATTTTACTGATGATTTAACGAGAATAAATCGAGAGATGGAGCCACGGCAAGCAGTGTCGCCACTTATATGGGAGAAACTGACCTCTGAAGAGAAGCAGAAGCGGTTAGAGGTAGGACGTACATACGCCCTTCTAAATCTCTTTGTCTACGAAAAACATGATCTACTCCCTAAGTATATTCTCCGAAGAAGAGGTAAAGAGGAAATCGAGACAAATTATTACATGGTAGACTTAAACACCTACAAACTATGTTGCGACAAGATAATAACGCCAGAAAACTCTCCGTTAGAATCAAAAATTTTACAATTATCAATTGAAACAAGGGATGAATTACGAAAGAAGCTTATTAATTACTATGCGAATGTTCCTCCTAAAGATAAGATATTAGAGGATTAATTGAAAAAATGCAACGATGGGTTCAGAGTCCTAGAGAGAAGCTTATTAATTTGTTGTTTTTCAGCTTGAGGTGGAAGTGACTTTATGGCGAGATTGGCTCAACTTAGGCTTTCTATGACGACTTCCATTCTGCTCACGTCCATCATATTCACCGTGTTTTTAGCTGTTATAATGTATCTTCTACAACTTCCCATAATTTTCGCGGTGATCGGAGCCATAATCTTCATACTCCTTCAATATCTGATAGGACCCGCAATCGTTAGGTCATCCACAAGGTTGAGATATATTCGTCCAGGAGAACATCCTTGGCTCGAGTCAACTGTGCAGGAGCTAGCAACAAAAGGCGGGATGTCAACACCAAAACTGGCGATTGTTCCAGACCCAACGCCCAACGCCTTTGTCTTCGGAAGAACCACTGGGGATGCCACTTTGGCGGTTCATGAAGGACTGCTGGCGCAGTTAAACAAGGAAGAGGTGAGGGGAGTGATTGGACACGAGTTGGGTCACATAAGGCACAGGGATTTTATGGTGATGACTGCGCTTTCTTCACTGCCTCTCATAGCCTACATGATTTGGTTGGTGACCTATTCGGCGGCGCGCACGATGACCGATGGTGGTGGAAGAAAAAGGGAGGGTTTAGACATCAGAGTTGTAGTCTGGCTGGTTGCCATAATATCCTATGTCGTTTACATCGTTTCACTCTTGTGTGTTATGAGGTTGAGTCGACTGCGAGAACACTACGCCGACGCCTACTCAGCCTACGTAACTGCGTCCCCACGAGACTTGGAAAGCGCCCTAACCAAAATCACGTATGGACTGTCGCTCACGCCGAAGCCACCCCACGGGGCAAGAACCCTGTACATCGGCGACCCAGCACTCGCAAAACAAGAATTTGAGGGCATATTGGAACGAAAACACGAATACGACCTTGATAAGGATGGGGTCCTTGACGAAAAGGAACTGGAACTCGCTATGGAGAAGGAAGCCAAATCCACTTGGACAACCATCAACACTTGGTTCGCTACCCATCCAGCAACCTATCAACGAATCCTCTTGTTACGGGAGATTGGAAAGGAAATGGAAACAGGTCGATACACTAGCGAACGCATATACACTAAAATTTAGATGGTGACTCTGGCTCCAACGAAGGATCATGCCAAGTAAAAAAATTGGACTATTCCGCTTCAGAAGGAGAGACTTCCGATCTGATGAGTTTTCTTTTGTCGTCTTTTTTGGGAGTTAACAACTCTTCCACGATTTTGAACTGTCTTTCGTAAATGTGGCAGTTCTTGGAGTGAAAGATTAGTTTGCCAGTCTCGATGTTTAGGTTCCCCTTTCTGTTTATTTCGGAAACCAGAGCCTCGTTGAATATCTGGATTCCGGCTATGTTGGGGGGCAACGCAGCGTATGCGTCCCATGATCTGAAGTAGCACGTCAAGTGCAGTTTGTTGTCGCATATTTCTGTGTCGATGAGAGTGAGGCAGGGAGGCTCATGTTTCCTCTCGCCTAGTTGCTTCTTGATGTCTTCTGGTAGTCGAATCACGAGAGTTACCTGCCTGTCCCCTTGTTCTTCCAGATACCTTCTAACAGCCTCCTCTATCTGATCGACGGGCTCTCTTAATCGACTACCATACGTGTATGTCTCATCCTCGATTAGACCAGACCACAAATACTTCAGAGCGTACCATTGAACGTACTTCATGTCGCAAGGAGCTTTTTCATCCACTAAGGGTCTGTTTTCGGGATGTGTGATTTCTATGCTCAGGTTGAGTTTTTTTGTCTGGGAGCGTTCAGACCCGTATCCAACCTCGAAAGGGTCGCCGTTGTACCATATTTCACGTAAGGTCTTGTACCAAGCGTCTGGGCAGTCGAAGGTTTGAATTTTGACGTACTTCACTACATGAATCTCCTTGATTTAGTCTAGAAGATTTATTTGTGTTAGAATTTTCTTCATCGAGAGCAAGGCTGGGCTGTTGTTGGGGAGTTGGGTTAAGGGTTTTCCAGTCATGTTGTATGTTGAAACGTTTTCGTCGGGTGGAATGATTCCTGCAAACTCTATGCCCAGTTTTTGTGCCTCTTCTTTTAGGGTGTTTTCCATTTCGGGTTTGAACCTGTTTCCTATGAGGTATGTTTTTTTGAATTTTATGTGGACTTCTTTGGCGAGTTCTTTGATTCTTTTTGCGGTTTGGATTCCCATTGAGCTTGGGTCGGTTACGATGATCATGATGTCTACGTCTCGGTCTGTTCTTCGGCTCAAGTGCTCAAGTCCAGCTTCCATGTCCATGAGGGTTAAGTCGTAATTTTTTGCCAGTCTATCGATTATGTGGGCTAGGAATGCGTTTACTGGGCAGTAGCATCCTTCTCCTTCGCCTCTTCCCATGACGAGTAGGTCAAAGTTTGGTGTTTCCTTTAGAATCTCGAAGATGCGTGATTCGAGAATTGCTTCTTTGGTCATTCCGAATGGAATCTCGTCTTTTTCTATTGCTTTCTTTAGGTCGTCGGTTACCGTTCCAACGGTTTTGTTTACCGAGGTTCCTAGGAGGTCGGGTAGGTTTGTGTCTGGGTTGGCGTCGATGGCTAGTATGCTTCTCCTGTTTTTCTGTTCGCTTAGAATCTTTATCATGAGGGCTGTGGTTGTGGTTTTGCCAACTCCGCCCTTCCCAGAAACCGCTATGACCAGATTTCTTTTCTCTATTGTCACGGTTGTCCACGTTCCTGGTTATGGTAATAGCGAGAGCGGACTCTAATTAGCATTTTCTTAGAGGCAACGGCTTGGGCTCTAACACACGCACAGGACCTAGCCCGGTCATTGATATGTTCCTATTAGGAGTCAAATAGCCGTGGGGTTGATTCCGATGTCAGTTCGATTTCTGTGTCTGAGGCTTAGTTTTTCGATACCTACCCTCTATATTTTTTTCAGAAAGCGAAAACAACTAGGAGCGCCAAGTGGTTGGGGTGAGGTATTTCCCCTCAAATGGGCGGATCTCCCGCAATTTGACGAAAGAAATTGGTTATCGTTCTTTTCTCTAAGAATAGACGAGTCACAGTTCCTTAAAAACTGTATGTCCTAACTGCTCAACATGCAAACACGTTCAAAAGTACTGATTATGAGAATCCTACTGTCGTTGCTCTCTTTTCTTCATTTCATTGTAGAGGTATTCGAAATATCTAAACATAAGAGGGTTCGTTTGCTTTCTACCACCTTCCACTAAAGGCTTGACTTTCTCCCATGTAGTCTTAGTCGAGACAATGAAGAGCTTGACAACCATTTCAATATCCACAAGCTTTCCGATGAGAAGGATACCGATTCCATTGAAGAAATTGCAGATCATACGGAATGCCGTGTAGACTTCTGTTTCAGAATACCATGGACCATACCTCTTTACAAAGTCATCGAAGTCCTTGAATTCCAGATTCCAAACTTTTAGAGCTGCTTCTGTGAATTCTTTGCTTTCCCATGTTGAATAGAGTCTCATGATGAGGTCTGTCTGTCTCATTCGTGTCTGATGCCTAATCTGAAGAGCATAGTAGATAACTCCAGCCGCAACACTTGCAGACGCAATGGCTATAGAAACAGTCTGTATGTCAACCATCATTTAACACCCGAATTGCCAAATAGCTTATTCTATCTCAGTTAAGCTATAACTTTTCCGCATTTCCGACTACACGCGTAGTTCTGGCTTTTCAATCCAGACCTCTGTTTTAAACGAGTTTGGAACACGCAGAGACACGAACTCCTTTTTGAATTTGGCTATTTCTACATCTGACTGTAACGCTTTTGTCGTTTTATTGTACGCCTCTTGGTCTTCGTACTCGTCGATGTACATCCAAGTCTCAACGTCTGAATCTGTGGTCTTCAGGGTGAAAAATCGAGAGCGTGTGTAGTGGAATTTGTTTCGGTTGGTTCTTTGGTAATCCATACCTGCCCTCCATATTTCAAGGTGTTTCTTGCTGTTCTTTTTGGGAACTTGCCATCGACCTACCTCACAAAGCAACTATTCAGTCACCTCCTGTAAACAGATCCTATAGCCCCTTTTTAGTTTCCTGTCTCAGTTTTTTTAAGAATTGCGGAATTACCTACCAAGCGCTTTGAGAAAACTCTTGATCTGGAAGTTACAAAAAGATGTTTGGCCATTCTGCGAATGCATTTTATTGTTGTGTTTTTATTGTCTCTGTTGTGTTTGGGTAGTCTATTCTTAATGCTTTGACTTTCTCCAGTGTAGGGCACTCCGTTCTGGTTCCATCCACACCTCTTATACACAGTATCCTTCAAATACTCATATTCTAGAACTCTTAATTAAGTCCTGCAATTTCTCATTTTCCATGCGATCATCTCTCTGATTTTCTGTTCTATTTCACGCTCAGTAATGTTAGGATTCTCGTTTCGAAGACTTTCCCTAAAGACATCCATTATAAAATCAGTCAAACCCAACATGACATCCACTCCTGAATGCCTCTCCAAGATTTTCATGTTACATTTTGCTCTATACTTTATGTCTTTATTCATCACTGCAGTCTCCGTTATCTGCCTCTTTGTTGTGTTTGCTTGAGAGTGCACCTATCTTCCTTAAACTATATCTCTAGAAATAACTAATATGGCTTATTCTATTCTGTGTAGACTGAATAGTGGAAGTAGAAAGATCCGCAAATAAACTATTATTGGTGCTTCCCCAGTAACTCCACAAGCCGAAAAAGTAATCAGAAGGCGAACAGAATGTTTGACCGTGCAGAAACTACTTTATGTCTAGTCATGTCGCTCGACGGAAAAATAACCACAGGAGCAACCGACAACCTAGACTCTGACCAAGACTGGAAAAGAATAGTAGGCGTCAAAGAAGGATTCGCACAATACTATAAAGTAGAGCAATCTTTGGGACCTAACTACCTAGACTCAGGTCGCGTACTAGAAAAAGTGGGAATCAACAACAAGAAGGCAACTCCCAAAAAGGAACCACTAAAATTCGTGGTCATAGACAGAAAACCACACCTAAACAAAAACGGACTCAACTACCTATGCAAATGGCTTGAAGAACTACTCATAGTAACAAACAATCCAAAACACCCCGCAATCGAACTGAAAAAGAAACATAGAAACCTAGAAATCATACATTACAAAACCGAAATCGACTTCGCCGATCTACTAGTAAAACTAAAGAAAGATTACGGAATGGAAAAGATAACCGTCGAATGCGGCGGCACACTAAACTCAATATTTTTCAGGAACGGCTTAATTGACCACGTAAAAATCGTGGTGGCACCACTAATAGTTGGAGGAAAAGACACGTCAACACTAGTCGATGGCTTCTCCCTCACAGACCCGTCAGAACTGCATTTATTAAAAGCGTTAGAACTAAAAAACTGCAAGAGACTCGAAAACTCATACTTACTCCTAGAATACGATGTAATCAACGACACAACCATCGAGTGATTGCCAAAAACAAACCAATCCTATACAAGGATTAAGGCTGGTCATTTTCACTTGAAGCAGAATTAAGGCAAAATCACGAGTAACGACTCGAACTGAAAGCGAGAAGCAATAGGAAAAGGTTTATACTATTATTTTCCGATATTCCGTGACTCTAACAATCATCGCGAGTAGTGTGTTAATTGTCCAAAAAAGACTTACACATGAAAGTAAAAGAACTAAAAACAGACACCACCCTCATAAAAGACCTCGAACTATCCTTCGGAAGAATCTATGAAGAGACATGGGCTGAACCAGTCGGACCCACCCCCTTTCCATCAGTAACAGACCTCCGAGAATGGGACCTCAAACTCCTACAAAGATACAAACCCATGTACATGCCCTACTGCGACGTCTGCTGCCTCTGCACCTTCGGCAAATGCGATTTAACAGGAGACAAACGAGGCGCCTGCGGACTGAACATGGCAGCCCAACAATCGCGCATAGTTCTCCTCGCCTGCTGCATAGGTGCCGCCACCCACGTTGCACACGCCCGCCACCTAATAGAACACCTTATGGAGAAACACGGCAGAAACAGCCCCATCGACATCGGAGGCCTAAACATCGAGATAGAGGCTCCCATAACCCGCTTGGTTTGTGGCATCAGACCCAAAACGCTCAAGGATTTGGAGGATGCCCTCGACTATTGTGAAGAGCAGGTTACTCAACTCCTCTCATCCACTCATACGGGGCAGGAGGGAAGCAACATAGACTTCGAGTCCAAAGTCTTCCACGCAGGAATGATAGATCACGTTGGCCTAGAACTCGCAGACATAGCCCAGATTTCGACTTACGGTTTTCCGAAGGCTGACCCCGAGGCGCCACTAACCGATTTGGGCTTCGGCATAGCAGACGTCTCCAAACCCACAATTCTGGTTATCGGTCATAACGTGCCCTCTTCTATCGGAATAATTGACTACTTAACCGACAAAGGGTTGGTGGGCAAAGTAGAGGTTGTAGGAATATGCTGTACAGCCCACGACATAACTAGGTACAGTTCCATGGCGAAGATAGTTGGTCCCATATCTTGGCAACTACGGTACATCAGAAGCGGACTAGCCGACCTAATCGTAGTCGACGAGCAGTGCATCAGAGCAGACACACTGGTCGAAGCCCAGAAGGTTAAGACACCTGTAATCGCCTCAAGTTCCAAAAACTGTCTGGGACTCCAAAACAGAACAGAAAACCCATCCAAGGAAACAATTTCAGACTTGGTTGAAGGAAAGGTTCCTGGAGTTCTCATCTTAGACCCAGACAAGCTTGGAGAAGTCGCGGTTGAGACTGTGATGGCTGTCGCCCCTCAACGAAAGAAGTTCAAGGTTATCCCAGAAATAGAAGAAATCGTTAAAGCCGCTCAAGAGTGCAACCAATGCAACGAATGTATGCGAGCCTGCCCAAACAACCAACCTATCCCCGAAGCCATCAAAGCAGCAGCGAAGGGAGACCTCAACCCGCTGGCTGAAATCCTCGAGACTTGCGTCGGCTGCGCCCGCTGCGACAGCGCCTGCCCCAACGACTTCCCGCTCCACAGCTTCATAGTGAAAGCAGGAGAAAAACAGTTGGGGGAAGAAAAGTTTAAGATGCGGGTTGGAAGAGGCGCCATCCAAGATGTGGAGATAAGGGAAGTGGGTAGTCCCATAGTTTTTGGCGAGATTCCAGGAGTAGTAGCCCTCGTAGGATGCTCCAACTACCCCCACAGCGGAAAAGAGGTTGCAGAAATCGCCGAAGAATTCGCGAAACGCAGGTTCATCGTCGTCACCTCAGGATGCTCAGCCATGTCCATAGCCACAGTAAAGGACGAGGAAGGAAAAACCCTATACGAGAAATATCCGGGCGCCTTTGACGCTGGCGGAATCGTCAACGTGGGTTCATGCGTAGCCAACTCCCACATAGCCGGAGCAGCCATCAAGATTGCGAATATCTTCGCAAAGAGGAAACTGCGGGCTAACTACGAGGAAATCGCTGATTACATTCTTAACCGAGTGGGAGCAGTAGGAGTAGCATGGGGAGCCTATTCTCAGAAGGCCGCCTCAATAGCGGCGGGTGTCTGGAGGCTGGGAATACCCGTGATCGTTGGACCACACGGCTCTAAGTACAGACGCATGTTACTCGGAAGAAAAGACAAAGAAGAAGATTGGTATGTGTACGATGCCAGGACCGGCGACAGAGTCTATGTAGGTCCTGCTCCTGAACATCTCTTTACCACAGCCGAAACCAAAGAGGAAGCCATAGTGATGATAGCGAAGTTCTGTATGAGACCCAACGACACCTCCAAGGGTCGCGCCATAAAACTAACCCACTACATAGACTTACACAAGCGCTTCTATGGCGTCATGCCCGACGACATACACCTCTTCGTCCGAAACAAGACCGACATACCAATCACCATGAAGGATGAAATCCTCAAGATTCTTGAGAAAAAGGGATGGAAAGAAACACGAATCCCAGACCCAACGCTACTGCCTAGACTCATTAGGAAGAGAGGTGAATAACATGGGTGTGAAAGAAGAACCGTGGCAGACAGCCGAAATCGCAGGTCCCAAGAAGGCACTACTCATCTTGAAGCCTGAAGTGGTGGTGGCGATGGTGAAGAAGGCGAAGCGTCCCATCCTTGTCGTTGGACACCAAGCCGCCGAAGATTACTCAGACGATGCGAAAATGATTGATTACGCAATCCGCATGGGCAAAACCGCGAAGATTCCCGTGGTTGCTACAGCACACATGGTAAACGAGTTCATCAAAAGGGGTTTTCAACCTGCGGCTTGGATGTCTGCAATGGATATTGGTGATAGGCTTCAGGACCCAGAGTGGAAGGGTTTAGACGGAAAAGGTTCATACGACCTTGCGATGTTCATGGGATTCCCCTACTACATGGAATTTGTGATTTTATCTGGACTGAAACATTTTTCCACAAATCTTAAGACCATAAGCCTCGACAGATTCTATAACCCCCACGCAACATGGTCATTTCCAAATCTTTCGATCAAGGATTGGAATGAAAGTTTCAAAACAATGTTAGATAAGTTAGGAGGAAAGTGAAAAAATGTCGATGTTTCAAGACATACCAGTAGACGTCGGCGTGATATACGAAGGAGAGAGAATCAGAAGACAAGACATGCAAGTGGAACTCGGCGGTCCAAACATAGAAACCAAATTTGAACTGGTAAGAGCAAAAAGTCCTAAGGAAGTAGAGGACAACAAAATAACAATCGTCGGACCCGACATCAAAGACGCAAAAGAAGGAAGCTCCCTCCCCTTCGGCATCTACATCAAAGTCGCCGGCAAACAAATCGAAGAAGGACTCGAAGGAGTTATTGAAAGACGCATCCACGAATACTGCAACTTCATAGAAGGCTTCATGCACCTCAACCAACGCTACGACATCTGGCTGAGACTAAGCAAAAAATCATTCCAGAAAGGCCTCAACTCCTTCGAATACATCGGAAAGGTCTTACAAAGACTCTTCAAAAGCGAGTTACCCATAATCGAGAAAATAGAAATAACGTTCATCACAGATCCCGAAAAAGTCCGAGAACCCTGGAAAGAGGCACTAAAAATCTACGAAGCCCGCGACGCCAAAGCAAGAGGAATGAAAGACGAGGAAGCCGACAGATTCTACGGTTGCACACTCTGCCAGTCATTTGCTCCAACACACGTTTGCGTGATCACACCACAAAGATACTCCAACTGTGGTTCCATCAGCTGGTTCGATGGAAGAGCCTCAGCCAGAATCGACCCAAAAGGTCCAGTCTTTGAAATCGAAAAAGGAGACTTAGTCGACCCCGTCAAAGGCGAATACAGCGGAGTCAATGAAGCAGTGAAGAAGAAGTCGCTCGGAGAAATCAATCGAGTGTGGCTCTACACGGCGTTTGGCTATCCCCACACCTCATGCGGCTGTTTTGAAGCCGCCGCCTTCTACATTCCCGAAGTGGACGGTTTCGGGCTTGTCCATCGAGGTTTCAGAGAAGCAACAGTGAATGGACTGCCCTTCTCAACCATAGCCGACTCCACGGCTGGCGGCAGACAAGTCGACGGCTTCCACGGCATATCAGTCGAATACATGAGATCTCCAAAGTTCCTTCAAACGGACGGAGGCTGGAACCGTGTCGTGTGGATACCCGCCAGCATCAAAGAACGAGTCAAAGATTTCTTACCTAAGGAGTTGGGTGACAAAATCGCTACGGAAAATGAAGTGAAAACTATTGAGCAGTTGAAAAGTTTTCTCAAAGACCGTGGGCATCCAGTTGTTGAAAAATGGAAGGCTGTACCCGCAGAAGCTGTAGCAGAAGCCGTACCGGAGGCGGCTGCCGAAGCAATACCAGTAGCTCAACTTCCAACAATGCCAATCACTGCAGGAGGCTTCAGAATCATTCTCAAGGATGCCAAGATAAGCGCCAAGAAGGTCATAATTAAGGTTGAGAAGAAAGCGGAGAAGTGACAGAAGACATGGTGGAGAAAGAGGAGAGAAAGAAACCCACAAAGCTTGACACCGATTTCACCGATCTTCTTGATCTTCTAGGAAAAGCTGATGAAATAGAACTCGAAGATGTAGACTTGGATGTTGGAGATTTAGAAATCTGGTTGCAACCCGGCGCCGCTGTAGCCATTCCTCCCAAGTGGGTTGCTCCGCCAACAAAAGTGAAGCCCACAACAATCCTCGAAGCAAAGTTCACTCCCCCAATCGATCAGTACCCCGGGCAAATTGTCGAGGTAAAACTGGGAGCAACAAAAAGCGAAGGAGGAACCCGCAGAAAATCCGTAATAATCGGTGGGGAAAAATCTCCAGCCTTTTATCTTTTCGAGAACCCAACTCCTCATCCTCCAGTCATCTCCTTCGACGTGTTTGACACCAAAATCCCGTTGGCAAAAGCTGTGAAAGTACACCTTAAAGATGTTTTAGAAGATCCAGTGGCGTGGGCGAAACTTGCTGTCAACAAATTTGGCGCTGATCTAATCACCCTACATCTAATCAGCGTTGATCCTCTCCTTCAGGATACGCCACCGAAGAAAGCAGCCAAAACTGTTGAGGATGTTCTTCAAGCAGTGGATGTTCCTCTCATTGTGGGTGGCTGTGGCGACCCCCAGAAAGACATGGACGTCTTTGAGAAAGTGGCAGAAGTGGGTGAAGGCGAAAGGTTACTTATTAGTTCGATAACTCAAGACATGGATATAGAAAGATCAGCGAATTTTGTTAAAAAGCATGGACACGTGGCTCTGGCTTTCACTCCCATGGATTTGAACCGTGCCCGAGAACTAAATCGTAGGCTCTACGAGTTTCTCCCGAAAGAACAAATCATAATGGACACCACTACAGCAGCCCTGGGCTATGGACTTGACTATGCGTACACGATAATGGAACGCGCTCGACTGGCGGCTTTGATGGGTGATCCCGAACTTCAGCATCCGATGTCTTCTGGAACCACAAATGCCTGGGCTGCCAGAGAAGCATGGATGGAAATGGATCCAGAGTGGGGTCCAAAGGAATTGCGGGGGCCGATATGGGAAACTGTAACCGCTCTGACTCTTCTGTCTGCAGGTGTGGATTTGTTTATGATGATGCACCCCGCAGCTGTCAAAACCGTGAAAGAAGTCATCAAGCAGCTGACAAGTAAGGGTTCAGGGCAACCTGAAAAAATAGCTAACTGGGTTTCAATGAAGATTTAAGAGAGGATAAGCGTTGTCCGAAAGAGAAATCAAGAAAGCGGGAGTCAAAGAAATCAGCCCAATAGACGTTTACATGCTACTCCCGAAAACAAACTGCAAAGAATGCGGACAAGAAAATTGCATGGCATTCGCAACAAAGGTGGTCAACAGAGAAGTCACGATAGAAAAGTGCCCGCCAATTCTAACCAAGGAAAACGAGAAAAATTACAAAAAGCTCTGGGAGATGCTCAAACCCCCAGTCAAAGAGGTCACCATTGGCACAGGCGACCGTGCGGTCAAAATCGGCGGCAAGCTAGTAATGTATCGCCACGAACTCGCCTACTTTAATCCGACAGCCATCGCCATCGATATCACAGACGAAATGCCAAGCGACGAAATGATAAGCAGAATTAAGAAAACTGAAAACTTCACCTACGAGTACATCGGACAAAACCTTAGGCTCAATATGATTGCTGTTCGATCCACCTCAAACGACCCAGACAAGTTTAAAGCCACTGCAAAGAAAGTGGTAGAAAGCACAAGTCTCCCCCTCGTCTTTTGCTCATTCAACCCTGAGGTTCTTGAAAGTGGTTTAATGGTGGCTCCCAAAAGTAGACCACTCTTGTACGCCGCCACTAAAGATAACTGGAAAGACATGGCTGAACTCGCTCTGATATACGACTGTCCTCTAGTAGTTTTTGCGCCAAACGACCTTCATCTTCTCCGATCCCTAGCCAAGACCCTGTCGGACTATGGCGTTAAGGACATTGTGTTGGACCCTGGCACCTTTCCAAACGAAGGAATCGGTGACACCATAAATAATTTCACTATGCTCCGCCGGACAGCGTGCAAGAGAGGCGACGAGCTTTTGGGCTTTCCGTTAATGGGCACTCCGATCGTGACGTGGACAGAGAAAGCGGACGCTCCTGAAATCAATGCGTGGAACGAAGCCTACTTGGCTTCAATGCTAATAACACGGTACGCCGACATCCTTCTAATGCACAGCACAGATGGTTGGGTGCTGCTACCCACGACGGTGCTCAGACAAAACGTATACACAGATCCAAGAAAACCAGTTGCGGTAGAACCAGGCGTAAGAATCTTTGGAAAGCCAGATGAAAATTCGCCGGTGATGTTCACAACAAACTTTGCCCTCACCTATTATACGGTGGCTTCCGATATAGAGTCTGCTGGAATAAACTGCTACCTATTAGTAATCGACACTGAAGGGATAGCTGTGGACAGCGCTGTTGCAGGTCGAAAGTTAACATCTGATAAGGTAGCTGAAGCCCTTAAGGAAACAAAAATCGAAGGGAAAGTTAGGCACAAGAAACTTATTATACCTGGCAAAGCAGCACGACTAAGCGGAGAAATCGAAGAACTCTCTGGATGGGAAGTTTTGGTCGGTCCACGAGACTCGTCCGATATTCCGAAGTTTCTACAAGAAAAATGGAAGTAAACCCCTTATTGTTCTTTCAATGTCAAATGTTTTAATCAGAGTCTTACCCTTGCAGCGAAACATTAAGGCGAGAATTTTGAGTTCTCTTGCATCAATTCATGACAGCCAGATGTACTTCTAAGTATCCTTACTTTAGCGTCAGTGGTTTCTACTGAATTAGAGTCTGCACAGATCCTCCTCTGGGCTCAAGGTAACGCCCAAGAAGGTGTGCGATGTACTCGCGGTAGATTGTGACCGTAGCTTCTAAGTCTTCAATTTCCTGTTGATCCTCAGCTAACTGGTCGTTTAATGATGCAATCTCGTTTTGCAAACTAGTTATTTGAGTTTGCAAACTATTTTTCTCTACTAGCAAGTTGTTCACTTGATTCTGCAAAGACTGAGTTGAGGTCAGCCAAAGCCCAATGCTCCACACGCCCAATGCCACTAACACCACGATAGAGGCTACCACAACAAGGGTTTTAACACCCAAGGCACTTCTTGTTTGCAATTTTTATCACTCCAAGTATGCAAAGGTTTTCTGCTTTCTGAATACTTTAGACTTATGAAACCGAAATAAAGATAGAAAATACAGCTATAAAACACACAAAGACACACAATTCAAAAAGAGGCGGTCTTGCCCTCCAAACGAAAACTACTTGCCGTATCGTTTGATATAGGCTTCTGTAGTAGGGAACCGTGACTCTATCCTGCCAAGTCTCTTCTTGGAATTAATACGTTCTAGAAGCCTTAAAACATCTTTGGGAGTGCTAAATCGCTCTGTTTCTTCATTAGGGCGCCTTCTGCACATTTGAATGCAGTTGTCAACGATACAATTGGAAACGCACGCTGTGCAAAATACACAGAGTTCTTCAACGATACCAATTTCCCCCGACTTCCAATAAAGCGCGTTGGTGGGGCATGCTGGAATGCAAAGTTTACATTCTACTCCCTTGCATGTTCTTTTGTCGATACTTATGCTGCCTTCCTCAAAGAATTCTTTTATGCCGAGAGGCTGGAGGAGTTGAGCCCTTCTCTCCTTTCTTTTCTTTTCTGAAGCCTCTGAGAGGAGTTGAAATATGTCTGCGCCTAATGAATCTTCCGGGTTTTGGGACATTGAAGCTTGCCTCGGAGGCTTGTTTTTTCATGAATAAGGGTTGTGTTGTATATTAATGATAATGTTATGTATTTATTTAGGCTCCATTTAAAGACATGAGAATTCAACGCGCTCGTGATACAAGTGCCTAGCAAATACGAAACACTCGCTATTACAACTTCATACTGGAAGCCGGGAGAAAATTACCTTCGAAGGATAACTGATTCTATAAAATCTAAAATCAAGGATGGAGACATTGTAACTATCTCTGAAAAGGCCATCTCTACAGCGTTTGGTAACCTTATTGATGAAGGAAATGTCAGGGGAGGCGTGTTTGCTCAGTTTCTTGCGAGATATTGGATGCGTTATGTTTGGGGCTACATTCTGGGACCTCTATGTCATCTAAGAAAGAGAAACATCCATCGCCTCAGGACGTATCCAGTGAAGGAAGGAAGCGTTCACAAACAAGTAGCCCTGCAATTTGCAGGGTTTTTGCAGGCCTTAATGCATGGGTCAGAGGGAGGAATTGATGGAAGCAACCTGCCGTATTCCTTTGTTAGTCTTCCTCTAAAAAACGCTTGCCAGACGGCACAGAAGATTCGTAAGTGTATAAAATCCAAGTTGAGAAAGGATGTAATCGTAATGATAGTGGATACTGATAAAACGTATTCCATAGGAGGCTTCCATTTTACTCCACGTCCCAAACCTATTGAAGAGATATACTCGTTTGGTGGCTTCTTAACCTATGTGTTCGGAAGATTTTTCAAGATGAAACAAAGAGCGACACCTATTGCGGTGGCTGGCACAATAATAGACGTTAACGAAGCTCTTGAAATCGCTGATATTGCCAACAAGTCTCGGGGTTTTGGTGTTGGAAGAACTGTCTGGGATATGGCTGAAAAATTCAGTGTTTCTTTGACTGGTGTTTCGTGGGAGATGCTTGAAAGAGTAGAACACAAACCCATTGTTATTGTAAGGTCTTCACACGAGAAAGGTAAAACTTGAATAGATAGACAAGAAATATCTGAAGAGCCCATCCACTACAGGAAAGGATGCAAAATGGAGTCCACAATTCGACAAATGAACTTATTTTTTAACCCAAAGTCAGTTGCAGTCGTAGGTGCTTCACGAAAAATCATGAAGGCTGGTCATGTCATCTTCAAAAATTTCGTCGATAACAAGCGAAGAGGCTTATTCAAAGGCGAGTTATACCCAGTAAATCCTCATGAGGAACTCATTCTTGGGTTCAAGTGCTATCCATCCGTCGCCGACATCAAGGAAAAGGTTGAGCTTGTTGTCATAGTGGTTCCAGCAGAAGCCGTTCCAAAAGTTATGGAAGAGACAGCCCTCAGAGGAGTGAAGGTGGTAGTGATAATAAGCGGTGGCTTTAGTGAAGTTGGAAACCAAAAGCTCGAAGAAGAAGTGAAGATGGTTGCAAAAAAGGCTGGGATAAGGGTTCTTGGACCCAACTGCCTAGGAGTCTATGACTCCCAAACTGGCGTAGATATGCTTTTTCTGCCTGAGACGAGGGTTCTCAGCACTGGAGATGAGGTGGTTGCCACTCCCCGCCCTATGACCGGTCACATAGCCATAGTTACTCAGAGTGGAGCCTTCGGCGTCTCAGCACTGGACTATCTGACTGGCAGACAGTTAGGGGTGAGTAAGTTTGTAAGTTTCGGAAACAAATGCGACGTGGACGAGTCCGAAATGCTTCAATACCTATTGTACGACGAAAAGACAAGGGTCATTCTCCTCTACGCCGAAAGCATAGACAACGGAAGAAAATTCATGAGCGTTGCGAGAGAAGTCACGAAGAAGAAGCCTATAGCCGCCCTTAAAACTGGGAAAACGAAAGCCGGAGCACGAGCAGCCATGTCCCACACCGGAGCTATCGCAGGCTCTGACGAAATCTACGACAGCGTTTTCGCGCAGGTGGGCGTCATAAGAGTGAGGGATATGGAGGAGTTTTTCGATGTTGGCAAAGCATTAGCCTTTCAACCACCAGCCGATGGAAAAAACGTTGCTGTGATTACGGATGCGGGTGGACCAGGCGTCATGGCAGTGGATGAAAGCGAGTCCAAAGGACTGAAAGTGAAAAGATTCTCTGACGAGACCATTCAGAAGTTTGAGAAACTAAAGAAAGAAGGCAAGATTCCTTCCTTCGCAACGAACCTGAACCCAGTCGATCTAACAGGTTCGGTGACCTCTGAGATGTTTGAGTTGAGCACTGGGATAGTCTTTGATGACCCTAATATCCATGGGATTCTTTTGCTTGGGATGCATCACACTCCCTCGCTGCAAGAGGATTTTATTGATAGAGTGGCAAATTTGTCAAAGGACTATACTAAGCCTATTGTGGCTTGTGCTATTGGTGAAACCGAAATGGCTTTGTACATTCGGTCTAGGTTTGACAAGTTGGGGATTCCGTCTTATTCTTCGCCGGAAGATGCTGCTCGGGCTATGGCGGCCTTGGCCAAGTACGGACAGTATTTGAAAAAGAACAACTGTTTTGAACAGTACTTGGATGCTTTTCAAAAGCAGGCTATTGTTTCTAGGTAGTCTTGACTTCGTATTTCTTTAGCCACTGGGCCACTTTCTGAAAAAGAGGACTCGTGGACATGTTGATGACTGGGACGATGATTTTTTCTTTGGTCTCTATCAATGGGTGGTATGAAGGCATGAGTGCATAACTGACAAATGCCCAGTAGACCTTCTTTTCTTCGATGAGGGATTTGGTGGTGGTTTCGGTTGTTGTTGGTACGGGAAAATAGATGAAGGCTACTCCTTCAGCCCAGTAGACGCCTGTTGGTTTTCCTCCCGCTGCGATGTTAGCAAATCTCGCCAGATCATCTGGTGTTGGGAACTTTGTGCACTCCATTATCGCGACTTTTTGGAAAGGTTCGTAACTAACGTCCAATTTCTCATCCTCTGGTTTGGATAGTTTCCATGGATATATTAATCTACACTGTATTGTTAGAACAGTATAAGTCTTTTATGCACGTCTGCCAGTCTTATGAAGGCTGACAGAATAGAAGAAATTCGCTG